>Ga0181344_1000106_pt1 | contig 34677 bp, 31 predicted proteins | sample Su13VDMLBDD_FD_130098 | JGI IMG/M metagenome (GOLD analysis project Ga0181344, IMG submission 130098) | Freshwater viral communities from Lake Michigan, USA - Su13.VD.MLB.D.D | ecosystem: Environmental > Aquatic > Freshwater > Lake | place: USA: Michigan | collected 2013-07-15
CTGACACCAATGGTACAAACAATCAAATTTTGCTTGCGCACCCCGGTCAAAATCTAGTTGACATCAACAATAGTGTAGACACACCTGTTCTTGGCAATGTGATTGGTACAACCACTGCAAGCGCAATTGGTGTGTTCACTATTGCAGCAACACTAAATTCAACCACAACGATTACAGTGGCATCAACTACACAGATTGGTGCAGGCCAGCTAGTATCAGGCACTAACATTCCAAGTGGTGCAACGGTGACTGTTGTGAACAATTCCACTACATTTACAATCTCAGCTGCAGCCACAGGCTCAGGCTCTGTAACGTTAACAATCAACAATCAGATTTCTGTGTCAGGCGGTGTGGTTGTGTTGCACCCATATGTGTTTGTGTATGGAAATGCAGGGTTAATCCAAAACTGTTCGGCAGGTAATATTAATGATTGGGTGTCTGCCGATGCAAACGTGGTTAACGTAGCAACAGGAAAGATAGTCCAAGGTTTACCTGTTCGGGGTGGTACGACATCGCCTTCAGGGTTATTCTGGTCAATCGATTCATTAATCCGTGTGTCCTATACGCCTACTACCGTAAACTCAGGCGGTATAACATCTACTTTGTACTGGCGGTATGACTTAATCTCTAGTCAGTCATCTATTTTGTCTAGCCAATCAGTGATTGAGTATGACGGCATCTATTATTGGTGCGGTGTTGACCGGTTTTTGATGTACAACGGTGTTGTAAAAGAGATACCAAACCCATTTAACCAGAACTATTTCTTTGACAATCTAAACTATGATCAAAGAGAAAAAGTCTTTGTGACTAAAGTACCTAGATTTGGTGAAGTGTGGTGGTTTTACCCTAAAGGCAGTTCTACTGAATGCAATGATGCCATCATCTACAATATTCGTGAAAACTGCTGGTACGATGCTGGTGAAGCGCTAGGCTCAAGAAGATCAGATGGCTACTTTTCACAAGTGTTTCACTACCCTATCAATGCTGATTGGAATGTAAATGCGACAGGCGGCGTAAATTTGTTCACTATTACTAATGCAGGTACCGGCTATGCCAATGGTACTTACACATTTAATAATTTGGTAGGTGGTGCAGGCACAGGTGCACAAGCATCATTTACAGTGTCAGGCGGCGTAGTTACCAACTTTACAATTACTGCAAGAGGGTTAAACTACGTAGTAGGTAATACACTAACTATTAGCTTGGCCACTGCAGGCACGCCATTTAGCATTACATTAACTTATGTGATGTCGTATGTGTCACTATATCAGCACGAGTTCGGCACTGATGCAATCCAAGGTGTGGTTGCAACGGCAATTGAAAGCTATTTTGAGACTAATGATCTTGGCTGGGTATCAGGCGGCCCATCACAAAGCTCACCTATGGGTGAAAATAGATGGCTTCGTATTGAGCGTGTAGAACCTGACTTTGTGCAAACAGGCACTATGCAATGCTATGTAACTGGTCGCCCATTTGCACAAGCTACTGATAAAGTTAGTGACGCGTATGACTTTACGCCAACAACTAACAAGATTGATATGCGTGAGCAACGTCGAGAACTAAGATTAAAGTTTGTTAGCAATGTGCAAGGTGGTAACTACCAATTAGGTAAAGTGATAGTGAATGCCGAGCTTGGTGATGTACGAGGCTACAGCACATGACAATAGGTGTTGTCTATGATCCGCGCAATTTGTCATGGGACCAATGGGCGTCTTTAATGTGTGAAGCCTATGCAGGTCAGCAGCTTGAGATACCGCATGATGAGAACAAGTGGCAAGAATGGGCAAATGGTTTTCATGGCATTGGCTTATTTGGCAGTGATGCTGTGCCTAGTGCATCATCATTTGCGCGATGGCAAGACTGGGCGCAAGCTGTAGTTGGTGCTGTAGCAAATCAAACACAACAGACATAAAGATATATGGCTACATCATTTCCATCAGTTGAACAGTTAAACAAGGCAAGAACAGAAGCTAGTCAGTTTGCTGGTGGGCCAACTTATTCGCTCACATTTACTGTAGACGGCAAACAATACAGTTATATACCTAGTAACATTGCTGAAAATGGTGGTATGACTGCAGGCAGCAACACATACTTGCTGCCTTATTTCACAAACTTAGACAATTTAAGAGACTTTGGCAGTAAGGCTCAAGAAGTTGATTTATCAACTACGGGTGTAAATAACTATCTTAAAAGCCAAGGCTTATCAGAAAAGGGATATTTAGTCCCATTTGCCTCTGTGCCTTTTGATAGCGTCGTTAACCCAATACCTACTGAAGTATTTGGTGGTGAGTTAAATGGTTTAAAAGTTATTGATGGGCAAGTTTCTTATGGTCTTAGCGGCGGCCATGGCAGAAGATACGCCACTACTACAGGCGAGGTACATGACCCATACATTAAACAGAATGATAGTTTTTTAGCCGGCCTTGGGTCAGTAATTCAAAACATGGGGCCGTTGGCAGGGTTTATAGGCAACCTAATAGCGCCGGGTCTTGGAACTGGAATATCAGTAGGCACTGCTATTGCCCAAGGTGCTAGTCCAGAAGACCTTGCAAAAAGTTATATTGCCGCGCAACTTGGAAATCAGGTTGGTGCAGAAGTTGGGGCTCAAACAGGCTCCACTACTGCAGGTTCTATAGCTGGAAGTACTGCAAGTGGCATTATTGCAGGACAATCACCAGAAGATGCATTGTCAAATGCGGCTATCAAGGCTGGAATGTCTGAAGCCACATCAGGCACACCTAGTACTGGCGCACTTTCCGGCGGCACACAAGTAGCATCTTCTGATGGTGGGTTACCTAGAGTTGAGATGTCTGGTGCGCCTATTTATGCTGAGAGCGCATCTGCAAATACAGTAAGTGCGCCAGTTGGCTATGACTTAATGCCTGCATCGATGTCTGATCAAAGGCCTGAAGGTTCTTATTATGATCAATATCAAAATGCATGGTTTATGCCTAATGCAGAAGATGCACAAGCATTAAAAGACCTGCAAGCACAATTACAGAACCCTACAGATACATCTACAACTCCACAGTTATCTACTGGGTCTACAGACTTTATACCTCCAGTACTACCTACCACAACTGATACTTCTGGCTCAGGCACAAGCGTAGGGGTTGATACAACAACAGGCGCATTACCAACTACAACAGAACCGCCTGTTACAGAAATTCCAGAAGTTGTAGTTACAGCGCCTAGAGACCCATATACTGGTGATGTTGAGATGGACTTAAGTGGTACACCTACCACAACTACCCCTGCCAAAATTACTACTGGTACAGGCCCGTCAACGCCTACATCTGGATTGTCTGCTGTAGGTGGTTCTAATCTTGGACAAACTACAACAGCTGGAGCAACAGCTGGAGCATTACCTACTGCGCCATCAGCCACAATGCTGGCAGCAGCCCCTTTGGAGAAACAAAACATGGTACTAAGTGAACTTACACAACTTTACCCTCAGCTTGCAAACGTTGACCCTCGATTACTGCAAGTCTTATCAGGCAAATCTAAACCAACTAGTTACTACAACTATGGCTCATCAGGCGGTGGTTCTACGCCGTTAATGAATGCAGGTTCTGCAACAATGCCTGCTTCAGGTATGCCATTTAAAGCATCTACTACAGGATCTAGCAATCTGGCAGGTTTAACTTCATCAACTGGTGCCGGTGCATTGGCAAGAGCAGGCCTTAGCATGTTAGATAGTGGTAACAGCATTGCAGGTTTTGCCAAAGGCGGACTTGCTGAGCACAATCCTGAGTTTATCACCGGCGCCACTGGGCACCATGTCAAAGGCGAAGGCGATGGGCAGTCAGACAGCATTCCTGCCATGTTAGCAGATGGTGAGTATGTGTTTGATGCAGACACAGTTGCAGCACTTGGCAATGGTTCAAATGATGCAGGTGCTGCAATCTTGGATAAAATGCGACAAAACATCCGTAAACATAAACGATCAGCACCAGCGGGAAAGATTCCGCCTAAAGCCAAGTCACCCCTAGAATATATGAAAGGCTAATCATGGCAATTACACAAGGCAGCCCGTTACCGAATATTACGACCACGCAAGGTCAAACAACTACCGCGCCTAGTTGGTACACTGATTACTTAAGTAATTTAGCAGGTAATGTAACTAGCCAGACTACAGGACCAAATGCTGCTCAGTATGTAGGTGCTCAACCACTACAACAGCAAGCATTTCAAGCAGCTGGTGCGCTTCCTGGGACTTATCAGCCTACATTAAATCAAGCAACAGGCTTAGCATCTGGTGTAGGCGAAGCCGATGTGGCAGCCAATGTCAACCGGTTTATGACGCCTTATACACAGAATGTGGTAAATGCATTAGGTGATCTAGGTCAAAGGAATATTAGCCAGTTTTTGGCACCTCAAGCCACAGCGGCATCTGTAGGCTCAGGCCAATTTGGTTCAAAGCGTGGTGCAGAAGTACTAGGTCAAGCCATCAACACTGGACTGCAAAACTTAAACTTAAATCAAGCACAGGCATTACAAACCGGTTATGGCCAAGCACTTACTGCAGCACAGCAAGAACAGGCAAACAAGCTTGCAGCATCATCACAACTAGGTAACTTGGCCACTACAGGTCAGAACATGGGATTGGCTGATATTAATGCGCTGTCTACCATGGGCGGGCAACAGCAAACGATTGCACAAAATGAGCAGTTGTTTCCGCTACAAACATTAAATACTGGTGCTCAAGCACTTCGTGGTTATCAAGTCCCTACAGCAGTCAATTCAACATATACCGGACCAATCCCAGGCGCTTATTCTGCTTCTCCATTGCAGCAAATTGCAGGCATTGGCTCATTGCTATCTGCAGCAAGCACCTCAGCATCTGGTCAGCCTACGTCATTTGGCAATTGGCTAGGTCGTCAACTAACATCAGCAGGTAGTGGTATTGGCGATCTGTTTGGAAGTAACACAGGTATGAGCGGTGTAACAAACGACGGCCTCAACTTCTTGATGGGTACTGGTGCAAACGACGTCCCATACCCAAGAGACGCAAGTGGTAATGTTATTACCGACGGAGAATAATCATGGCACTACCTACAACAGTCCCAGCAGCGCCTTCTATGCTAGGTGCTGATGATGCGGCAAAAACAGAGTATTTTGCTGCATTACAGAAGACACTAAATGCTCTTGAGATGAGGGCCAATCAAGGCCCTAATATGTACCAAGTGGCTGGTGCATTGTTTGATCCAGGGCGCACAGGTAGTACAGGTGAAGCCATTGGTAGAGTGGCTAATGTTGTAGGCGCACAGCAAGAACGTCAAAAAGAGATGGAAGTGCCATTGTCGCAAATGAAGTTGCAGATTGCGGGTCAAAAGTATGAAGTTGAAAATCAATCAAAAGCGTTAATGCTGCTTGCAAAAGCTATTGGTGCACCACCTGAACTAGTTGCACAAAAACTAGCTGATGGCACATTACCGCCTTCTGCACTTTCAAAATTAACGCCTGAGCTTTACATGCAGATTTCTATGCTGTCGCCTAAAGTGGCAGAGATTGTTAAGAACGTGCATGGTATGGGCATTGAAGAACAAAAGCTTTTTGAGTCACGTCGTACAGCTGCAGGTTCACAAGCAGGCATGATGGCTGAAACGCCAGGCGTTGAACAGCTTATTCCTCAACAGTTTAGACTACTTAATCCGCCGTCAGCCACACAGCCTGTTGCAAAGCCCCCTGGCCCACCGTCTATGATTACGCCTCCTGCAGCAGCACCAGCGCCTGCGCCAGCTGTGGTACCACCTGTGTCAGCAGCGCCGCCTGTATCAATAGCACCTGTAACAGCGGCATCGCCACTGAATGCAGTACCTATTGATAAGATGAAACAAGCGCTTGTTGACAATGCAATTGCAAAGAGTTCAGCATCTTCAGCAGCGCCATCTACCATTGTGCCTCCGCCACCTGCATCAATGATGCTAAATAGTTCAGACATTGCGCCTGTGCCAAATACATTCATTAACTCTCGTACAGGTACAGTGCCAGACGTTAAACCTGCACAAAATGTTGTAGCTGCTGCAAGTAAATTTGCGCCTGAAGTATCACTAAGAGGTCAAGCAGATATTGCCAAGAAACGTGTTGAAGAGACTGACAAGCCTTGGGTTGCTAAACGCGATGAGATTGTCAATTACACCCCTCAAACATTAGAGCAATCAAACTCTAATTTGCGTGAACTTGATAAGCTTGCAGCAAAGTACCCTCAAGTATTTGGCATGATGCTAAAGCAAGGATTGATTGCAGGTCTTGCAACTGTTGCACAAGAAGGCGCAACATTGTCAGTTAATGACTACAACGTAAGAGCTGGTTTGCCTGTACAAAAATTCTTAGAGTCCGTTAAGTTAGAGCCTGCAGAACAGCAAATTGTTCGTGATGTTAATCGCATCTTTGCATCTGAATTTTTGGCCAACGTAAAAACTAATAAAGGTTTACTAGGTACACAGCCTACTGACAATGACGCAAGACTGTTGCAGGCGCCAATGGCAAATATTGCTGATAATTCCAGAGCTGTACAGCAATGGGCACGTACTCAACTATTGTTGAATAAGCAACGTGAAGCATTGCATGGTGCGTATTTAGATCATCTTGATACGGCAGGCCCAACTGCGCCGCCTGCCAGCTTTTTTAGGAAAGGTAGTTTGTATGACAAAATCAATAAAGACTACTCTGACTATCGCAAGCAGCTTGATGGCCAGTTTAAAAAATAAAAGGTTTATATGACTGATGCAAAACAACCTGACATATCGCAGTTAGACCCGCTGTTTAGAACACAGCCTGGGCAAGCTGCAACTGATGAATCTACAGGCTCAGGTTTAGGCACATTAGACTCTATTTTTGATAACCCTATTGGGCCAAGTGCAGCAGCAACAGCAGCAGCTACAACTACTGCAGCAGCAAATAAAGACAAAGGTTCTGTATTTGGATTGCCAAAGAATGAAGAACGTGGCATAGCTGCAGTAACAGGCGTTGCAATAGGGCCTACTGCACAAAAGATGGCCACTGCTGCATTTCCATCTAAAGAAACAAGATTGCAGCAAGCTGCAGAAAAGATTGAAAAAGAGCGTAAGTTGCAGCAAACAATGCAAGCTTTACGTGATGAAGAGCTGCTAAAGCGTGGTATCACACCACCATCTGCTGCTGCGTCAACTGTGGCAGATGATCTATTGCTAAAGCCTAAGACTTCAGGCGCAATTAACTGGACAAATGCAATGACATCGGATATGCCAGAAGCATTGGCTTCTCAGGCTGAAAACATGCGAAAAGACAATCCTCGAGGCGGTCAAGCAATCATAGATAAAAATACACTTGCAAGACAAAAAGTTGCTAATATGGGCCATAGTAACTACCAATTAGGTAGAACGCCCGGTGGTGTGCAATTGGCATTGCCGCCTAATGTCACATCTGATTTAGAGAAGCAAGCCGCAGCAAGAACAGCACAAGCCACAACACAAGCAGAAACAGCTGCTGCAGCTAAAATGGCTCAAGCCGCACCGGGCCCATTATCACGTGCTGGCGCCATGTTAAAAGCACCATTCACAACAGGCGCATTAGGCGGTGCTGGTGCTGGTCTTAGCTTTTATGAAGCATATGACCGCTATATGAAAGGTGACCATTCAGGCGCAGTGATTGCAGCACTTGGTGGCGTAGGCGGTTTAATGACGATGGTCCCAGGCTTGCAGGCACCCGGGCTTGCGTTAGGGCTAGGTTCCATTCCACTACAGTATGCCAATGAGTATATCAAAGGCAATAGTGGGCAGCAACCTGCCCCAACTCCAATAGCTACGCCTGTTGGGCGTTGATGATGTCAACAACCTTCTTAAGCATTGATGCTTGAAGTTGCTTAACCTCAGCTACATAGATGCTGGCGTCATCATCAAACTCTTTACTCATACCAAGTTGCAGGTCAGTTATGATGGCTTGTACGCACTTGGTTTTAGTTAAGATGCTACCTGTGTGGAAAGCCTCAATCCATACGTCGTAGCTATTGGCTTGCATATGCTCATTGCCTGTATGTTTTAGCAGTTCAATCCACTCATCATAGGTTTTTTTGATGGTATCGTCTTTCATATGTCTTTCCCTTTCGTATGAAACCACATTCTTAGGCTGGTCATGCCGCCATCTATCAATACATGATTTGGAAACCGCTGGTACTTATGGTACAGTGGGTGATTAATGAAGTTCTTCATTAGTAGGTAGGCATCAGCATCAGGCGGAGACATGCCCATTGCACGGTCAGTATCAATACAACGAACTGCAAATGTCTCACCAAACTCTTTTTCTATTGAGTGCACCTGATCTCCTAGCAAACCAATAATAGTAATCCTAGGCTTGAACAGTCTATTGCCTTCGTAGGCTGGGTTATGCTTTTGTAAGCCAAAGAAATGCTCCAGTTCCTGCACATCTTTTAGTTTGCCACGTACTTCATCTGCAATCTTATTAGCCAGATGCGTTGCAATAGCGTTGATGGCATCATCTAATGGGTCAATAGCCTCTACCAGAGTAACTTGATGAGTCACAGGGGCCTCAGTTACAGGAGCTGTAGGGGTCTTTATAGGCTTAATGCCTTCTAAGGTTCTAGCCCTTACTTCTTTGGTGATGTCAACACAGCTTGAAGGAGTGTTTACTGGTCTTTGCCTATGCAAAGGTAGCACCAGCTTTTGTGCAGCCTTAACTGCCTCAAGCAATTTATAGCTTCTAAAATGCCGTAACTCCACAGCCTGTGTGATTACAGCTTCTCGTTCTTCATGTGTCCAGAAAACTTTTGTCATAAATACCTTTCAATAGTCAAAAAAATGTGGTTGCCCACGGAAAAATTATACATTCAAAAGCCACTTTGAGAAGGCAAATTCAGGGTTTACGCTCTTCTCAATCAAGACGTGTGCTTCATACCTACTGATTCTAGGCGGCGCATCAGCTACAGGCACATGCTCAGCATTGCTAAGAATGCTATTGAACATAGTCATTCTGGATTCATACACATGGAATGAACCGGCAGAGATTGTTAGTGTCCCCATTTCAACATTAAGCAAAGTAGCCACAATTTCTTGTAGGAATGAGAAGGTAGGCAGGTCGTTTGCCATGCCCCACAAGATGTCTTGGCTTCTCATGATTGCACGAGCATTAAGCCTACCATTTCGTAGTCTGAATTCTATGGCAATAGTGCAAGGTACGTCTTTGGCTTCAGGGTCCATGTGGTCAGCACTGGAACCATACATTGGAATGACAGCCCTACGGCTCATAGGATCCTTGGTCAGTATCCGCTGAATAAACTTAATGCCATGTACACCAAACCAGTAGCTACCATAGTTGCTGTTAAGTTTGCCATTGAGAACTATCTTGCCCCACTGTGCAGCATGCTCAGCAATAGACAGGTCAGTTGGATCAGCATGAATGTACCAAGCCATTTCACGCTTGAGGTACTTAACATTGAAGTTACGGCCTACAAAAGAATTGAACCTTACAAAAGGGTTGCAAGTGTAGGATACATTCTCAAGCTCTAGGCACCTTTCACCATTGGGGCTTGACCACTGGCCTTGGTTTGCAAGAACCTTGTATAGGTCAATCAGTTGCGCTTCATTTTTAATCTTGAGGTCCATACTCTAACTCCGTAATGTGGTAAGGTTGATTGGGGTAATTTTGCATGTGGTACAAAGGCGGTGGCAGCTTTTGTGCTTGTACATTGTTGTTTAAAGCCCATGTGTAGGCATTGTTGCCTAAAGCATAAACACGAGCTGGCTTTAGCTTACGAAGAAACAAAACATCTGTAGGTGTGCCTTGGTAGGATTGCGTGTTGATCCAGTAGCATTGGCCCTCAGATATGCCTTCACGTTCTAAAGTGTCAGCCAACATGCGGCTTGGGCCGTCATTGTCTAAGAAGTTAATGAAGGGGACTATGGCTGCACCGGCCTTTATGTTAGCTCTAGGGCCCTTATCACAAAGCATTAGGTAATTACCTTCCTTAAAGCAACCGCCACCTTCAGCCTCATTCTGAATGCTTGCAGCCTTAATCTTTTCTATCAGATCATCTACTTCATCGTATTGGTAGTCATAGTGCACAACCGGCAATGATGTCTGGTACTTTAGCGTTTCATACTCGTTGTAGACTGCACTAAGCTGTGTAACAGTATCAAGGTATTCCTGATCTTGTCTATCTACAAAAGTATTGACGCATAAAGTAAAGTCAGGCTGGCAATGCACAACCACACCACCACGAGATAGTGCTACCCTTTCCAGCATACGTTTCCTAGGCATGTCCACGCGGTTGGCGCCTTTGCGATAGACATTGCCATAGATAGGCTCTGATAGCCAGCAACGATCCATGATGACATGGTCATTGTATGTGAGGGCCTGCGACATAGCACGGAAGTATGTCTTACATAACTCTTCAGCAACTAGGCCTTTGAAAGGGCCATGCTTAACAATTTGCGTCATGCGGTCTTGTTGGAAATGCTGTCGCAAAGCTTCTGATAAAGTTGTTTTGCCTGCCCCGTCAGGGCCTTCAAGTATGATGATCATTTAAGAAAGCTTTCTAATTTTTTTAGTGTATCTTGCTTTGTTGCTAACTTTGTTGATAGTGCGATTGCCTGTTCTGCAGCCATGATGAGTTGCCGTTCATCACTCATGTTTTCAATCTCACGTAATGTGTAACTATATGCAGGACTTATGACTGCAAGTTCCTTGGGGTCACCGCCTAAGATTGCACCGGCATGTGCGGCATGTAAGTACCTAATGCGCCACCAGCCACAGCCGGCATGCGTGTATGTTGGACACAAGATGCCTTTGTATTCACCGTATTCCCAGACAATGTCACTTTCAAGCATGCGCGGTTGGCCTAATGCCTTGCCGCCAATGCTATGTACTGGCCAACTAAGGTTTTGCTTTGTTGCCCATTCATGCGCACCAGTTGATAGTGATGCGTTGTACCACTCATTCTTACGACGAGGCCAAGCCATTTGATGGCAGGCAGGCTGCTCATACAAAGGTGATGGATCCCATTGCAAAATGGTGTCTACGTCAAGGCCCATCTTCTTGGTGTCACCCCAAGGAAAAAGCGGAGCAATCCACTTATGCTCACGTAAATCACTTGGGTCTATTACATCACTCCATGAATCAAAGATTTTTTGGAATGACCAGTCATCAAGGCAAATGTATGCTGTCATGCATTCTTTTAAAACACGTTTAGCGCCTTCAGGATGGACTGCGTTTTTATCTAATGGGTAGACATATAGGAAAACTGCGTCATACTTACGTAGATCAGTATCTGCAGTTACAGCTATGTGATCTACATCATGCCCTTGGCTAAGATATGCTTCACGCATTAGCTCGGGTATGGACACAAACTTAGTTGAGCTTGCTCTTTGAGGATGATTTGTATGCGTTTCGGTAACGCCCGTAATGAGAATTTTCATATGTATTCCTTTCAATTATCAACAAGCGCCATTGTATCACGGTTGACATAGTCACGTACCGCATTCAATAGTTTTTGTTGTGTTTTGTCTTTGCGCTTGACTGCAGAAAGAATTGCTTCATCAACAGTGTCACGAGCTATGATGTGATGAACCACAATGTGATTCTTTTGACCTTGGCGCCAGAGTCTTCGAATGAACTGTTCGTAGATTTCAAGTGACCAAGTTAATGAATACCATACAACTGCATGGCCTGAGCCTTGCAAATTAAGCCCATGGCCTGCAGACATTGGGTGTGCTAACAATACTGGTATGTTGCCTGCGTTCCAGTCATTGATAATCTTATCGAGTTTATTGCCTATCACACCACTGCCAATGATTGGCGCATTTGGGAATGCTTTTTTCAGCCTTTCCAAGTCATGCGCAAAATGGTACCCAATAATGCAAGGCTGACCTGAAAGCTCTTCAACCAGTTCTAATGCAGCATCAGTCTTGCCGTCATGTAAATGCATTGAGATTCTTCCATTGCCAGTACCATCATCATCTAAATAGGAACCACCATTGGCTATTTGCTGACCCTTCATAACTGCAATAGCTGCATTGGCAGCTGTAATGTTGCCTGAAGCCATTTCAATAGTAAGGTCATTTTCAAAGGTCGTGTAGAGCTTTTTTGCAGCAGGTGGTAGATCTATATATACATTGTTGTAAGTAAGCTCTGGAAGGTCTAGATGGTCAAGCGCCGCCATTCGTAGCACCTTGTCTTCCAGCTTTTCATAGATTCTTTGCTCACCATCAGGTTGTAGCTTCCATTCATAGCCTCCATAACCTGAAGGATAAAAGTATTCTTGCTTGAACCGTGTTACAAAAGGCCCGAAGGTGGCGCCTTGGTCAATGATAAATTGCGGACCAAAGATGTCAAGCAGGCTGTTAGGTGCAGGTGAGCCTGTTAAAGCCCAACGACGATCAAACTTATTTAGCAAAGGCTTAAGACACTTAAACCGTTGTGTGCCAGTATTCTTCATGTAACTGATTTCATCAATCACCAAAGTATCAAATGGCCAAGGCTTACCATTGAACTGTGCAGCTAACCATTGCAAACCTTCATAGTTCATAACATAGATGTCATGGTTTTGCTTGAGCACTTTGTTCTTATGACCACCATGCAAGATGCCTACAGAATAATCTGCAAACTGATCCCACTTACTAACCTCGGCAGGCCATACACCATGCACAGGACGTAAAGGCGCAAGCACAAGCATCTTCTTTGCAATAGCTTTTAACTTTAACGTACGGTATGCTGAAAGCACAATGGCAGTTTTGCCAAGGCCCGGGTCAAGCCAAAGTGCGCCTGAGCCATGTGAAATAAGAAACTTTACAGCTTCTTTTTGATACTCATGCGGTTCCCAATACACGATCAATCCCTTCTTTTGAATCTAACACATGAACTGTATGTCCAAGCTTACCAAGATCATTATGCACTTTGGCCTGAATAGGTGCTACCTTACCGCCGGGGCGCTTTAGTTCTACCCATAACACCTCACCATTTTCCAATGGCACAATTCTGTCAGGCCAACCACGAGCAAACCTAACATGCAATTTTAGTGTAAGTAGGCCATGCTTTTTACATTGCGCTGAAAAATACCGCTCAAGGTCGCGTTCAAGAAGCACTTTAGTTGCCATAGTTCTTTTCTTTAAGTTTGTTTTCAACAGCTATCATTAAACGTTGCTTTGATTTCCATACAATTGCCAATGCTTCACGATCACTGTCTGATAAGCCAACCCATTCAGATGTTTGTGGCTTTGTGTAAAGTGGAATTGAATCTTTAATCTTTTGTCTTTGTATGCCGTCAATCCAACTTACGTCTTGACCATCAGTAAATGCTATGGGCACCGGCTTGTTGATGATGGGGTTTTTATCCAAAGCATCTGCATAGCCTTGCTGGTATGAACTATCAAGTTCTTCTTGTATGACTTCCTTGACATTGCGTTCAGGCTTTTTAATTGCAAAGTAAGCAATGCACAAAGGCTCAATGATAAATACAACAATTAGTAGCCAAAAGATGATGCGTTCAAATTTTTTCATTTGTTCTTCTCCAATGTAGCCAGTCGGTCGCCTAACTCACGTATTAGCATACGAGCCACAGTTAGTTCTTCCATTAGGCGCAAGTAGTCAGGCATAGCTACTGATTTTGGTTGCATGTTTCGTATATACTCTTGCTTTATACGAGACTCCATCTCTATGCGGTTGAATTCTTCGTCTTCGGGTGTCATGGCTTACTCCTCAAAGTCTTCAAGTTGCTCTTCAATCATTGCTTTTTTGTCTTCAGCATACAAAGCACCAAAGGGTACAAAGTGGTTTTCTTGACAACAACTAATTTTGCCGCTTTTAGGTTCACAGCAATAGCAGCAATAAGGGCCACTTTCTTTTAGCTCTTTAATGATCTCAGTTTTCATTTCATCTTTAGTCATATAGTTCTCCTATTACCATTGACAAGGACCGCCATTAGATTTGCGAAAGTGACACCACCTACAGCCATAGTCAGGCTTTGGTGCATACACATCATCATTCTCAATCTTGGTGATGCGATTGGTTAACCACGTTTTCAATTCATCAAGCTGTTCACGAGTGTACGTTGTAAGCTGTACACGCTTTTTCAAATCAATGTAACAAACCTCAGTTGATACGCTATTAATCTCAGGATAAGAAGCCAAAAGCACAGTGGCGTACAGCTTTAACTGGTCGCCATAGTCACGTTCTTTGCCAGTCTTCCAGTCAAGTACATGCGCACGTTTTTCTGAAGAATTAAAGTACGTAGCATCATAGATGCCCCGTACCCATGCATTCTCATCTTTAAAGCCGCAAGGTTGCCAATCTTTAGTTACCGCAAATTCAGCCTCGCTTTTTGCGCCATACGTAATGAGCTCATTAATGTAGTCACTCCAAAAAGCATATGCCTCATCAAGGAAGGGCAATGCAGTTAAGGCTTGTTCAAACTCGTAATGTATATCCTTGCCACGTTGTGCAGCATCACCTGTAGGTTCTTGTCGATGCTCAATGCGAGTAAGTTTGTATTTGTATGGGCATTGCTCATACGATTTGATGCCTGAATTGCTATACGCCACAATGTGCTCCCGCTTCTTTATAGTTAATTGAAATCATACATGCCTCATGTGAATCATAGGCGTGCAGTTGAAAAAGTTCTTATAGACAAAATGTTCTTTGCGATGTACAGCAAACATGTTTTTAGAACGTAAGTATGTGTAAAAGTTTTTCTTGATCTGTCTGTTGGTGTACACCTTATCATCAAAGCCTACGTACCTATAAAAATGCCCCGGTGCTTTTACAGAAAAACTAGAATTTTCAACCAAGTACTTCATGTCACCAAGCTGGTCAAACAAAGTATGTGGCTCAATAAAGTGTTCAAAGCATTCAAAGGCAAACACAGCATCTACGGGCACAGGCGTTTCAACATGCTGAATGTTGTTTACCCCTATTAGACCTAATACCTCAAACAATGCTTTAGCTCTTTCAATTTGAGCAGGCGCAGTTTGATGATAATAAATTGTTGAGTTAGGAAATGCTTTTGCAAGCACTACACTAGAACGGCCATCTCCACCATACAAGTCAAGTATAGTTTCAGGCACAATGTTTAAGTCATTAAAAAACTTTAAGGACGTTATCAAGTTGATTCGAGTGTAGTACTTAAAGCACACATCAAGATTGTTGATATACTTTGGGTGGTCATACACACTAAAGTTGTAAGCAATGTCTTTAGGGTGCTCGGTTGAGCCAACGTGATGGTTAGCATACCAAATGTCATTAAGCATGTCATCAACCTCAAGCATTTCTGCTTTAGACTTTGTACACGCTTTTGCGTATGCTGATGATTGACTTTTAGCGTCTTTGATGCAAATCATTTTGTGTCCTGATAGGTGTTGCCAATTTTGTAATCACTAACCATAGGTACATCCATTGCCAAAGCATTGCACATAGACCATGTTAGCGTTTCAGCCTCGCGTTCAATGAACTCCTCAGGTGCTGAGATGACCAGTTCATCATGCACACTAAGAAGTAGCCTACTACCTTTACGACGACTTTGGTATAGCAGCATGGCAGCCTTTGCCTGATATGCGGCAGAGCCTTGAATCAAAAGGTTGACACCTTTATAGTCAAACTCACGCAATCTACCGTTGATAATCTTAGGCGGTTCCATCTTTACCAGACGTCCTCCAAGGGTTTTTATGGGTTGGCCTAATTTATACCTAGTACGCATGGTTGATTGCATCATCCTGAGGCCCGGAGCCACCGCAGATGTATATGCATCCATCAACGTTTTGGCCAAAGAATAATCCACCTCCAACATCTCACTAATCTTTTGTGGGCCAGCCCCATAAAGAATAGCAAAGGATACCCCCTTGGAATAAGTACGTGATACTTCTTGATTGGCAGCCTCTGACATGAGTTTGGCAGCATACGTATGCAAATCTGCACGTGCATCTTCTTGATACTGCTTCATAAGGTTACCACCTTCAAAGTGTGCAAAGATCCATAGCTCTTGTGCATTGAAGTCGCATGCCACCAGCTTATGGCCTTCATCAGGAAGAATGAAACTACGTATAAGTGGCAATGGCGCAATGTCTAAGTCTGTTGGAATGAGGATTTCGTTTCTTCCCATTCCTGTGGTTGCTCCGGCAGCGACAATTTTCGGATAACGGACAGGCGCATTTTGAAAGTTGGGGGTAGAAGAAAGTCTGCCGGTACGTGTGCCGCCACGTTCACCTCGAACACTATTCCAGTTGGTGTAGATTCGACCTGTAGATGCAGAAGCTTCAAGCCAGGGCTCAATGAAAGTTGACAAACATGTTGATAAGTTGGCTCTATATCGTAGGACACCTTTTAACTCCTCATGTGTAATTAGTTCATCCAAGGTTTCTTTGTCAGCCCTAGGCTGACCTTTGTCAGTTGTAGGCCACCCATTTGTTTTGTCCCAGTAATTGGTGAGATAAATACTATCGACTAACTGTTTATCGCTGTCAATATTTATTTCAGGAGACTTCAATAATGCGCGTACCCAGACACTACATTTCTCAATATCTACTATTGCTTGCTGCTTGGCTTGTTGCAAACCTTCCCTATCCACACGTACACCTAGACGTGAGTTTTCAAGCAACATGGGCATCAAAGCCATCTCACGTTGATAAGCCTCATCTTGTGCAGGCACCACATGCTCGTAAAGATGCGCAAAAAGCAAAGAAGTAAGCCTTACATCAGCTGAAGCATAACGACCTACAAGATCCACTGGACCACGACAGATGTATGCACCCCAAGTGGACTTTTTACGATGTGCTTCAGGAACGTTTGCAATAATCCAATCACGCAATTCATCACGTTCATCAGGCTTTGCAAGCCCATAGGTAGTTACCAATTCTTTTAACGAAAGAGATTGGACATGTGGGTCATGCAGGAAAGCAAGAATAAGAGTATCATGTATCCTATAGGGTTCAGGTAAAGGAAGATCAAGATGAGTTTCGGCAACATCAAGATCAAACATAGCGTTATGAAAACAGATTTCACGATCAGATTCATAAATCAATTCCAAAATTGTTTTCACAATTGCTTTGGTTGAGTTGTTACCCGTTGTGTGACCAAATGCATGATAGCCATCAGGGTATTCACCTTCAGGGTCATAAATGGCCAAGCCAACGGGCACAGGCGGATACTTTGGCCGAGCTTCAATGCCTTCGGTTTCAAAGTCTAAAAAGACTGGTTTTTTCATACGGGGTTTCATTAATTAGTGTCCCTTGGAAGACATAAGAACGTGCGGTTTTGCGTAGGTGAAGCTGCCTTTTGCTTTGCAATCAGTTGCGTTGCAACTTTTAGGCATGCATCTTTAGTTTTAAAAGTTTCAATGCTTGAAGGATCAGACATAGCACCATTTGTCATGGTTACTACAACTAAAACAAACGCATACACTTTATGGTCTCCAAATAAATAAGTCGAAGATGATTGCCAGCATTGCAATGGCTGTCAGCAAATACAAGTATTTATTGAACCATGCGATGTTATCGGGATCTATCATATGCATACCTTTCAAAAACAAATGGGGGCACAAGGCCCCCCGACAAATTAGTACTTAGCAGCAGTATCTACAGCAACTTCTGCAGATTCTGGTTGTATGTCATTAATGGCGCCTGCAGTATCAATTGCCACCTGCACTTCTTGTTCAGCACGACGCATTAATGCCTGCACAATAGCCATGTCATCAATTGCCTTGACTGCAGAAAATACGACCTTGAATTGTGTCTTAGGATCAGGTACTACTGCAATCTCAGTAATGATAGCCAATGGCGGGCGCTTCATTGTTGCTGCAATGGTTTGCACGTAGTTAGCATAGTTCTTCAAACTAGTAACTGGTGGACGTAATGCTGCAATCTCTGCAGTTTCAATTGCCTGCACTGAGCTAATGCTATCTGCTGCAATGATAAGCAAGCGACGTGTTTCGCGGCATGCTTTGCCTTTGCCACCATTACTGGCTGAGCCCCATTCATTCTTAGGGCAACCATCACACTTGGCATGAATAGGCTCAGTAACGCTAGGTGCGGGACCCATGCCTGATGCTGATGCAGCAATTGCAAAACACTTTGGACCTACAATTTTTGTAGGATCGTAACGTGAATCGTAGTACAGACGCTCAACAGGCGCGGCAAGAATTACGCATGCCAACTTATTGTCTGTAATCGGATTGCCACGATACTTAAGAACACCACCTTGAGTTGACAGGAATGTGGCTGTGAGGCTCGATTGCTCGGCCTTAACAGTATCCATTGCCATTGCTGCCAATTGGTCCTCAAAGAGGGCGATTTGATTTTTTGGCGTGGTAGCCAATTTGGTTGAAGATTGCTTTGTCATAAAAACTCCATGAACTAGTTACTTGCGACGAACGGTAAGTTCCCAGACATCCGATGTGGTTGTCCCGGGTATGGCTTCACCTGCATCCCACCGCTCACGGAAGGCAGTTGAAGAAAGCCGCTTATGCAGCAATTCGAATTGGCCACTTTCTGCCACGTACTTGTAAAACGTGTTCCAATCATCTATGGCAGGGTGACGTGTAAGTTTCATTGTGCAAGAAGCCTTGTCGTTGGCTGCTTGGCTAATGCCGGCATGGCTCATAAGATCCATAATGTCTTTTTCAAGCTCGGCCAATTGCTTGGTGCATTGCTTAACCTCTTCACTAAGGTCTTCACGTTTAGCCTTGGTAGCTACAAACTTGTCAATGAGTTCATTGATATTCATTTTGAGGACTCCTTAGCTAATGCATCTTTTCTTGTTGCTTGAATAACTTGTGTAAGTGCAGGCTCAGGCGGCACCCAACCTACTGGCTTAATGACGTCGTATTGAGAGCCACGAGTAGAACGCATGAGCTCATTAGCAGGTACCTTGCGCATGTTGGCCTTGTGCACAACATCAAAAAGCTTATCAAAAGGTAGCCCCATTGCATGTGCAACACCAAGTGCAACGTAGACCAAGTCAACGATTGCATCGGCCGCGTCAACCAAGCTTTCCTCTTCACAAGCTTTTAGGTACTCACTCAATTCCTCCATGATGAAGCGAGCAAAGTAGCTTGCCTCAGCGGGTGAAAGGAACTGTGGATAGTTGGTGATTGGCAAATTCATTTTTTGTCTGAAGATGCCAACTTTTTCAAAGTTAGTCGCCATAGTAAGCTTTCAAGATGCGGTGGTTTTGTTTGTGCTCGAGACGAATGCGATCGCTGATGTATTTGCGATCAACATCACTAAGAAGCGTTGTGCAATCAATTTCACCAACTGTAAAGTGAAACCAAAAGCCTTCGTGAATCATGTCGTTATCATCGCCTTCTTCATAGGTAACATGCACGGTGCAATCACCTGTTTCAGGCATGTCATCCATGTCAAAGGGCACGTATTCGAAAGTGAATGTGAATTCAGTCATACGCATGCTTCCTCAACAAGTAAATCGCGGAGCCACAAAGGTTGTAAATCTTTGCCACGGTTGTAGACTAGCGGCATGGTAGCAGCTTTGCTAGCATAGTACGCACGGTAAGAGCTGACTGGATCATCGCTTTTGAATTCGTCAGGCATGGCAAGCGGTGGGTTAGACCATAGCAAGGGCAAGCTGCGCATTGCTGATGGTGGATACATTAATTCTTTAGAAAGAATGTCACTAGACTTATGCGTGTGGCCATAGCGCCAAAAGAATTGACGGCCAAGATGACGGGCTAAATCGCTAACCCATTCATAGTGCAGGTGAGACTGGCGAACCCATACGGCTGATGGGTGGTTTTTGTGTGTGGGGCGATAGGTGACATTGTGGCCATTGCCGTACTCATGGTGTGCGGTAGCCAAGAGTTGGCATGACTCAATAAGCATTTTGCCGACATGCTTATCGCAATGATAGCCTGCAGCAATAGTAGGAAGATGATGTAAGTAAAAAACATTCATGTAGATACCTTTCAAAAATCAATGTAGAAGACCAGAAAACGTGAGCAACTTGTGAAGTTGTGAGATGATTATACACTCATTGCAAGGGCTTGCAAATCTTTTTCAATTTTTTTGATGTTCTCATTTGCTTGCAAATTGTAGTAGTGGCCAAAAACGCGGTCAATGTGGCGCATGTACTCATTGAACTCAGCTTCCTTGGTGATAGAAGGGTTGCACATGTACGGCCGAAGGAAAGTAACAAGTGCATTCAGATCAGTGCCTAATGCACCAAGGGTAACAGAAGGGATAGCAATAGAGCTAGAGGGTACGAAACGATTGTTCATAGGGGTTTACCTTTCAAAAGTCAAAAACACAAGAGATGGGGCCGTAGCCCCGTTGAAATTAAGCCAGCTCGAGGAGTGCCGCAGCCGCTTGGTTCTTAATCTTAACACCATTGCCAAACCACGCGTTGGCCAATCGTGCATCGCCTGTACGAGCCGTTTCCCAGTCCATCAACTGTGTAACAGCATTTAATGCACCCCAACCAGTACCTTTGGCCGAATCCATTTCTGCACCGATGCCTGCGCCTTCAAAGAGGGCCAGTGCACGTTGTGCTGCACGGCTTGGTTTGAGCTCATCACCGCCAAGAATCTTGGTGAAGACTTTTTGTGCTTGCAAGGAACTGATTTTCAGGCCGGCCAAGAACTTGGCTGTGTGCTCAAAATCTTTGAATGCGTCGTTGAAGTCTGCAAGCTGTGACTTGACGTCAATTGCATTGAATACAGAGTTGTGACGAACCTGAACTACGTTGCCGCCACGTTGCTGTGCCAGTTGCAATGTGTTGTTGCACACAACGCGGACGCTGGTAAGACGGGCTTGAGTTGCCAATGAGCCATCACAGCTTGATGCTAACAACAAGTATTGATGAACCTTGTCACCAGCCACATTGAACTCGCCATCCATTTTGGCCAGTGCCCAGTAATGAGCGCCATTGCGCAAAACGCCGGCTGTATCTAAGTGAGCAATTGTGCCGACCATGTTACGGAAGAATTCCAAAACTTCGATAGGTTGAACTACCTTATAAGCGTTGGAAACTAAGCCAAGTGGCTCGTTGGTATCTGTGCGATACATGACACGTTTGCCAGCATAAGTGCAAACTCTTGGGTTTTCACCAAAGAACGGAGCTTCGTACTTCACGTTGGCCATGGCCAATTTGAAATCCAAGCCAGACTCGGTAGCCCAGTCAGCCAATGAAGAATTAGCTGTTAGCTTCTGGCCTAAGCCATGCCAAGGGGTTTCACCGACATAAGCCATTGCTGCTTTACCGGTAACTGTAGTTGCGATCATGTGAGACATTTTGCATTCCTTTTCAATAGTCAAGTTAGTTAAATAACATCACCACAATTTGATGATGTGAAGCAATTATACGCCAAAACGAGTACTTTTTTTGTATTTGCGCAAAAATATTTTTATCTGTTACCTAGTATTTTAAGATAATTGTGCAATGTATACTTTGGTTTCTCAGTCCTGTGTATCATCTTTGACACAGTGTTACCTCACCATGCACATAGATATAATGAGCCTCCTGCAACAATGATCCAACTGTGAGACCATGCTGAACCTTTTGACTTTTGACATGAATGTAGGCAATCAACCCCATAGTAATTGTGCAAAAAAGAAGACCCCAACACGTGAATGCTGGGGCCTCAAGGTCATAGCAACTGCGTATGCTATTTTAAAGGGAAATGATTATGCCATCAGGCTTCGCCGCACAAACAACACAACCGACAGCATTATATCAAACGTTCTTACAAAAAAGAAGCTTTACTGACCAAGACGAACAAGCTCTAGGTCTGGAACTACTTGACCCCGAGCAAACTTATGAGTTGCTTGGCCATACTCGTGAGTGGAGCATCAAGCTTCCTTACTTTGATGTAATGGGACAACCAACTGATTTTGCACGAGTCCGTCTGCTCTTACCTAAGGGCAAGATGAAGTACTCACAGGCAAGAGCTAGTGGTTCTCAAATTTACTTTCCTCCGACCATCAATTGGAAGCAGGTAATGACCGATGTCGATGTACCAATCATCATAACTGAGGGTGAATTCAAGTCATGGGCTATCACCAAGCAAATTGTCGCTGATCAGTTGGTGCACGCAACTATTGGCTTGGCAGGTGTTACCAGCTGGACTGACAAACAAGGCTTACATTTGCACAAGGACTTAATGCAGGTTACTTGGCAACGTAAAACGCAGTTTGTACACAAGCATCGCAAGGTCTACATCATCTTCGACTATGATGGAGCCGAGGAAGATGGTGAGCCTAATGAACAGGTTGCCATGGCCGAAACAAGATTGGCAGTAACTTTACGTGGGCTTGGTGCTGAGGTACACCTTTGTAGAGTTGGCAAGTTTAGCACAGGCAAAGGCTCCAAGTTTGCTATTGATGACCACCTTTTATCAGGCGGCACGCTTGGCCAAGTCCTTACCACCACCTCAACGGTGATGAATGGCGTTGATACTTTGGAAACCAAGCTATATGAGTTCAAAACTCTCTATGCTTTGTACAACGGCGACGTTATCAGGCTGAAAGACGGGCTCATTATGCCGTGGAGCAAGGCCAAGATCGACTCGGCACAGCATTACTTTATGCAAATCACGCAACGACAAAACGGTCAGACCTCCAGCCGTGAGTTACCCCTTATCGATGAGTATAAGAAATGGCCGAGATGTTGTAAGCTTGAGCATGTAGGCATGTACCCTGAATACCAAGGTATTCAAATCACACCTACCAAATGCTTTAACCTCTTCAAGCCTTGGGCTTATGAGCCTGCAATAGGCGATCCCATCCCGTACTTGGAGTTTTGTGATTACTTTTTCCAAGCCGAGCCGCACTTTGCCAACTACTGGCATGATTGGGTAGCCAATGTAATCCAGTTCCCATGGCGTAGGAATAACACCACACCGCAGTTTATACATGACATGGAAGGTATGGGTAAATCGGCCATTCCGGAATTCATTGCCGAAATGCTTGGCATGGGTGAGAATGCACCGGCTGCCACTCTTGGCCCCGACGATCTGTTTGGCAACTTCAACGGTGCCATGCGAGGCAAGGTCTTCGTCGTTGTGAATGAGCCATCATCGGATAGGGACGATCATTCAGCAAAGCTTAAGAACCTAATCACAGGCAAAGAAATCACTATCAACAACAAATATGGAGCGCAATATTCAATTAAGAACTATGTAAACTATGTATTTACTTCTAACAAGCCTTACATTACGCATATGGGTGCAAGCTCTAGGCGTGAAGCTATTTATAAGTGTCCTACCTTCTCACAGCAGGATATTCTTGAAAGAGTACGTGCCATGATGAAGTGGGCCAGAGCAAACAAAGGCTCCGGCTTCTCAATGGTACTTAATTGGTATATGAATCGTGATCTCACTAACTTTGACCCCTACGCACCAGCCCCTATGACTAACTACAAACAAGTTGCAATTTCTCTCTCCAAAACTCCACTTGAATCTTTTGCCATGGATCTCACCAACTGGGTTGACGAGCATCTGGACGGTGTTAGCGCTTTCTCAGCAACTCAGCTCTCTATATTGTGTGAGCGTTGGGGCCACGATGCCAAGGCCAAAGCGCAATACATACGCAAAGCGTTGCAACCGCATGGTGAGCTAGAGCCTAGCAAACTGATCAAGGTACATGGCAAGCCATCGCGTTTTACGTCCTTCATAACGCAAACTGCAGTCAACAATAGGGTAACACAGCACAACTGGTCGCACATTGTTACCAAAACCGAAGAAGCTATAAAACGTGAGATCGAGCAGACTGGGAGCTTCTAAGTGTCTAAATACTGTTACTTGTGTTACTCTGTGTTACTCGATAAGTTGTTGATTCTAAACACAAATAACACAGTAACAGTAAGTAACAGTATAAAATAAATTATATTTAAATATATATATATCGTCGTATTATAGAGTTTTGGCTTACTGTTACTTTAGAGTGTTACCGGCAAAAAAAGACGTAAGTTGTTTACATCCAAAAAATAGAAGGGTACAATCCGCGACATGACTACAAAGACACCATCTAAGAACGGAAAGTTCTTGGGCCGCCCTACTAAGTACGACCCCGCATACTGCGATCAAGTTATCGAGCTAAGCAAAGACGGGTTGTCTCGCTGGCAGATCTGCGCTCGTCTTAACATTGGCTATAGCAATCTCATCGCATGGGAAAATGCGCATGAAGATTTTCGGCAAGCCTTGATCGAAGCCAAGATCATCGCGCTTGCTTATTGGGAAGATCTGGCGATCGATCACATACGTGAAGCACCCGGTGGCATCAAGCTAAACACCGGGCTCTGGTCTAGGTCAATGTCAGCTCGCTTTCCTAGTGAATACCGCGAAAACTCCAAGCTCGAGGTAACTGGCAAAGACGATGGCGCTATTCAGGTTGATGTAGTGCATGACTTTGCACAGGAGCTTATGAACGATTTGTTGGCAACTCGTCAAAGCGATGCTAAGTCAGATCGTAACTGAGCAGTTTGCTGACCGGATCAAGACCGGACCAGACTTAAACCACGCATCCAAAGCGTGGCAAGCCGCAATCAAAGCTCGATTGACGTGGCTTAAGATTGCTAACAATCATCAAATCACGCCAACAGGCGATTGGTGGAGCATATGGCTCTTGTTGGCAGGTCGTGGTGCAGGCAAGACTCGGTGCGCTGCTGAATGGACTTGGTGGGAAGCTTGGACACATCCTAGGACTCGTTGGCTAGTCTCGGCTCCTACCTCAGGCGATGTACGTGACGTGTGTTTTGAGGGCGACTCTGGGCTTCTAAAAGTAGCGCCCCAAGGTATTATTGCCAACTACAACAAAAGTCAACACGAGCTTCTTCTTGTGAATGGCTCAATCATCAAAGGCATATCGGCTTCTGAGCCGGATCGATTCAGGGGTCCGCAGTTCCATGGCGGCTGGCTTGATGAGCTGGCTGCATGGGATTATCTTGATGAAGCTTGGGACATGATCCAGTTCGGCATGCGACTTGGCTTACAGCCACGACTGATCTGCACCACCACACCTAAGCCTAAGCCCTTGATCGTGGACTTGGCTAATCGAGACGGAGAAGACGTGGTCTACACAACGGCTTCCACGTACGATAACAAGGACAACCTTGCGCCTAAGTTCATGCAACAGATTCTCCAGTATGAGGGCACGAAGCTGGGGCGCCAAGAGATTTACGCCGAGATTATCGATCCCGAAGAAGCTGGCATCATCAAGCGTACGTGGTTCAAGCTTTGGCCGAATGATAGACCATTGCCACGGTTCCAGTACATTGTGCAGTCGTATGATTGCGCTACGTCGGACAAGACTAAGAACGATCCGACAGCATGCACGGTCTGGGGCGTGTTCAAACCTAATGACGACAAGCCCATGTCAGTAATGCTGATCGACTGTTGGGAAGAGTACATGCAGTATCCCGACTTGCGACCTAAGGTCGTGGAAGAAGCTGAAGCAATCTACGGCGATGAAAACGAGTTTGGGCACGGAAAGAAAGTCGACTTGATTCTGATTGAGGACAAGTCGGCTGGCATTAGCTTGATACAAGATCTTCAACGAACCGGCCTGCCTGTGCGGAGCTACAACCCGGGCATGGCTGATAAGATGATGCGGCTGAACATCGTATCGCCCATCATTCAACGTGGCCGAGTCTATGTGCCTGAGTCCGCCTCAAGCCCGGGCATGGCAAGAGACTGGGCCGAGCCCTTGATCTCGCAGTTATGTGCATTCCCCGAAGTCAGGCATGACGACTTGGTTGACTCAACAACTCAGGCTTTAAGAATTATGCGTGATACTGGGCTCATCAGCATAGATCCGGTGTATGATGCCGATGACTCGTATGATGAAGATCGACCTAGAAGGGTGAACCCATATGCCGTATGATGACTTAGCGCGAATGAGAGCCGAGATGCTCATGCGTCAAGACCCTAATGTGTATGACGATGGCGCAAGTCAATTAGGCATGAACCCTTACATGCAGCAAGTCGGCTTGTTTGGCAAAGGTAAGCCTAAGCCCGTTGCGCCACCAATCGACATACAACGACGTGCAGTCTTTGGCTTAAAGCCGCAAGCACCATTGCCTGATAACTTACCAGCCGTAAGATCGTCCGATGTGCCTGTGCCAAGTGCAGTACCTACACCACAAGCACCAACTCAACCAGCACCTCCAACAACACCTCTTGCGCCATTAGGTCAGATGGCGAACAAAGTACTGAATACGCCAATATCGAGACGTGAAGTGTTAAAGACGACAGGCCAAGTTGCGTTAAACCAAATGCTACCAAGCATGGGCATTGCGTCTGAAATTGCATCACCATTGACTCAAATTGCTGAAGCGGCGCCTGTGTATGACAAGAATTCGATTATTGGTGCAATATCATCGTTCATCACGGATAAGATGACCGATACGTCAAGTGATTTAGCCGAAGAGCTATTAGGTCAAGGTGTTTGGGAGCCTGATGACCCGCATGATGCTGACCCAACTACAGCATGGGAATACGCGCAATATGGCGATGAAACCCATGCAAACTATGAAGGCAACAATCCAAATGCTGAGCAAACTGCAGGATTGAAAACGCTTCGTGATAACTTTAATCTGCAAAAACTATCTGAGCATTCAGGCATTCCAATTGAAGAGCTTAAGAAGCACATATCAGACATTGAGCTTCAAGGCTTTCCATTGTCATTAGGCAATAGACAAGAAAGATTATCAGCCATTATGGAAGATGGGCGGCCTAAAGAAGCAGTACGCATGACAGCACTGGAAGATTTAGATGCTCAAGAGAAGTATTTAAAGAAAGCAGCTAAAGAACTTTATGGCAAACAAAAAGCATTTGATGATGATGAAATGCGTGAGATTGCTGAAGCAGCTAAAGACTTGGCATACACAGATTATGTAAGAAAAACACTAAACGATGTAAGTTTGCCAAAAGGCAGCATACATGAAGAAGTCATAAACAAAGCAGGCAACAACTGGCTTAAAAGCGCATTGCAAGATGTGTTTGATCAAGGCTCTGAAGACTGGGGCTATAACAGCGACGACTTTTATGAGCGCGCTTACGACACATTTAAGTCTAAGGACGAATAACGCATGGCCGCAATCTACGATGCTTTAGGCAATGTCATTGGAGACGATGGGCAACCATCTGTCGACCAAATGCAGTATGAGTTGGCTAGGAACGGCAAGCCTAGCCCATTGGACACTGCAGTTAACGCAATCAAGAATGTAGCTGTCAACAACAATCCCTTAATGCTTAGAAAGCAAGGGCTTGATTTAGCAGGCGACATACCTCGAGTTGTGGCAAGCGGCATGGCGCCATTTATTGCAGGCATTACGCAGCCTGTAGTAGGCGCCTATGACTACGCATCTAAGATGCCGGGCGTGCTGTATCGTGAGAAAGTGCTTGGTGATCCGCAATCAATGCAAGAAGCTGCCACAATTCGTGAAGGGCTTCCTCAGTTTGGTGCGCCCGGTGCACGGTATAACCCAGAGCCTATGAACAGGCGTGTAGAAGCAATTGGTCAAGCCGTAGCGCCGCAAACACCACAAGGCCAAGCTGCACTTGAAGCCGCAGGCCAAGTATTTCAAGCAGCCAAGTTACCTACAATAGGGCCAGGGTCCGGAGTGCCTGGGACTTCACGTGTATCACCAAGACCCTTCATTACGCCTAACGACTTACGGGTTGTAGGTGCCGAAGCAACTCGTGTTGGTAAACAGATTGGTGAGATACCTACAGACTTTGTGAATGCGCAATCAGGCTTTCAACGCATAGATCCTGTGACTAACCAACCTGTGATGGGCGCAAGAATACAAGGCGGCGTGGATAGACTTGGTGACATCATGGCGCAAAGACGCATGCAAGGTCTTAGCCCAATCCCGGGTTTGCCTGACGTATTGCAACCACAAACCAGTATGTATGCTGTGCGGCCTTCGGAAGGTCCGAACTACGTGGTAAACCCCAAGTTGCCTGAGTCAGCATTGGCACAACGGCCTGAGTTAGATACTGCAGGTATTTACACAGCAGTCAACGCGCTTAGGCCCATTAAAAATCCTACAATCAACAATGTCAATGGCGCATATTATGCTGCAAACATTGTTGACAACCCTACTGTAGATCAGGCCTACACTGCTTACTATGACAACGTGCTAAGAACTTTATTCCCAGACACACGAGACATGCTTGAAGCAAATGTGGCGTATCAACTTACATATCCACGTGAAGAAGAGCGTAGTAAAGTCAATCGCACAATTCTGAATAACTTCATTAATGAGTTTAATCAGACTGCTGAAGCTACTGCGCAATTGCCTACTATGGAGCAATTTGCCGAGAACGTAAAAGCAGCAGACAAATGGCTTGACAATACATTCACAAAGCAGTTGGTTAAGAATGTAGGCACAACCAATGACCCATTGCTTAAACAAGCAGAGCAAGGTATCACATTCAAAGATCCTATGCAGCTTGTTGCTGAGTACAGCGTGCCTAGTGCAAAGCTGCAAAATGCACGTCAAGCGGCTGGCTTTAATCCGTCAGGCGAATACTTTGATGCCATGAACGCGGCAAAGCAAGAGCTTGATCAAGTAACTAATGACGAGTATTTGCCGCTTGAGCGTCAACGTATTCAAGCACAACAAGATGCTGCGCGGCTTGGCATTCCAGTTACAGAATACGAGCCTTATAGAAATCTTACTGCACCTCGTGATCGTGCATCTGCAAAAGTTGAGAAGCTGGAAGAAGCATATAAGAAGCTGCAAATTGCAAATGCATATGCAAACGCAGTTGATTCAATGGTTGCCACCAAGACTGCCAAACAAGCATGGGACAAGATACCTAGAACTGAGAGACAGTTTTATCCACAGCTCCGTGACCTTGCTGCAAGTGCGCCTGATACACCTATTTACGACGTGTTTGCAAAGCATAGCGCATCAGGCTACCAAGAGATGGGCGAAGACATTGTTAAGCAAATCGTAAAGGGCAAAATCAAGGCCAAAGATTTGCACAAGACGCCGCTTGATGTGATGGTTAAAAAGAAAGCTGAAGCACGTGATGCAGTGGAAAAAGCAGCACAAACAGAAATCAAGAAACGTGTTCAAGCTGTGTCTACGAAATTGATAGAAGACTTATCACTTGTGCCTGAGGTGTTTAGGTTTAGCAATGCCAGCGTGCTTGAAGTCTCCAATAAGTATGATGTAGATACCATTCGTCGAATGCTTAGTGCAGATACAGATGTGCTTGACTTATGCGCTGCAAACTCAGGTAAACCGCCTAAGTCTGCTAAAAGCATCTATCATCCAGACAAAGGGGATAAGCAGGACTATTATCCTAGCGCTGACCCCATTACAGGCAAGCGGCTTAGACCTACTGTTAATGACACCATATACGTTAAAGACACGGCAAAAGGCACTGAGTTTAATGCTTCAATTCGTGATAATGTAACTGGTTTGCCAGTTGGGCTGTTGCAGTTCTCAAGCTTAGGTCCCAATCGTGCAGGTGTGACTGAGTATAGCATGGGCTTTGTATCAGGCTTTAGAAACAGTGCGCCTATTGAGCCACAGTATAGAAACGTGGTACGTGATTACTTGAATCTACGTGCTGACATCATTAAGAATTCAAACAGCGAAAAGCTTGCTACCAATGGCATATACGACACGTCAAAGCCTACGCAACAGCTCTTAAACAACTTAAACTTAAGCAGAAAGCAATGGGACGACGTAACCAAAGTTTATACAGGCGCAGTTCCACGTTTTATTACAGCTGAAGATGGCCGTAACATTCTACAAGCAGTTAGAGATCAGCAAAGAGCAGTTGCACCTGTAACACAAACGCCGAGTGAAGTTGGTGACATGCAAACGCAGCGTACAGCGTTGCTTGCAGAGCAACGTCAACTACAAAATGATCAACTTCGCGGTAATCAAGACTATGATGTTACACAGCGGCTTGATGACATTGCTTCACAACTTCAAGACATTGACCAACGTTTAGCAAGGTCAACACAACAGCAGCAACCGCAAACATTCCAATATGGAAATCTATATGAAATAGCACGTGGCGGTGCTGGTATTGAGCCTATGAGACGTTTAGAGCCTGAAGTTACGTCAACCAGTGCTAGTGCATTCCAAGGCTTATTCCCACAGCATATTCGTAGAAATGATGAAGTTCGTAGAAGTCAAATACTATCGCCTGAACAAGTTGCAGAAATTATTGAAGAGCTTGAAGTAAGCGCACGACAAATTGATGACTTGGATGAGGGCGCTGTATTAGAAGATTTCAACATCACTTCACAAGATCAGCAAGATCGTGTTGTTGACCAGCTTACTAATGCTGCACAAAGACTCCGTGATGCAGCAAATATTCACATTGGTGATGATGGTCGTGATGTTGTGCCGCAACAGCAGCAACCACAAAGTGTAGAGCAAAGACTATCTGACTTGCGTCAATTGATTGATGTGCCAATGCATCGTGAGAATGATCCGGCAGTTGAAACTGAATTGAATAATTACGCAGCGTATTTGCAAGAACGAATTAATGTGCAAACACGAGCAGGGTATTTGCCTGAGCATACTGCCGATTACATACGCACTGACATCAACCAGTTACGCAATGATACATTTAACAACCCCAATGAGTATACTGTAGGCTTTACAGCAAGGCAGGTTGATGATTTTGTAGGGGCATTAAGAACTACCATTGACACGATTGGCCAATGGCTAGAAGAGCAACGTCGCCAACAGGCGCCTGAGCCTGATGTTCAAGAGCAACGTCTAACTACAAACCAGCAAATCACCAATGCATATCGCAATGAGTTTTCGTTGCGTACTGAAGAGCCTGATGTTGATGATCACTTAATTGAGTTTCAAGACAACATTGACGCTGAAGTAAATCGCTTGTTTGGTGAAGGCCGTACAAGTAATGACATTGCAATGCATGTGGCGAATATGATTTCAGAGCGCATACGTGAGTTGGTTGAAGACTACACTGCTGGGGAAACTATAAATAGATATGCACTTACACGGGAAGAATCAAACATTGCTCGTGGGCGTTTAAATACAACATTTACTGCTGTGCTGAATATTGTGGATACAAATGAAGGGCTTGATGAGCCTGAGCAACTTACAGAATTGCCTAATAACTTCTTTGAGCCTGATGAAACGCATCCAGCAAATCTACCAGCAACTACACCTGCACAAGCATTGCCACCGCCTGTACAGGCTCGAGCACAGCGTAACCCTGACGCAAATCTTGATAGCTTTATCAATCGCGTTCGTAGAGAAGAAGGCGCACAAATTGCTGATCGAGTTGAGACAGTTGCATATCGTGTTGCTGAAAATGTAACCAATAACAGAGTAAATCAGCTTGATGCGGATCAGGCTGAAGAATTTGCACGCGGTTTACGTGTTGCTGCAGAATTGGAAGATTCTGAATTAGTTGAGATTGCATTGCGTGGGCTTGCAGATATGGTGACAACGTTAGTTGCACAAGAGCCTGAAGCAGCATTTGTGCAACCTGCAGCACCACAAGGTGAAGTTACAACTCAGGGCGTCTTAAATGCATTTAGAACAGCATTTACGCCAAATACGGGCAGTGCTGCTGCTGATGCATACTTATCGCAATATGGTGATACCTTAATCAATCGCATGGTTGAATTAAACAACGTAGTAATTACGCCTGCAGAAGTTGCAACAGGTATATCAGACGAAATACGAGAGCATTTTCGTTTATTAGTGCGGTTAGCCGATCAACCGAATGGTGCGCAAGCAACCGGTCTTACAAATGCTGAAAACATGATGGTGCGTCATCGTCTTGAAACAGCGCTTGGCAACATACGATTTAGCACAATGCCGCCTGAAGGTAATCAACCTGCAATACCACCACCAGTTCAAGAGCGGTTACCTGCACCTGTGGTTGCACCGCAACGTGCAAACTTGCCTGCTGAAGTACAGCAAAACATTAACAATCGAAATCGGCAAATTACAGGCGCATATGGAAGTGCTCTTGACCCAAACACTGCTTTTAACAATACAAATGATGCATTAAGTGAGTTTATAGACTTACTAGATGGTATGGCTACTAATTTATTTGGTAATGGTATTCCTGCAAATGAGATTGCAGAGAACTTACAAGCACGTATTAGATCTGAGATTATAGTGCTTAGCGACCCTAATCGTGTAGCTGATCGTGGGCTTAACGCCGCTGAAGCCGACATACTTCGTGGTCGCTTAGATGACGCATACGGCAATTTAGCAAGAGTGCATGATCAACTAATTGAACCCGCACAACAACAAGCATTTACGCCACAAGATGCGTTGGATATGGCGCGTGAGTTGCTTGAGCAAGAACGTGTAAACCAAGGTCAGTTAAACGAGCCCGGTGTACAAGGTTCAATCTACGCCTTGCGTAATGGCGTGTTTGATGATGCGCGTATTCGTCGACTGCCTGAGCAGCTTAGACAACCATTTGCAGAATCTGTGTCTAATGCGTTAGAAACATTGCTTGCACAAGAAGCACCGCAACGCATGCAGGCAATGCAAAATCTTACTGCTGATACTGCAGTTGCGCGTCAAGCAATTCACAATGCAATAAGAAACATAGAAAACGATTATGGTGAAGATGTTGCAAATCGTGCGTTTGACATTATTGAAAATATTGCAGAGCATTTAGACCCTGGCGATCAGCTTACTGCGTTTGTGATGAACATACGGCGTAGAATGCAAGATGTAAGACAAGATGTGTATGAAGCGTTGGACCATATTGCAGATGAGCTTGCGTCTGTAGGTCGTGAAGCGCCGCAAACACAACCACGTGCTCAAGAAGTAGATCAACTATCTGTTACTGCGCAAATGCCTTTAACTCCAGATCGTGCAAATGGCGATCCACAAGTTAATGCAATGTTGGCAGAAGTGCAAGAAGGCCTTGCTCGTCAGATTGAAGATTTGCGACTTGAAGCTAGAACCCCAGAAGATATTGCAAGTATTATTTCTACTAGACTATCAGAGCACGTCATAAACGCAGAACGCGTGCACTTAGAAATGGGCACTCTTACTGCTGCGCAATTGATTGAATATGCTAGTAAGATTAGAGAAGCAATTGCAGCTATTCGTCAGTTCATGCCTAATGAAAACGCACTACCACAGTATACGTTTAACGACTTGTTTAATCCAGTTGCTGATAACGTGTTTGGTATTGCAGGTAGAGCAGAGACTCTTACTGCTCGTGATCGTGAGTTATACACAATGCTTAGTGATGTTATAGACAACGCAATTGAAGAGGGTACGCCTTTGCCTGACCCAATGGATACGGAAGCATTTGCACAAATTATTTTAGATGACGAGGTTGGTGGTGAACTTACTGATCTTACAGATGCTGAGCGTCGTAGATTGGCTGCCATTGTTAGAAGATACGGCGTTGATGCTACGCTTCCGCCTGAAGGGCGTAAAGATGGTGGTCGAATTCGTAAGCACAAAAAAGGTGGTACAGTACGCACTATTCCTAGCGTTGAACAAATGCAATACGAACTTATGATGCGGAGAAAATAACCATGGCTACAGAAATGCCGATTCCAACAGAGTATAACCGCTTTATAGGTCCACAGGCGGAAGAAGATGAAGAGAAGGATGACCCTTCTATCTTTGAGATGTTTGACCAAGACAATGATGTTGAGATGCAACCTGATGGTGGAGCTATCATCAAGATTCCTGAAGATAGATTTAAGGGTCCAGAAGATGATCCTGATTTCTATGAGAACTTGGCAGATTCACTTGATCGCTCTACGCTATCAAGCATGGCGCTTAAGTATATTGATCTTGTAGAAAAAGACAAAGAAGCACGGGAAGAACGTGACAAGCAGTATGAAGAAGGCTTACGCCGTACAGGATTAGGCCATGACGCCCCCGGCGGTGCACAGTTTATGGGTGCCTCTAAAGTAGTTCACCCAGTAATGGCTGAGGCTTGCGTTGATTTCTCAGCTCGAGCCATTAAAGAACTATTTCCACCTGATGGGCCGGTTCGTACCAAGATCATAGGCGAGGTAACTGAAGAGAAGACCGAGCGTGCTGAGCGCAAGCGGGACTTCATGAACTGGCAGTTGACCGAGCAGATTGAGGAATACCGCGACGAGCTGGAGCAACTACTTACACAGCAACCATTAGGCGGCTCTCAGTACCTTAAGATCTGGTATGATGACCAAAAACGTAGACCCTGCGTTGAGTTCACGCCAATCGATAACATATATCTACCTTTTGCAGCGGCTAACTTTTACACAGCAAGCCGCGTAACTGAGGTTAATGACATTACTGAGGAAGAGTTTGAGCTGCGAATTAGTCGTGGCTTGTACTGTGATGTTAGCATCTATAAGCCAAGTGAAGAGCCTGAGCAAACTAAGCCACAAAAAGCCAACGATAAGATTGAAGGCAAAAAGAGCTCAGGTATGAATATTGACGGCATTCGCCGAGTATTCCATATTTACGTATGGCTAGAACTAGAAGATGATAGCTTCTCCAAAGGCGATCGTGCTCCTTACATCTTGATGGTTGATGAAACCCTGACTGAAGTCGTGGGTTTGTATCGTAATTGGGAGTTTGGCGATGATACGATGGACAAGCTTGACTGGCTGGTTGAATTCAAATTCATACCTTGGCGAGGTGCTTATGCAATTGGTCTACCTCATCTTATTGGTGGTCTTAGTGCCGCTCTTACCGGCTCTCTTCGTGCACTTCTTGATTCAGCTCATATAGCTACAGCACCTACAATGCTCA
>Ga0181344_1000108_pt1 | contig 34041 bp, 53 predicted proteins | sample Su13VDMLBDD_FD_130098 | JGI IMG/M metagenome (GOLD analysis project Ga0181344, IMG submission 130098) | Freshwater viral communities from Lake Michigan, USA - Su13.VD.MLB.D.D | ecosystem: Environmental > Aquatic > Freshwater > Lake | place: USA: Michigan | collected 2013-07-15
ACGAGCATAGACCTGACCGATACGGATGTGGTCGCCGTCTTCAACCAACACTTTGGTCAACGCGAAGGCCAAGCCATACACGTTGTACACATAGCGTTGCAAGAAGAGCACGCCGCCCTGTTGGTAGCTGACGGGAGTGCCGTCAGGCAACTGGGGAGCCGCGCCAAAACCGTACAAGACGGGTTCTTCGTGGTAGTTGCGGGGAATACCGTCTTGCTCGCGGAAAACGCGAGACCATTCGTCGGTACGTTGGTCATAGACTCCGTCGAAACACTCGTTGAGAATAGGCTCAACGATCGAACGGAAGTCCGTACTGCGCATTGGTGCTGCCATTTTTTTGCTCCTTAGATAGCGTTAATGGTAGCGACGTACTGGCTGCGGCTCACTTGAACCTGAACCACGGTGTACGCATCACCCCAAGCGTTGTCAACGCCGTTGTACAAACCGATGATACGCATATCACCGACGTTGCCCGAACCGACCAACGAAGTGGAAATCATGCACTGCGACAAGCCTGTGGTCGTGGAACCAGCAGTAACGCTTGCGAAGTTGGCTTGATCACCAATCGAAGTTTGTGCCAAGCTACCATTTGCCTGAATGTCGTAAACGATATTCGGGTCAGAGTAGTAGTAAGTCACTTCAGAGCCAGTTTGGTATGCAGTATTTGCAATCCACTGGTTGCTGATTTGACGGCGGCCAGAAAGATCGGTGTACTCATGACCGGCGAAGGCACCTTGGTAGGCGTCACCAGCGGCAATGGCCACAATGTTTCCAGACGTGTTAAGAGCCACAGGTTGGCCCTTGAGAATTCCGGTGTTGTAACCGGAAGCGATACCGCCAGCGAGCGCCACAGCGCGATCCAGACCCGATGGGTGGAACGAAGGACGCAGGCCGAACGGAGCAGAGGTTGCACTCATATCTAACTCCTTTTGTTAAGTCTTCACCCGTAAAACACGGGAGCTTGGACGTTTCGGTTCAAATTGCCAAAGCCTTCGCCTTCAACGCTTCCCAGACTTCTGCCTGAGCTATCGCGGTTTCCTTGAAGCTGCTCAACTTGGACTTGGACTTTGTCCGCCTCCTCTTTGGGTGCCTCATGGTGCATTTCCGTCATGACCTCCTGATAAACCTCCATTGGAAGCTTGTACAGGCGCATTTCGTTGCACGCGATAAAACCAATATCTTCGCCAGCCTTTACGCGGTAATTGTCGAATCCGGGTAACTCATCCGCTTTCACGGGAACGTAGCCCAATCGCATCCGCTTATCAATACTGTCGTAGCCGTTGGTGGTCGATAACCAGCAAAGATGCCATCCCGGAATTTCCGGAACCTTCGGCAGCGCACTTTGTGTCCATTCATCGCTCCACATCTTGCGACGTTCCTGCTTTGAAATGAACTTCTCTTCGGGAGCAGCTCGTGATAAATCTTGTGAAGATCGGCTTTCACGGCCACCGGCGTTGAGAGTTTTTTTGAGACGAGAATCCATAATGTTTAGCTCCTGTTGTTGCGTGCGTCTTGGGCGTACCGTTTAATCATCTTGTTCCGCTTTTGGGCGTCATCCCAAAAACCAGCGTCTTTCATTGCTCGCACCTGTTCGGGTGCCAAAACAAATGTATTCCCGCCTGATGGACTAGATGATTCACGGCTTGACCCGGTAACCACGCTTCGAGGGCTCCTTCTGGAGGGCTCGTCACTGGTTCGAGTATAACGGTGGGGCAATCTCTTTTGCAAGCGATTATCTAGCTCATCCCAATAATCTTGGGAAGCTGGATCCCAGCCCTCGGCAACCAAGCGGTTGTCGATGACCTTGGCAATCTGAGTATCTTCGTCCCCGGCGTCCGGGTTGTACCAAGAATTGCGCTCCATCCAGTTATTTGCCAGTCGGACAAGCTTGGGATTTGCTGGCGCAGTATCCTGAGAGCTAGACTTCGCAGCCTGCTCCTTGTAGCTGTGCATCGCTTCCAGCTTGCGGCGGCTGTCGTACCAGAGCTCTTGGGCCTTGGTAAATGCCTCACCGTCGGAGTTGTCGGTCGCCTCCTGCATTTTCTTCTGGGCGTACCGCAGACGATATTCCTCGTCTTCCATTGCCTTCTCGTAGCGAGCAAGATCCGCGCCATGCGTCTTTCGCTCTACGACGGACAGGCGCTCCATGAGCTCCTGATTCTGACGCTGCAACAGGCCAAGGCGTTGATCCTTTTCCTCGTTGGTGCGCTTGATGTACTCTTTCTTGGCTTTGCGGCGGTTGCGGCGGGCCTCACGTACTGCGTCAGTGTCGTCTGGGTGATCTACATCCCCGTCGTTGTCCTGATGGCTTTCTGGCTCGTTGTCATCGTCATGCTCGGCAACATGGCCGGGCAGGTCGACAGTAACTGAGCCGTCTTTTTCCTCAACGACGCTGATGTTCTCTTCTTTGTCTGTTGTGCTCACAAAAAAGCCCTCATTGCAAGTGGATCACCTGTCAGCTTCGCAATCACCTCGTGATCGTTCAAAACCATGAACAGGGCCGGATCTTCGCTCTTGTCTTCGCCGGGGACGTGAACCTCCCAACGATCACCACCCCACTTGGGGACGCGAATAAAGTCGCCGACGTTCGCCCAGCTACCTTCAGGCCATGCAGCCATCGTGTCGCGGTGCTTGTACGCCAGTGGGCCGATCTCAATGACCTTGGCCACCATGTTTTGCCACTTTTCGGTTTCTTTGGTCTCTTCGACCAAAATAATTCCAGATGCAGTTGTTGCCTTTTTTGTGCGGCGGAGCTGTACCAAAATACGCCCACCAAGAGGTTTTGCACCGGGATCTACGCTCGGAAATGCCCAAGCCATCTCAGCTTCGTTAGAAGCTACCGGGTTATCGCTCATCTTCGTCTTCTTTCATCAGGTTATTTAGGATGTCGAGGGCTTCTTGTAAGCCCCCGTTGTGACCTACCAGTCGGATGTAAGACTCCCAGTTAGTCGCATTTCCAGCAACAAGGGACGCAGCTATTTCAGCTTGCCTAGCCTTAATTCCGCCGATCAGGTCGGAAATGGTTCTCATTTTTTCTTAGCCTGTGACAGACCTCCTGACTGTTTGGTTGGGGCGGTGCTGCCCTTCATGCTCTGGCCGTCGAGCTTCTCGCCCATTGCCATGCGCTTGTGCTGAGGCACGTTAATGCCCTTCTGCTCCTGATCACTCGTTGCCATAGTTAGCTCCTTGGGTTGGTTCAGCCTTGGTTTGCTCGAAATTGAGCTTTGCCGCATCGCGCGTTAAGCGGGCTGTTTCGATACGTTCTTTCATGTCGCGGTCGCCAGTGGCGATGGCCAGCTTGAGCTGCATCTCTTCCATCGCGTGCTGCTGATCCTGCTGCAGCTTGGACATGTCCATCTGGATCTTGGCCGCCAGCTCCTTGTCCTTGAGCCCCATCTCTGCCTCGTCGCGCTTCTGGCGACGTTGGGTCTCGGCCATGCTGGTGTCCATGAGAACCTTGGCGTCGGGCGTGAGCTGAGGCTGGGGCTTGAACTTCTGTAAGCCTTGAGTAAGCTGCTCGATGACCGGCATGATCCCTTTGAGGGTTTGCTCGGCGTCCATCTCGACGTGCTGCGAGGCCAAGGCGTACAGCTTGTCCACAGCCTTGGGATCCTTCTCCAAGTCGTAGTCTGGGAGCTTTTTGCCCATGGCCTTCTGAACGTAGCCGGTCATGCGGGTCAAGTACCAGAGCACGATGTGCTGCTTGATGTGCTCGACCGCCTTGGGCAGATAGGCTGGGGCGATGATGGGGTTGCCGCCGAAGATCGGGTTCTTTGCGAAGTCCAAGTGGGCCTGAATGTGGCCAAGGTGGTCTTGCTCGGGGTAGGCGAAGGCGGATTGACCAATGGCCATGGCCACGTTCTCGTTGGCCGCGTCAATCTTGACTGGCGGAGGCGTGTCGGTCATGATTTCGTTGATGCCGGGCACCTTGATCTGCTTCAGGAAGCGCTGGATCACGACTTTCTTGTTGAACAGCTCTGGGTTGTCCTTCATGATGGCCATAACCGCTTGGGTTTGGGCCATTCGCTGGGTCTCAGAGAAGATGTGGGGGTCGGAGACGGGGATAACGTCGGTAACGCGGGCGAAATCCTCGCGCTTGATCTCCAGATCCTCCACAACCTCGCCGCGCTGCATGTCGTCGAGATACCAGCGGTTGATTCGGCTCAAAACCTTGAGCACGCGGCCCTGAGACTCGTGCAAACGGGCGTGAATGGACGAGAAAACGGCTGCGCCCTGCTCAATCAGCGCCTGAGTGGTGCCGACTGGGGTGTTGCTGTTGACATCAGCGATCTTTTCCTCGGCGGTGGTCACCACGCCCTTAGCGGCGGAGGTCAGCCAGCCCAAAAGCTCGAAAAGAACCTGCGATGGCGGGTTGAACGGCATGGGCATGGCAATCTTGCGCACGTCGTCCACGCCCGGAGCGCCTTCGATCTCCACAACCTGGGTGACTTCGATCTCTTGGGACTGGCCAGAGATCTTTCCGCCCTTGAGCTTCAGGAGCGTCGCGGCGTTGTTGATGTGGGCAGAGTCCAGCAGAGCCCGCAAAGCGCCGGTAAGGGCCGCTGAGAGCCCGCCAATGAGCTGTGGCAGGCCAACTGCGTAGGCTCCACGCCATGGAATGAACTTGAACTCGATCACCCAGTCCAGTTTGGTGAAACTTTCGTCGCCTTCTTCCCAGTTTCGGTACAGGCCGATCACTTCGGTGGACAGGTCGTCGATCATCAGGATATACGGGGCCATTTCGCCCTTGGTGACGGGGTCGTCTTCCAGTTCCAGCCATGTGTAGACGTGGTAAACGCGACGAACCGCATCCTCGTTGTCGTTCTGGGCCTTGCCCTCGACCTTGTTGGTGGCTTTCTGCGAGCCGGTCATCTCCGGATCCATGGTGGCGCGGGACAGCACCGTGTCGCGGTACAGGCCGGAGTTCACGCGGCGCTTGTAATCCCAGTCGGAGATGTCGTCCACCTCGGTGAAACGCTCGGCGGTGTAGAAACTTCCGGCGGCGTAGGGCAAAAGCACGTTGTCAATCGGCAAGAACTGGGCGCAGGGGCGCTTCTTCTTCTCGTCGTACCAGAGTTTCAGGTACTGCGATCCGCCCAGAGGGAGCTGGGTCAGCATTTGCTCCTGCTCGTCGCGGAATTCTTCGATCTGCTCGGTGAGCTGCCAATTCATGAAGTCACGTTTGCGCTCGGCAATCGTGGTTTTCTCCTCGGTCACGTCGCCCAAGATCTTGGTCTTGGTCGGGCCATCTGGCGGGAACATCTCTTTGATGGCGCGGGCGGCGAAGTCAATGCAGGTCTCGGCCATTACGGGGTGAACCACCTTGGATGCGCCGTTGAAGTTGGCTCCACCGGGGGCGTCGTTGCCCATGCCGGTGCGTTTGATGCCCTCTTCGTATTGCTTGTCGCGCTGCTTGCGGGACTCCTTGTCCTTCTCGATCAGCTCGATGTAGCGCAGGGCCAGTCCGTCGAGGTCTTGGTCGTGGATCAGGTCGCTGTCGGACAGGTTCTGGTAGAAGTCTTCGTCTTCCATCGGCCCCTTGGTGTCCATGGTGACCACCACGCTGCCGTCGGGAAGCTCTTCCAGCTCGGCATCGTCCATCTCTGGCATCTCGACTTCTTGGGGCTGCTCTTCTGCTCCAGCCTCAGCGTCTTGGGTTGGGTTGCCGCCAATGAAGCGGTTGTACTCTTGGTCAATTGGAAATTGGGTAGCCATGTTGTTTGTCCTTGTGCTATGATTTAAGTTCACATTACACGCATGGAGAGCGCAAATGGATAAATATGACCAAGCAATTGAGTTTCTGAAAGATGTTGATCCGGGTAGCTATTACGACGAGTGCGCGGAATTGATGGAAGAGCTAGTTGCCAAAGTTGAAAGCGCAAAGCCCAAGCGTCAGCGGTTTTCAGCAGAAGATCAAGCATGGCTGAAGCAAGCAGGCGGTGGCGCTCGGTACTACGCAAAAGCTCGCGGGCTACTATAGTCATTTCTTTTCACCTGCCATTGAACTGGCGCTGTAGCCAAGTGCGGCAAGTGCGGCGGCGGGCGTTATTCCCCGGCGAATCATCTCTACAGCCTTAGGCCAGTCAGCCTCACTGAAGAACCTGCGCGTCTCTTGAATGTCCTTGCGCGTGCCGCCCATCAGGGAATCGCGTAGCGCCTTCTCACGAATGGCGGCCCGAATTGCTTCCGATTCGCTTAGGTTTTGGGACACCGACGGGTGCATCTCTGAAAATGCCTTGAGCATGTCGCTGGTCGCCTCGCCACTGAACGGGGCGGTAGATAGCGGGCCTTCGGCGCTGCGCTTGCCAACACCCGGCACATAACCTGTGGTGGTCATGCTTTTTTGCTGCGACGAAGGGTAGATCTCTTGCAAAGCCTTGCTTCCCTTGCGCATTGCCTTAGATGCCTCGGCTGAGTCGATCGACGGGTCGAATGGGAACGCCACTGCGCCACGATTGGTTGAGGTCACGCCGTAGCCGTACTCGCCCATAACGTCGCTCATTTTGGCCAATTGCTCGGACGTAGGCAACACGCCTGCGGTTGGGTCAGCTAACTGATCTGGGTTCATTGCCCGAGTGTCCATGACCATAGAGGTCTTTCCCTTGACATCGGCCATGGTGTTTGGCAGGTTGTACGCTCCAGCCTCTTGGGCATCTATCAGGGCGCGGAACTGCTCGGCGGTGTCCATCATCTTGCGGGATTCGGGAGCCATCAGGCCGCCGCCTCCGGTGGGGTAGTCCATCAGCGGGCGGGCGATTGTCATTGGGTTGGTTTCAACGCCGCCAAGCTTGTTGATGTATAGACCGCTGGCCTCACGCGAAGGAAGCTGGCGGTAGCCTGCCGCCCCGTAAATGATGTCTCGGTTGCCTGCACCCACCTCGGGAAGTTCGTTCAACGCCGCCTCGGGCGCAGGTTGATCCCAGCGTCCACGTTGACCGTAGGCAACCTTTTCTTCAGGCGTCATGTCCAGCGCTTGACGGACGTGGCCAAGGGACGCGCCGGGGATTGCCTCGTGCGTGGCCGACGCTGCGTGCTTGTACATATAGTCGCGGGCGGTATTGTTGGCGTCTTGAATGGCGGACTTGATGCCTTCCAGCTCGTCGCCACCGTAGCGACCGCGCTTACCCCGACCATACAGATCCTGAGCCTTGCCGTAGACCCACGGAACCTCTTGGATGTGCGGGCCAGCCCAATCGCTGCGGCCACCAATGCCTGCAACATTGGCTCGCTCCACCTGCAAAGCGGTTTCGGCGTCCATAACTGGGTGCATTGTTTCGGACACGCCAGCCTTCCACGGCTTACCCTGCGGATCGGTGTAGCCCATGCCTTGGGCGCGGCGGAAATCGTTCACGCCAAACAGGCCCGCGTTTGCCACGCGGGGGTCGTTCTTCTCAGCGTACTCGCCGATCTTGAAGCCCATCTTGGCTGGTCGATCACCGGCCACAGCGGTGTCGAGCGTCCGCATGGGAGCGCCACGGTAGGCCATGCCCGGCTCACCAGCCACACGGCTGTTCAAGTGTTTTAAGGCAAAGCCCAGTTCTGACTCAGGGCTGACGCCTGCGGAGTAGACGCCGTGCTGTTCAAGTGTGCGTGGTAACTGGTAGGGCTCAACGCTCTCGGCGATGCCCTTCTTGGCTCGGTCGTACCATGTTCCCAGCCGCTCGGGGTCTGCAAGGCGGACGGCCTCCACCGAGTCAATAAAGTCTTGGTCAATAGCTCTGCGCATTGCGCCCAGACCCTGCGGGCTGGTGACGGTGCGGGGGAACCCAGTGTACCCAGATGCTGTTGGCTTAAGGTGCTCACCAGCTCGGGCAGCCTTGAGTACCGCTTCGTCGCCCAGCTCGGCAGCCATTTTGCGATACACGTCCGGAGCAACCTTCTCGCGCCTGCCTGTTGACTTTACCGGCTTGGCCTGCGCCTCGGGTTCGGCGGCTGCTGTGCGTGCGGCCTTCTCAACCTTCTTAGCGCGAACAGCCTCTTGCTCCTGCTTTTGGCCAAACTTCTCCAACACCGCTCGCTCTTCCGGGGTACGGACTACGATGGGCTTAATGCCTTTGGGAACGTCTTCGGCAAACTGCGCCAGCTTCTTGAGCCCAGACTTCAGCAGGCCACCACCGGCCATGTGGACTTCGCCGCCGTGGGCCATGCTTTCAGGTGGAATGCCGCCCGGCGGTGTGCCGTACTGTCCGGGCCAAACTTTGTCTCCAATCGCTTTTATCTCATCAGGAGTGGCCCATGTTGGAACTTCTATACCAGCGGCTTGGATCTTCTTGATCTCGTTCTCATTGAACGCATCAGAGGTGCGGCGTAGTTTGGTGTTCTGCAGGTCACCAACGTCAGACCATTGGCCGCTCTTGACGAAGTCTTGGACGTAGGGCAGGTACTCTTCTTTGGGTGCGCGGTTCTGCTTGCCCTTGATCTGCTTGATGCGCTGGGGCGGGTTTTTGTAAATCGCGGCGGCTTCCTCGTCTGAAAGGTCGCCCATCATTCGACCCAGTTCTGAACCACGCACGGGCTGCACCTCTACCGTAACATGAGGCTCACCCTTGGCGTCACGCAGGCTGTAGATGCGGCTGCGGCCTTCCAGCACGTCAGGGCAGTAGCCTCCAACGCAGTGGCCCATGGTGTCGCCTTCGTATTTGAGGGCAGCAGCAAGTTCGGGGCTCGCCACTTCGCCAGTTCTGCTATCCACCACGACGGAGCCGTCCTTTTCCGTTTCGTAATGGTATCCCTCTGGCAGTGGCCTGCTAGGGTCGGCTTTAGGCTGAGTCAGCTCGATCCACTTGTAGCCCTCTGGGTACTCCTTGTGGACTGGCATACCCTCGGTGACCTTGGCTTGGGCCTCCGCCATCTTCTTGGCCATGTCCTCGTCATACGCATGGGTGCGGCGTACCGCGTCGCTGATGCTGATCTTGTTCATCTGCTCTGGGCGGATGCGGCCAGCAGTCAGATCCTCGCGCAGCACGTCCATGATGTGGTCGAAACCGAGGCCACCAGTAAAGGACGAATGTATTGGCGTCTCTGGGTCGACCTTGGAGATCCATGGGTTCTGACGGCCAAGCTCCAAGTAGGAACTCATCATTGGAGAGTGCTGTGCCACATAATCAGCGTTGGCTTGAGAAAAAGCCGTGTCCCCAATAATTTGGGCTTTGTCAATATACGGGGTGCGGCTCATGAGACTGGCAACCTCGTTGTCATTCATTCCAGCATCCTCAAGACGCTTCATGAACTTCTTGTCAAGCTCATCTCGCGCAGCAACCATCTTGGCTTTGGCTTCCTCGCCCTTAATAAATTTGTTCGGCATTTCTTGGATGTCGCCAGCTCGGTGCGTGGCGATGGCCTCGTCAGCAGCTTGCTCCCAAGCCTTGGCCAACGGAGATTGGCCCATGCCCTCGGCGGGGAATCCAGCCTTTTCCCGCTGCTCCCTCAAGCCAGCGTAATTTAAGGCAGGATCCAATTCTTTCTTGTGCGTGATGCCCTGCTCGGCCAGCGCTCGGACTGGATCCTCTGGCGTGCCCATCTGCTTCTTGATGTAGTTGGACAGGTTACTGTCAACCCATTTGTTCAGGGCAATGTCTGCTTGCCGCTGAGGTCGGACATCTTGACCGGCAACGCGATTGATGTTTTCAATCTCGCCCTCCTCCGGAACGTGGCGCTTCAAACCCTTCACGTCCTTCTCAACCCGCCCGGTCAGCCAGTTGCCACCCGGCATCTTTACGACGCCACGTTGGCCAGCCAAGCCCTTTGTACCGGCCCCGCTTCCCTTGAGTGCGCCCATGCCCTCACCGGCCAGCTTGGCGGCCTTCCCGGCCACGTTAAACGGAGATCCCGGCCCGGTGTAGAAACCACCAGCCAGTGAGCCCAGCCCAGAAGCCATGCGGCCTTGGGGCGTGTCTGAGCGGAAGGGCAGGCGCTTCTCGATGTCCTCGGACGTGGGCAGGAAGGTCTTCTCGTCAAAGCCGGGGAGCATCCGAACCAGCGACTCAATGTCGCCGGGTGCGCCGAGGGCTCCGGAGATTGCGCCACGGGCAAAGTCCACGGGCATGTTGGCTGCGGCAGTGCGGTCGTTCTGACTCTCTGGTCGTCGGCCAGCCGAGCGGAAGCGTGGGGGAACGAACTCGTCGAGCGGGTCGCCACCCTTCTTCATGCTGACCTCGTGCTTGTTGACCTTGGCGTGCCAGACGTGCTCACGGCCTTTGTACTGGGCAGGAACCCCACCACCGGCCATGTGAATGTCTTGGAGGGACTGCTTCTTGGAAACCGATTGGGTTTCGGGTTGGTTTAGATTCGGAAGCGTTAGGGGCTTCAGAGGCTCAAAGGTCGGAAGCTTTGCTGGCTCGAACTGGTTACGCATGGTGGTCACCCTCTGCTGGAATGGCGTGATCATAATCGTTGGAGGGCTTGGAGTCCAATTCACACCCTTGGTGGTGAATGCCTGAGCAAAGCGTAGCCTTACCGTGGTCAAAACCAAAGTTCGCTCTACGCTTTGACCGTCCCTCGTATGGAGCCAGCCGTCGTTGCGCTATCTCAGACTTGTTTAACCGCCCGGCTCTGGGAATTCGCCCACCGCCCCTGCTCTGGCTTGCTCGTGTCACAGGGTTATTTAAGACTCCACCACCGACGTACCGCATGATGTCCGAGTCAAGGTCACAAACGCAAAAAGCCGTTACTACTGCACTGGGTCGCGCCCCCCGAGAATCCCCGGAGGCCAATGCATGAGTAACGGCTTTCAACTGTCGTGCGCGACCACAACGATCAGATCGTACCATAAATTGCCTTGTACAGGTAAAGACCCGATGGATCAATGTGGTAATAGACCATGCAGGCGAACCAGCCAGTCCCAAAAGCGGACAGCGCAATCACCAGCAGGTGCAGGTAGAACTTGATGGCATGGCTAGATGGCATAAGGATTAACCCTCCGAACTCGCCCAGTGTCTGCGTAGTCCTCGTCGTCCCAGTCATCACGGGGCGGCGGGTCGATGTCTAGCCAGCCAGCGTCACGCAGGTAGCGCAGGGCTTGGGTGCAGGCGTCAACGAGGTCGTCGTGCGTGGTCTCAGGGAACGAGCAGATCTGGCTGACAAACCCCTCGGCCCAGTCCTTGACGTAACCCTTTCGGTTATCCGACTCAGGGATCCACACCCGGCCACGGGCGATGATATTGGACACGATGTTCAGGCGCTGGGTCTTGTCAGCCCGTCCGGGGTTGTACGCCCGCACAGGCAGGTGGGCACGCTGCAGGTCTTGGATCAGGCTGATGCCCGCGCTCTTGTCTTCGATCAGCAGCAGGTCGACGCGCTTGCGATCCTTGCCCTCGCCGAAGACGGTCTCGTACTCGTCGATCACCTTGGGACGCAGGTCGGGGTACATCATGCGCTCCTGCCAGCAGTCGATCACCATGACGCTCATGGGGCCATCCTGCGGCTTGAACACGCCAAAGGTGATGCAGGCGGTCGGGTCGTTCTGCACCTTCTCGCTGGTGGCCACGTCGTAGCTCTGCAGGATGTACTCGAAGCGGGGGAACGCCTTGCCTGCGGGCCAGAGTTTGAACATGTCACGCTTGACGATGCCGCCCTCCTCGGGATCAATGATCTCGGCGTAGATCTCCTGACGCCCCAGCTTGGTGCCCTCGTACTGCAGGATCTGCTTGCGGAAGTTGTCGGACAGGTTTGCAAGGTTGGCGTAAGTTGAGGCGGTGGTGAGCACTACGTCGTCACCCTCGCGGCCAATCAGCTCGATGATCAGATCCTTGGGGCGGGGCGTGGTGGTGCAGATCAGGTGGGTCTTCTTGCCCAGCCGCACGCCGAACTGAATCTGATCCCACGCCTCCTGCAGGTACTCCCATGCGGCCAGCTCGTCGCACCAGCCTCCGTGGAACTGTGGCCCCCGGAAGCGCTCAGGCTCGGAGGCGGGGATGCCCTTGATCAGGCTGCCGTTGATCAGGCGCAGCTCATGGGCGGTCTTGTTGTAGTCGGCGATCAGGCTCTTGGGGATCACGGTCATCAGCCCTGAGTCGCCCTCGAAGCAGGTGGCACGCACGTCAGAGCTGGTTGGGGCGGCCACGAGCCAGCGGGTGTTGGGCTGCTCCCATGCCCACCAGCCTATCTGCTCGGCTGCCGTGCGGGTCTTCCCAGCTCCACGGCCAGCCAGCATGAGCCAGATGCTCCACCAATCGCCGGGCGGCAGGGCTTGGTGCTTGTGCTGGGTGTTGAACCATGACATGCGCCATGCCCAAGAAAGCCTGAACTCGGGGCTGGCCAGCGCAAGCTTCGCCTGCACCTCGGGGTCAGCCACGATCTCGGCAATGTCACTCATTCGCTTCGACTTGCTTGTGTAGCTCGGCGTTCTTCAGGATTGCCGACAACAGGCTCTCTGCCTCGACCTGAGCCTCGATTTTGATGGGGTTCTCAGCGTCACCGCCGAGCTGAACCTTGCTCCCGTACTTCTTAGGGTTCCAGCAGGCCAGCAGCTTCAGGCGGGTCTCGATCTGCAGCTTGCGGTGGCCGAGCATGTCCTCTTCCGTCACGGTCACGCTATCCTCACCCTCCTCAGCGCCAGAGCTGAAAACCTTCTTGCGGCCAAGGTTCGGCGTGTTGGAAATAACCAGCGCCTCCTCGGCCAAGGCGTCGCAACCTTCCTCGCGTGCGCGTGCGAACTGTGCAGAAAGACTGTCATCCCGCTCAAACCACCCGTAGATCGCACGGCGAGTGGGCATCCTCTCGTCCATACATATCTGCAGCAGTGGCTCTCCCGTACTGATGCGGTGGAAGATCTCCTGTGCAAGCTCTGATGTGTACTTGCTGGGTCGTCCTGTCTTCTTAGGTGCTTCTTGGGCCTTTGCGGGCTCGGGCGCTACCAACCCCTTGGCTTTAGGCTTTGGGGCTGCTGTGGCTCGTTTTGCTGGCTTTGGCGCGGTATCTGGCATGGTGATCGTCCTTCTATGTGCAGAAGATCGTAACCGAGTCGCTTATTCTTCGCTCAGGGACAGCTCTGTCTGGTCTGGTGAGCGGTACTGCTCAACCTCGGTGCCTGCGCGGATCTGATTGACGAGGTCGTCTTGCGTTGCGACGCGGATGTTGAACTCAGTGCTTGCGACGTGGGCCAAGGCTTGCTGGCGTAGGCTGGCTTTGACGAGGCGTGCGCCCTCTTGAGTTCCGGTGACGAGATAGATGCGTTCTGCCATGGTGGCTCCAATTTTGTTTGATGTCCCCGGCCTCTTGTGCCGGTCGAAACCGAGTCGGTTTCTATTCGCTATCAGTTCGCTAAAGAATGCTGGTGCAGGGGGCGTCCTCCCTCGCAAAGATACGCCTGCGCCGTCGCTCACCAAACAGGCTTTGAGACGGTACACCAACACGGCTGGGGATTGACCCTTGCAAGGTGGCTGCGTATCGGGTCTTTGAGGTATCAAACCTCCGGTGCTCCCGAATCACGACTCAACGCCATCAATCCCCATGCGTGTTGGCTCCGGGCCCTTGCACCCGGATGGTTTGTCGGGCTCTACCCCGCTCGTCGCTTACAGCAGATCTGGCAATATGCACAGAATGACTACAAGCGCAATGGCCATTGTAGCAATCAGAATCTTCTCTGGCAAGGTTTCTTCGTCCATTTTTACCTCTCCGGTTTGGGGCAATTCTCTGGCGGGGTGACCACGCACCAGATGGCTTCGTATGGCCTCTGTTGGCCAGCCTCTGTCCATCGGTCAACGTAGGTGTCTGGCATCCGTTCCAGCGCAGATGCCACGGAATTCTTTGGGGCACCTAAGCGGTCGGCAAGATCCGCAATGGTGCAACCGTCCTCTTCGTCGCGGAGTATTGCGCGGATTCTCTCGGGCCACTTAGCTGTCACTTCTTGTCTTCTTTCTCCATGTTGCGCTTGGGTAGCGGTAGCCAGCCCAAGCACCAGTTGTGGTTCCATGTTCCTGTGGTGCAGATGCCGCCGGTAGTGAGCAGCAGCAGCTTGGTGTTCTCGGGTGCCTTGGGGTCACCAGCATGCGGGTAGAAGAATTCCTGCCCACCGGCAAGATAGCGTTGTTCGGTCATTTCTTTCCTTTAGGTACGTTGGCAAACAGTAGCATCAGACACCACCAACCCGAGCCGGTAAGCCATACAAGAAAACACATGGCCGCAAGCAATGCGATGTTCTCAACAACAGCCCATCCCCAGTCGGTCATGTGTTCCCCCTTGCTTCCAATGCTTCTATGATCTGGTCGTCAGACCAATCACTACGCCAATGGTTGTCAAAAAACTTTATCAAATCCGCACGCTCGTCGGCGCGGATTTTATTTAATAGCTCGTCAAGTTGATTGGCTGTAAAGAGAAGTGACCCAGAATCAAGTGCGTTCAATAAGACTTTACGCTCGTCGGCACGGATGAGGGCAACAAGTTTTGGCACATTTAAATACCCATCCCAGCCATTTTCTGTCCATGCCTGCTTTGCAAACTCTTCGTCTTGCTCGTTCATGTATTCCCCCTTGCTCGGATGCCTGCGGCGGCTTCGCAGGCAAACTTGTGCCAATCGTAAGATGGGTCAGCTTCCACAATCTTCGCACAAGCCTCACGCTCGTCGGCAGCGCCCAGTTGCTTCAGCTTGTCGCAAAGAGCGTGGAATGCAACAGCATTGAAGTCGCTGTCCGAGCCTGCAACCTTACACACCCGAAGCAAGTCAATTTTGATGTCTCGTTCATTCATTGGTGTCCTCCTTCTGGTGGCGTGCAGGTGTGTATCACTGTCAAGTCAGCCGTGCGCTTACCGCAGCGGGGGCAGAAGTTGCGGGGTTCTGGTGGCTGTGCTAGGACTTTATTGATTGCCTTCAAAGTGTCGTGCCGGTCTCGGCCTTCAGTCCAGTATGTTGTGCGCTCAATGTAATCAAGTGCGATCTCCAATGCTTCTTCTTTGGTCATATGTTTTTCTCCTTGAGTTTGGCTTCGATGGCATCGGCAAACCATTTCACACTATCACCACCACGGGGGCAATTTTTACCGGCAGAAGAATGGGCGTCTTGCATTTCCGCTTCCGTCAGCCCTACCCACGGGCGCTGTTGTGGAACGGTGTAGAGGGGTGTAATAGTTTCACCAACTGATTGCTCGTCAAAATGCAACTCTTGTTCACCGTTTTCAAACTCAACAATCCACGCCACAGGCTCCTGCGCTGGCTGTGCTAGGGCTTCTTTGATGGCGGTGAGGGCGTGGAGCATTTCGTAACTAGTGCTATTTGAGTTTTCCATTGCTTTCTGCGCCAGCTTCAATACTTCGTCTTTTGTCATGTGTTCTTCTCCTTCAGAATTTGTTCTGCCTTACGCAAAATTAAATCCCATGCTGGCTCATTGATACAGGTTGCCATGTCTTCTGTTGTCAGCCCTACCCACGGGCGCTGTTGTGGGGTGGCGTAAAGCATCGTCCCCGACAAAGGGACATAGCTGAGGTAATCAACGTCACCCACATGATTGATTACTTCGCCCACCGGCTCCTGCGCTGGCTGTGCTAGGGCTGCTTTGAGGGTGGTAATGGCTGCTTGCACTTTGGCGCGGTTTTCATGGGTGCCTGTGTCATCACTTGAATATACAATCATCTCAAGCTGCCCTATATACCAATCACCCGCCAACAACGCCTCAAGCGCCAGCTTTAATGCTTCTCGTTCTTTATTCATTAGAACCCCCGCCGTTTAATGTGTGAGTGGTCAGAGCCGGGGCGCTGGTAGGCGCTGTGGTCTGGCTTGTAGACAGGCTGTTCCCACAGGCTTATCGTGGGCGGCAGCACTGCGTCTGGGTCTTTGACTGTGGGTACGAAGCCCCTGCGCTCCTTGGCGTGGGCCTTGTCGCCCGTCGTGTTCGTAAACGAGGTCAGCGTAGCGTGCGGGTTCACACGCATGGCCTTTTTCATCAAGTTGGGATTGCCTGCGTCGAGTTTCATTTGACCTCCACATCGGGAATGATGGACACGGGCTTGAAGATCACGCGATAGCGGTACACGTTGGCGGCTTGCGGTTCCAATTGCTCGGCAAAGAACGTCACGTTGTCCGACAAACCAAGGAAATGCTTTTTGTACGTACCTGCGCCCGTCTTGCAGACCACAGACAGTTCGCGGCGGGCATCGTGGTTGCCAAGTGAGCAAAGCCCCTCAAGGGTGAGGATGTAGTCGCCCGTGATGCCGTTGTAGAACACGATGCGGCGGTTAACCTCAAACTGATCTGCTGCTTTTGACATATTGTGCGAGGCAATGTCAGCGTCAGATGAACAACCGGCCAAGGTGGCGATGGCGGCGATGGTGAGTAATGTTTTCATAGCAATGCGTCCTCGTAGTTGTCAGGGTTGAATTTGACCGGCGGCGCGTTGGCGGGCACCGGCGTGGGGTGTGGTGGGAAGGGCCAATTCATGGTGAGTACCAAAAGTAACCGAACGTGAAGCACGCGGTGGCGATGATTCCGATCAGGGCGGCCAGCGTGACCAACCCCTCCACGATGTCCCAAAAAAAGTCGCTGTCTTTGAGTTCGTCCATCTTGATCTCCTCAGTTGCCGTACAGGCTGCGTGGGTGGTAGTCTTCTTCGGACTCGTCAGAGCCGGTGCAGGGCTCGGCGTCCATCTCGCTGATGTAGTGGCCAACGCCACTGTCAAACACGATTTCAAGGGCTTCTGCCTTGTCGTAGGCCATGACTTCGGAGTGGAAGTTGCCGTTGACAAACACTGCGTAGGGGATGGGGGCAAGGAGGGTCATTTTGTTGTCCTTTCTTGGGGGCCGTAGCCCCCCGTTGGTTTAGATGGAGAACTGGTTGGCTTTGAGGAAAGCCACTTCGTCGGGGCTGGCCATGCACACTGCCATCATGTGCTTGGCAATGTAATTTTGTAGCTTGGCGCGGTTAGCTGCAGTAGGAGCAGCGCGGTAGGTGTTGAGCAGTTTGGTCATGCTCAGGCTCCCAAGTATTTGCGTTGAGCTGCGCCGTCAAAAACTGCTTTGATTCCGTTGGCGGCAAGTTGCGCCTTTAGGTCAGCTTTAGTGCTGGCTGCGGTCAACAAATAGCCGTCAGCGTGGTAAACCTCAAAACGGTTTACGTTGTAAGTGACGGCGCAATTGATGCGGTCGGCGGCTTTGAGATTGAGGAGTTTGGTCATCTTGATTTCCTTGTTGCCTGCTTATTGCAGTGATGCTAGTGTAACCTCAAATTACACTAGAACATAGCCAGATCAAATTATTTTCTAGGTATTTTCCCTAGTAGTCTCTTTGAGCTTGGCAAGCAACTGTTGCACTGGCCAGATTGCTCGTGGCTCATAGTCGTGCGCCTTGATCCACTGCTCAATCTCGGTCAGGACGTAGCTGTAGCCAGCATCAAAGCCTTGAACGTACTCAGACATCACCGCCTCTTTTATCGGGGCCTTGCAACCTTTGTGGTAGTCGATGAAGGCATCCATCTGGGCCAAGATGGCATCAATGGTGTCGGGCATCTTGAGAGCCTGCTGGAAGCCGCAGTGCTCGCACTCCATGCACTTGGTGAAGCCATTGTGGATGATGTGGTCGTTGCTCATGGTGCCACCTCTGGCATGAGTACGGCCTGCAGGGCTGCAACCAATTGCTCTGCCTCGTTTCGAGTCATGTTGGCACTCATGCGAGCGTTTGGTACGCGCACGTTGAACCAAACCCCGCCGTTTTCCCAATCGCTTACGCTGATCTGCACGCCGTCTTCTGTGTTAACTGTGATGATGATTTCGTCCATGATTTGCTCCGGTATGGGGCCGAGGCCCCGGTTGATTTACTTGCTGGTGACCTTGACTGTGTACACGGCGGTGGTGGTGGTGTATTTGGCAATCTGTGCTGGGGTGATACCCAGCTCTGCGTACATCTTCTTGGTGTTGACGCTGGAGCGGTTCGACTCTGAGTAGGTGGCGCGGAACAGGTCTCCGTCCACAACCTTGTCGCCGCCGAGGCTGGCGTCGTTCTTGATTGCGTCCTTGATGACGTTGGCGCGGGTGGTCAGGGTCTCGATCTGAGCCAAAAGAGCGCCGAGGGTGTCAACATCGTGGGTGATAGTGAGAGTGGTCATTTCGCTTTTCCTTGTTACCTGCTTGATTGCAGTGATGCTAGTGTAACCTCAAATTAAACGATGCAACAACTATTTGCAAAATATTTGTAGGTGTTTACCCTAACAGCCTCCTGACATCAGCCAGCAGGTCGGCCTCGTCGTAGCCGTAGTGCTTCGGGAAGCCCTTTGTCCCAAGCCCGTGGAGGCCAGTCTTGCCCCTGTGGTGCTCCGGGCATAGCGGTATGACGTCCATGTGGCTGGAGCGCCTTCCTGCCCCTGTTCCAGCCCTCAGATGATGGAGTTCCGCAGGGGTGCCCTCGTACCCCATACGGCGGCAGACAGCGCAGCCAAGCTCGGCCACGCGGTTCATGTGCTTTTTCTCAGTCAGCGTCGTCATCTTTTTCCCAGATCCTGTTGCACTCAGGGCAGCGCCGCTCGCGCTCGTCCTCAATCTGCCGCTTGCGCCAGCCGTTGGCTCTGGCCTGCTCGCGCTCAATGCGCTCAAACTCTTCGTCCTCGTCGGTCTTCATATCGTGGCCCTCCCTTCGGCCCGGTTGCTGGCCTCTTGTGAGCGCCAGACCTCAATGCGTGCCTGCGCGGCCACCATCATCCACCTCAGCTCTTCCCGCACCTCTACGGCCTCCTGCAGGGCCAATAGGTGCTGTTTATAGGGTGCGCTTGCATAAGCCTCCCGCTCTTGGATTGCGGCGGTCTTGTGGCCCCGTAGCCCGGCGGCAGCCATCTGCTCGGCCTTAACGGTCTTGCGCAGCTCCTCCATGTAGACCTTGTTGCCCTCGGCCTGCGCATACGCCTTGGACTTCGCGATCATGAAGTCGACGGCGGCTTGGGGGTCGATTAGTTTCTCACTCATCAGGGTCTCCAATGTAATTTGGGCGCTCTTGCATCATTTCGGATGCGAGGACGTATGCGTGCTCGGCAAAATTCTTTGACTTGCCAGCGCCGTTGGCCGCAAGGCCAGCAGCAATGAACATCGCAAACAAGTCGATCAGTTGGGGTTCGTCTTTCATTTTTCTGCTCCAAATAAAACATCACCGGCCTCTACGGGGAACCGATCCCCCCAAGCCACCACCTGCAACACGTCCATATGCTCCAAGAACCCGTCCACCGGGCTCAGGCGGTACTCAATCTTGCCGTCATCGGTTTGCACCTTTGCGATGCCGACCGATCCCTTGGCTCCCGTGAACCACTTCACCTTCAATGCTGTGCTCATAGCTCCCTCACATGTACTTTGATCATTCCGCCGATGCTGTCGGCCCAGTAGATTCGCAGGTCAACGATGTTGCTGTCGTCCTTCCAGACGCCTGCAGCAGTGCAGGCATCCAGCGCGGCCTTCAGCAGGTTGTCCAGATCTCGGCGGCGCTTGTCCGGACGGAACGCCTCGATTTCCACGCACAGCTTGCCCTGATAGTTGGCCGCCCCGCCTTGCAGCGAGACCTGTTCCATGGCCGCTTTGCGGTACTCGCGCCCCTTGGCGCTGATGATCATGCGGCCTTGGAAGGTTCGCCAGTAGGTGTTCACGCTGGGCGGCCAAGGCAGCGTCAGGGTGATGCCACCAAGAACCTTTTGGCAGTAGGCGTTCAATTGCGCCGTGAGTTGGTCTTCGGTCATTGGCGTTGCGCGGGGACGCGGTTCATCATCTCTTCGGCTGCGTTGCGCAAGGCGGTGCAGACCGTCCCCTCGTCGTCAGCGTCGGCCATGTCCAGCAGCATCTGGGCGCAGGCCCGGCGCTCAAGGTACATGGCCTGCCGTGTAGTCTGGATTGCAACGGCCATGATTTCGGCCTTTGCTTCGCCCAACGCTTTGTTGAACTCATCCTGAGTGAACAGGGTCTGACCCTGCGAAAAAATGTTTTTGTCAAAGCTCATTTCCATTCTCCTGTATTACCTCGGTTACCTTTAATCCACTGATCTCGAACATCCTGCTCAAGTCTTGAGCCGGGATGAACGTCATTCCAACCTCTGACACGGCGGCCAGTTCTATCAACGTAGCCCGTGAACCATCTGTGTGCCGCATCGCGATCTTGTACCCGTCGCTGGATGACCCATCGAACGAGACAACGGTGACGATGCTCGTCTGGGCCAATTCCTTCGCCATTCAAAATGCCCCCTTGCTGTCGAAAGACATCGGGACGCCGCCGGGCTCGTCAACGAACTGCTGGCTCTCACGATTGAACCAGAGGCTGTACCACTCCTCGGCGTCACCATTGCGCTGCTTCTCGCACATCAGCAAGGCGTCAGGCTTCTTGTGGTCGGGCGTCTGGCCGTTCTGGATGTCGTGCTCCTTTTTCTTGTTGCGCCACATCAACAGGACGTTATCCACTTGGTCGGCAATCGCGCCAGATCCCTTGATGTCCGACTTGCTCGGCATCATTTCCTCGTTGCCTAGCTTGCGGATGTGGTGGATCAGGTGAATGTGAATGTTGTGGTCACGGGCCAGAGCGGTCAGCTCGTCCACAAACCCCTTCTGCGCGTTGTAGTCGTCCTCGCCGGTCACGCACTTCATAAGCGAGTCAATGAAGACGTGCTGCACGCCCAGCTCGACTGCGCAGTACCGCGCCATGGCGATGACCTGTTGGCTCGACGTGGTGCCCTGCTGGTCGTAGAACCACAGGCCGCTGCCAGAGAATTCGGTGAAACGACCAAGCAGGCGGCCAATGTACGTTGCCTTGTCGGTGTAGCGGGGGAACTCAATGTTCTCGCCAGCGAACTGACGCAGCATCCGGTACAGGGTGCGCTTGGGTTTCATCTCGAAGGACGCAATGCAAACGCGCTGCTTCTGCTTGATCAGGCCCATGGCCACCTGCCCGGTCACCAGCGACTTTCCGCCACCGTTACCTCCAGCGTAAACAGTCACCTCGCCCGGACGGAAGCGGAAGCCCCCGTGCGTCTTGGCCCACGGCATGGTGGTGCTGGTGTCCTTTTCCGGAGGGGCGATCAGATCCTGCTGCAGCTCCTCAAGCCAGACCGAAGCCTCGTGGACTTTGTGGGTCACGTCGTTTGCCTTCAGGTACTTCTCGGTGTCGATCTCCTGAGACTTCACTACCCGGATCTTGCGGGCCTCGTCGAGCTGGCGTGCCCGCATCTCAATTGTGGTCAAGTTAGACATTGGCATACCTCACAGCTTCGTCGATGCGTTCGTAGGCCGTCAGCATCCGCTCACGGGTCTCTTCGTTCACAGGTTTGCCCTTGGCGATGTCAAAGGCCACGATCTGCACGACCAGAGCTTCAACGTGGATGATCCGCATCAGGTCGCTGGCGAAGAACGCTGGCTTCATGCTGGGACGGATCCCGTCTTGGGTCTTTTCCTTTGGCGGGAACAGGTCGTTCATTTCCATGCCAATTGCGCCAAGCACGTCAGCGGTGTTGCAGCCAGCAAAGCAGTGCATCAGGATTCGGCCATCCTCGCCTTCCTTCACGGCCAGAGATGGCCCCTTGTCATCGTGGGCAGGGCAGCAGGCAGTCCATGACCCATTGCGACCCTTAACCCGCGCCAGCCGGGACAACAGTTGTTCAACTCGGGTCATATCACCCTCCGCGAAAAGGACTGCTCGACAACGCCGTCTTCCCAGCGGCGCTGGTTGATGTACGTCAAGGGCGCAGGCTCGTACCCGGTAGTCCACTGCTCGCTGCCCTTCAAGGCATTCACGTTGGCCAAGATCTGGTCGGCCACGTTGTCGAGCTTCAGCTTCAGCCACTTTGCCTCGCAGGTGGACTTGGCGACCTTGCGCTTGGACGCTGGCCAAAATGCCCAGAATTCATCGAATCGCGATGTTGTCGGTGCAACCGACGTAATGGTATTTATCTTATTCTGTATCTTCTTAGGGTTTACTGTCGGTTCCGATTCGGTATCCGATTGGGTTTTCTTCGGGCGGCCACCACGTTTTCCGACCTCACGATTGGTGTTGCATTGCGCTTGGTATTTCGCGATTTCGGCATCACAACGATGGTTGAAATAGCCTGTTTCGGTACGTTCAAAGAATTCACCCAAAACCGATTCGGTTATGTCAAGATCAATGCGGATTTTCCTTGAAACCGATTCGGTATTCAGGGGGATTTGCTTCTCGCTCATGTAGTACAAATCCAACAGACGGCGGTAAGCCAAGTCCTCTGCATCGCTCAGATGCGTGGTGTGCGTAATGTAGTCACCAAGGTGGAATTTGTACCAAATCACTTTAGGTCTCCGAAGATGTCAGGCCGTAGGGTTGCACGCTTCACCTGCCCTTTGGTGTAGCGCTCAATGGCTCCACTCAGCTCTGGACTGGCCAAGGCCCGCCCCGAGATGATGAGGCTCATCCACGTCTTGCTCACGTTGAGCTTGGTGGCCATGGCCAGCTTTGCTCCTCGCGGCTTGGTTGAGAAAAATTCAGTCAGTGTCATGCAGTTCCTTTCTGGGTTGGTTTAAGCGGATCATACACTAGAAAAATATTTTTGCAACAGTGTTGTACTTTCAGATTAAATTTGGTACAGTAGCGCCAAGTTAACTTGAAGGCAAACAATGAAGACCATCTTTTTGTTCGTAGTCTTGGCCATAGCTTACTACCTTGCGAGAAATTGATGAACAGCGAATTACACCAGCTCATGCTGGAACGAGTGCAAATGCTTGAGAACGCCCTTCGCCGGGCAATCGCAGGCGTTGCCAGCCAGACCGATTGGGAAATGATTTGCACGGAGTGCAACGTGCCCAAGGAGTCTTTTTTTGAACCTGAAACTAGGAGCGAATGATGAGTTTGACAGCGAGAGACAGTGGCGGCGGTAGCTTTACCCCCGTGGCCCCCGGAATGCACCTTGCACGGTGCTATCGAATTGTGGATTTGGGCACCCAAAAGACCGAGTACCAAGGGCAGGTCAAGCACCTTCAGAAGGTGATGATTCAGTTCGAGGTTCACGGTGAAGACGACAACGGAAATCCTTTGGTCACCAGCAAGGGCGAGCCGATGTCCATCAGCAAGAACTTCACCCTGTCGTTGGCCGAGAAGGCAACGCTGCGCAAGGACTTGCAGGCTTGGCGTGGCCGTGACTTCACTGCTGACGAGCTGCGCGGCTTTGAGCTGAAGAACGTGTTGGGCGCTTGGGCCATGATCACTGCGGCCAAGTCAGTTGGCGGTAACGGCAAGGAGTACACCAACATCGTCTCCATCAACCCCGTGCCCGTGGCAATCAAGAAGGCTGGGCTGCCAGAGGGCTTCAACAAGCCGGGCATTTTTGTCATCTCGGAGCCCGACATGGAGTTGTTCGGCACTTTCTCGGATTACCTCAAGGAGAAGATCCAAGGGTCACCCGAGTGGCGCTCCGGCAACCAAGCCCCTGCCAGCAAGCCCGGATCCACAGGATCTGGATTTGACGACATGGATGACGATATTCCCTTTTAATTTAGAAGGCAACTGATATGCACATCGAGCCACGCAAACTGGCTCGACTCGAAGATCCAAGCACCTCAAAGAAGGCTGCACTTCGAGTCGACGAATTCGCCGGGAACATCTGTTCCAAGATCTACCAAGAGCTCAAGAAGGGTGACGGCACCTTTGAGCAACTTGCAACCCGTCTTGCGCTGCGTCCAGATCAGATCTGGCGGCGGCTTCCTGACCTTCAAAAAGCAGGGTACGCCGTACCTACTGAGCAAGAAATTACTGGCCAAGCTGGCCGCGCACAACGAGTCTGGAGAGCAATATGAAAACACCCATGTCCCAAGTCCAAGAGCAAGCGCTCAAGCGTGTTTTTGCAGTCCTGAACAGCCTGAAATGCGAGTATGCAATCGTTGACCCTTGGGGCAACAAGCACGGCAATCTGGAGCTTGCAGAGGATCAAAAGACGCCGCGCAAGTACCCGCATGGGGAGAGGTCAAACTTCGTCAAACAGTTCTTGGAAGACATGGCCATTGGCGATGTTGTGGAAATTCCATTCGACAAGTACGAGCCGATTGAGGTTCAGACATCTGCCATATCTGCAGCCCACAAAATTTGGGGCGCTGGCTCCGTCACCACGGCAACGGTCAAATCCAAAAACGCCATTGAACTTATGAGGGTCTTGTAATGGAAGATTTATTCCCTATTGCGCTCGTTCTCTGGGTGCTTGCCTCTTGGATCACACACATCGTGGTGTGCCTTAAAACAGCCTCGTGGGGCTTCCTGATCGCTGGAGCTATCGTGTTCCCCATCGCTTGGATCCACGGCACTGGCATCTGGATTGGGGTGTTCTGATGGTCGCAAAAGAACCACGCGCAAGCGAATCCAACCATTGGTACACCCGCGACGGCGTGCCGCGCTACACGGTGATCGGCAAGAACGGCAAGGAGCGCAACACCACGCTGCGCGACGCCCGAACCGAAAGCCTTGTGCCAAGCGTGACCACCATCCTGAACGTGATGGCCAAGCCCGCCCTGACTCAGTGGCTGCAAAAGCAGGTGCTCATGGCTGCCCTGACACTGCCCCGCATCGACAACGAACCGGAGGATGACTATATCAACCGGATCATTCTGGACAGCAAGGAGCAAGGCCGGGCTGCTGCGGACGCAGGAACGGACATTCACGCCTCGATTCAGGGCTTCTATGAGGGTGAGGTAGTCCACCGCCACGAGGCCCACGTAAAGGGCACTGTGGCCATTCTGGACGCCATGTTTGGCCAGCAGGCTTGGATTGCTGAACGGGCCTTTGGCCACAGCCACGGCTTCGGCGGGAAGTGTGACCTGCACTGCACCGCAGGCGACGGGATTGTGGTTGACGTGAAGACCAAAGAGTTCAGCGATCCCAACAAGGTTGACACCTATGATGACCACCTGATGCAGTTGGCCGCCTACCGCGTTGGTCTCGGCATTCCCAAGGCGCGCTGTGCCAATGCCTTTGTGTCGCGTAGCGTGCCGGGGCTGGTGGTGATCAAGGAATGGGAAGAGGCGGATCTGCAGCGGGGCTGGGAGATGTTCTGCTCGCTCTTAAAATTCTGGCAGCTCAAAAATCAACACACATGAAAACCACACTGAAAACGATCACAGCATTTGAGACATCTGACGGCGCAATTTTTTCATCGGAGCGTGCCGCAGAAAAGCATGAGCTGCTGCTTGTCAAGGAGTCCGTCATTGACGAATTTTTGGAAAGCAACCTAAACTCTTATACGGGCCACGCACATCGCTCAATGGCCCGGAACACCGTTGTCAACTGGGAACTTTGGAAATCAAAAAATGAAATCACATCTAAATGAAGAGCTGGTCAAGCAAGTCTTTTTCTACAGCGACGAGAAGCGGCCAGATCCGCTGATTGCCGACGAGGTGGACATTGTGCAATTCGCGGAGAAGCTGGAGGCCGTGCTGCGCCCCCTGATTGCCGCCGAGGAGCACAAGCGGTGCGTCACGATCGTGGCCCATATGAACCGGGAAGTGGCCAACGCTCTGGCTGGCCAGCGCCCATAAAAAAACCCCCTCCTTTTAACGGGAGGGGGTATCAAGGATACCGTGGCAACTGAAAAGCACGGCAATCCAAGCGGGGAGGAACGCTTGAATTAGGGCCCAGTGTAGTCCGCGTAAGGATCTGGCTGGAAGGTCTCACCAAGAGACTGGAGTTTCTTCTTGTACCACTCAGGGTCTGAGCGGACATCTTGCGCAAGGCCAGCGCCGACCGCCAAAGGAATTCCAAGCGGCTGAGTTGGCGGGAACATGGACAGACCTCCGCCAAGAGCTGCAGTTGCCTGCAACGCCATTTTTGTGTAATCGCGATCTTCTGGCTTCTTGTCGTACTCGTGGGCAACATCAGCCGCCTCAAGTCCAGCGCCAAGTCCTGAAAGAACTGGGAAACCAAACTTCCCTGTAATCCTTGCGGCGTTGACCACCGGCTTCAATGGCCGCATCATGGTCTTGAACATGTCGGTCACAGCATCAAGCCCGGACGGGCCTTTGGGCATTGGTGGCGCTGTAGGTATGGGTGGAGGCTTTGCTGCGCCGATTTGAGGCACTGCGGCGCTTTTGATTGGCAATGCGCCACCGGACTGAGCTGCCTGAGCCTGTATTGAAGGTGGGGTGTAGGCTCGTGGGCCTGCGCCGACGCTTGGCTCTGGCGTCATGATCCCACCGAAACGGGGGTTCTCGACATAGGACTCGCCGGGAAACAGTTGCTTGACTTTTTCCAGTCCCTCGCGACGCTTGGTCGAGAGGTCATGAACGCCGCCCTCCTGCTTGGTCATATCCAGTGCTCTACCAGCTTCAATGTCCGTCAAACCAGCGGCCTTCCCGTAGTTGTAGGGCATGGTTCCGGTTTGGCCAGCAGCCATCCGGCCAGCGTCAGGGCCGCCAGAGGGTATGGGCAAGCGGGCCGGGGCACCGGAAGCAGCAGCAGGAGCACCGGGAACAGCGGCAGGAGCACCGGGGGCAGCGCCGGGGGCTACAGCAGGCGTTCCTGCGGCACGTTGCGCAGCAATACGGGCGTTTTCTTCAGCAGCAGCCATTTTTGCGGCCATGCCGGTGCGAACATCTGAAACTCCTTGGCCAGCAGACACAATAGCGCCAGCGCCTGCACCGATGCCGCCAAACAGGAACTGCTCCGCCTTGTCTGCGCCGGACAGGTCTGCCTCTTTTGGCTTGGGTGGTGGGGCCTTGCCGGGAACCATATCCTCGCCCGGCTCCTTGGGGCTGGCTGAAAGCGAGCTGGGCAGCGCAGCCTTGGCATTGGTCATGGCTTGTTCATACTCAGTTGCGGGAATCTCAAAATAAGACCCGCGCTTGCCTTCAGACAGGCCGCGAGAGAATGCGCCAACGTCTTCTCCAGCACCAATGGCCTTGGGGAAGTTGCGCTTGATCATGTCAGCGTAGTACATGCCAAAGACCTCTGGGTCTTCAAACTTGAGGTACTTGTCCACAGAGCCAGTCTTGTTGTCCTTGCCCTTCTCGCCGGTTCCGCTGAAGTCCTTGATGTTGCCGACGTTGAAGCTGGCTGGCACCGATTGACCCCAGCGGCTCTCCATGCCCCACTGGCTCAACAGCACGTTGGGATCAACGCTGATCTCTCTGCCGACCTGTACAGCCACAGGCCCGTAGGTTGCAATGAACTGCTCAATGTTTTTGTTGGCCATATTATTCGCCTTCGCGTTTTTTCCGGATCATGCCAGTCTTTGGATCTCTGACAAAACCGGCACTCGGTGCAGCGCCCTGTTCCGCCTTTTTGGCAGGGACAAGGATCGTGCTTCCGGACGAGAGGTCTGCAAGATCCTCGTTGTATTTGTCGCGCATCTGGCTGTACTTGTCAGAGTCAAGGAAATCATCAGCAGTCATCTTGGATGCCTTGAACTCTTTGGCGACTCGTCGGTCAAACTGGGCTCGACGGGTCATCAAGTCGGCCTTCATGCGGATCGACTCAGGCGTGTCGCCTGCATTGACACCGGCATTGGCCATCAGACGCTGCTCAAAGTCAGACACAGAACCCTTCATGTACTTGCTTTGCAGCAACTGCATTTGCGTGGCATACATCAAGAAGGTGCGGTACTTGGCCTGCTCGGAATCGTTCAACTTCGCGTTGCGCATGACATCCTCGATGGCCTTGGTTCCAACGGTGAAACCGGGAATGCCAATGCCGTCACGAACCAATGTCGCAATGCCGGAAGAGATCTTGTCATTGTTCAGGATGCCAACCATCTTCTTGGATTCTGGATCCTCGGCAAACCGGCGGAACACGTTAGCCGTCGTGATGGTCTCATCGGCATCACGCGCTCTTTGTGTGAAGTTTTTGCGATCTTCAACCTCTTGAGAAATTTTTGCTTCTTGAAGTTTTTTGTCGCGTTCTGCGTTAAGCGCTCGCTCTTCAACCGACATGGGCGCACCTGAAGTTGAGAACCCCTTGGTGTACTTGTCAGCAAGCGCATTGTAGCCAGCCTCGTTGTTTTGGCGCATGAGGGAATTCAGCTCCAAAGCAACAGACTCGGGCACCTTGAAGGTCTTGCCGTCGTACCCTTCGCCAAAAATCTGCACATCAACCGGAGTGGCCTTGTTGGCGTAATACTTTCCAGTCGCAAGGTCGATGACGCCGCTCTCTTTGACCTGCAGACGCTTCTGCTCAATCTCTTGGCCCTTCTCCAAAAGTTCGCCGAGGGGCTTGCCGCTGGTTCGGTTCAAGCGGACGTAGTCCTTGGCGCTCATAAAGTTTGCATTCGGGGGCATGATCTGAACCCCGTCAACACCCTCAAACCCTTTTGGTTTCTCTACGGATTCCAGAGCACCCCTTGTGGCTGGCAGTGCATCAGACGGCTCCGCGCCGGGCAGTGCGCCGGGCTTTGGTGCGGTCGTAGCTCCGGGAAGCCCTCCAGCCGGTGCGGCAGGCTTCTGCTGCGCCTCGGGGTTCAGGTACTTGTTCAGCTCGGCATCGCGCTCACGCATACGCTGAAGCTCAACACCCTGCCCAGCAAGGCCGACCTTCTGCTGCAGCACGTCTCGATCTTCTTTTTCCTGCTCCGCTTGAGCTTTGGCCACATTTTCATTGACCGCTCCAAGCGACTCGAAAAAGCTTCCGGTTGATTTTGGAGTCAAAAATCCTTTTGCTGCGGCAGCATAAACAGGGTCAATGAACCGATTTTTTCGGTTGTCAAGAGACTCCGACAGCTTGCGCATCGCCTCTTGGTACTGAGCATTTGCCTCGATAGCTTCAGGGCTCTCTCCTGCAAGATAGGGGGTCTGTGTTGCCATATTATTCCCCTGTCAGGTCGACAATGTCGCCGTTGGTGTCGTAGTAGTTTCCTGATGCTGAATCAAAAAATACAGAAGTGCCCGATGCGTTTTCTCCAACGTATTCGCGTTGGTTGTTCACAATGTCGTTGAACCTTTGCAGGCGAGCTGTTTCTGCGGCAGACTGATCTCCTCCGGCGGCTACAGAAGATCCTGAACCAAGTCCACCAGTAAGGTACTCTAAAAGCCCCTTGCTGGTATTTTTGATGGTGTTCATTCCGTTGCCTGTTGCAACACCGCCAAGCGTTGTCAAGGTTCCCATAATTTTGTCAAGGTCAGACAATTGGTACAAGCCAGCTTTTGGCCCCACAAACGTCTCCGTCCGCGTTTGGGGTTGTGTGTAGCCCTTGAGCAAGTTGGAAACAGAAGTCGCTGTCTTGAGCGGGGCATCCAACAGGCTTTGCTGGTAGGCTTGCTTTTCGGCACCAGCCTTGGTGAGCGCATTTGCTCCGGTAATTCCTTGCAGTTGCTCTGCGTCGGCAATCTTCTGCTGCGTGAGTGCCGTAGTATTGCGCAGGTTGGCTTCGTCTAAAGCGCCCTTCATGGCCTCAGAATAGCCTTTGGACAGCGCGCCATACTGTTGCCCTGTCAGACTTGACTGAGTGTCCGCCATGGACTGTCCAAGGGCATTGGCGTAGCGTTGGCTGCCGAGGCCGCCAGTTCCCACAAACCCGGCCTTCATGGTGGGAAGCAAGTTCTGCTGCAAGTTCTGCTGCGACAGTCGACCCATCTCATCCACCACGTTTTGGGTGTACGGGTTCATCAGCGCCTGAATGCGGTCTGGCTGAATTCCTTTTGCCGCCTCTGCTGCGGTTAGACCGGCAGCATCTAAACCAGCCGCTCCAGCCGTTACGGCACCGGGCAGGGCTCCGTAACCCTGCGTTTGCAAGGGGTCATACCCGGCAATAGTTTGGGCGGCGGTCTTGTCTGTGGCAGTTTTACCTACATCAGCAAGGTTTGACAGGTAGTCGGTGTAATACTTCGGGGCAGTATCAGCAGTGGTGGTTGTCTGCGTGATGTCTGGTAACGCTTCACCTTGGGTAAATGCCATTTCTTTCTCCTATCAAGCGTGTTTTTTAAGGTAGTCCAAAGGAGACTTCTTGGCCGGGGGCGGAAGGTCTTTGGGTTTGGCCGACCTGTGATACGCCCGAATGGAGTGCATCATGTCGTATAGTTTATCGCTTCCGGCCTTGGTTGAGCCATTTCCTAGGGCAGCAACCACGTCAGCAGGGAATACAAACTCTCCGTCGGCCAGCATTGCGGGAATATCGTCAGACTGGCCGTCGCCGGGGCCAGTAACCGCATTGCCTGTTCGGAAGTCGATCCGTGGCTTGCCTTCGTGCTGAATGACATTCAATCCGCCGCCAGCGTAATTCTGCTTGCGGCTTTTTCCGCCACCTGCAAACAGAGGGGTTGCAAGACCGCCAGCCTTGGAGTAAAGCATTTCGGTTCCGGGATTTTCGTTCAATACCTCGTTGAGGTCATACTCGTTTCCGTAGCTGAAATAATTTGTGTTGCCCTGCGGGTTTTGCATGTCAAGTTCCTTCTTTGTAGGTGCGGCCTGTTGCTGCTGTTCGTTTAACTGTTTTGGTTCATAAAAGCCAGACTCAGCATCCTTCAAGAAGGATCCCAGCGCACTTTCAAATTTGTTTTCGCCGCCAGTGCTTGTCAGGCCAAGTTGAGCCCAAGGACGCGCCGTTTCCTCGGCTGCTGGTGCAACCTTCGACCTGATGTAATTAGCGCCAGCGGTGAGGCCGGACATCATGTTTTGCTGCGTAGCCTTGTCTTTGGCGGCTTTGGCGGCTGCTGCTGTCTTTGCTGCCTCTGCTGCCTGTGCTGCCTTGATGTCAGTGACACTGGTCTGCAGGCCAAGGACGCCGGTATTAAGCTCGCCAAGGGCGGCCTGAGTGGCCTCTTGGTAAGACTTGCCTTGGCTGACTAACTCATCAACGCGGGTGTTGAACTGGGTCTGAACGTCAGTGATGTTCTTGGACAGGTCGGTCTTGACCGTGTTGATTTGCTGGGTCGTTGTCTTGGTGGCGTTGTCAATCGCAGTCTTAGTGTCAATGCCCTGTTGGATCTGAGTGTTGACAATATCCTGATCGGCCTTGGTCAGGGCGTCGTACTTCGTCTGCAGGTCTGCCGACAGAGTTCCGATCTGCGTCTCTGTCTTGGTTTGCGCAGCGTTGATTGCCGCAGTAAGGTCAACGCCCTGTTTGACGCGAGCATCCACTTCCAGCTTCTGGGCAGCGGTCAATGCGTTGTACTTGGCCTGAGCATCAGCGCCCAATCCGGTGATCTGCGACTGCAGCCCGGATGCGGTTTCCGTAATTGCCTTGGTCAGGTCTTTACCCTGCTGCACTTGAGCGTCAACAGCGTCCTTCTGGGCCTGAGTCAATGCGCCGTACTGGGTCTGCATCTCTGCCGACAAGCCAGAAATCTGAGATTGCAGGCCAGCAGCAGACTCCGTAATGGCCAGAGTCAAGTCTTTGCCTTGCTGAACCTGCGCGTCAACGGCATCCTTTTGAGCCTGCGACAAGGTGTCGTACTTGGTCTGCATCTCTTTCGACAGACCGGAAATATCGGATGCAAACTGAGTCTTCAGCTCGGCTGTTGACTTGCCCATCTGCGCCAGGATGTCCGCAGCGCTTGTCTTCTGATCTGAGGCGACCTTGTTGATTGCAGATTGCAGAGCCGCATCGCCCTTTAATCCAGCCGCCTTTGCGTCAGCGATTGCAGCCGACAGCTTGGTGTCCAAACTGGTGACTTGCGTAGTAATCTGCGTTTTAAGGGCGGCCTCTGTGGTGCCTAGCTTGGTCAGCAGCGAGGCCGTATCAGTCTTCTGAGTTGTCGCAACGGTGTTGATGGCCTTTTGAAGAGCCGCGTCCCGCGTCATGCCAGCCTTCTCATTTAGAGCCACTTGGGCAAGGATGTCCTTTTCAGTCTGAGCCAGATCAGCCTGTACAGCATCAATTTCTTTGGTGAGGGAAGTGCTAAGGCCGCTAATCTTGGATGTCAGAGTTGCGGTGTCAGTCTTCTGAACCGCTGCAACAGTGTTGATTGCCTTTTGAAGTGCGGCATCGCGGGTCATGCCCGCTTTTTCGTTCAGAGCAACCTGAGCAAGAATGTCTTTTTCAGTCTGAGCAAGGTCGGCTTGAACTGCGTCGATCTCTTTGGTGAGGTTTGTATTTAACCCGCTGATTTTTGCCGTCAGTGCGGCACTGTCCGTCTTCTGAGTAGCCGCCACCGTATTGATGGCTTTTTGAAGCGCGGCATCGCGAGTCATGCCCGCCTTCTCATTCAGGGCCACCTCTGCAAGAATGCTTTTCTCCGTTTTATCTAGGTCAGCCTGCACAGCTCCAATCTCTTTTCCGAGGTTCGTATTAAGGCCGCTGATGCTTTGGGTCAGGGTGGCAACATCGGTTTTTTGCGTAGCGGCGACAGTGCTGATTGCTTTCTGAAGCGCAGTGTCCCGAGTCATTCCAGCTTTTTCGTTGAGCGCGACTTCAGCAAGGATGTCTTTTTCGGCTTGAGCCAGCTCAGTGCTGGTTACCATTCCTTTTGTGGCGGCAGAGATTGCTGTTGATACATCAGCTTTTGTCAGTGCAGGGTTTTTGGTCATATAGTCCGTAATGGACTTGGTGACATCCGCAGCGCTCAGGCCGGGGTTCGCCTTCATTGCAGCCTTGATTTCTTCTGCAACGTCAGTCTTGGTTAAACCAACAGGGAACTTGATTCCCGCAATTGCGGCATTTACATCAGCCGTTGTGGCTACACCCTTCAAGGCATCGCTGATGGATGTTTTGACGCCAGCGTCCGTAGCCAGTCCCGTTGTTCCCGTAGTAATTGCATCAGCCACCTGCTGGAGCGTTATGCTGGGATTTTTGGACATGTAATTTGTGATTGCCTGAGTCACATCCGCAGGTGTAATTCCTGCCGGGAACTGAATTCCGGCAATGGCGTCTTGAATGTCTTTGGGCGTTGCGAAGACAGTGGTTCCGTCAGCCCTGATGTCTGTGCGAACGGCTGTTCCAAAAAAACCTAGCAAAGAATCTTTGGTATCGACCTTTCCGTCTTTGTTCAGGTCGTAACGCAAGTCGGCAGGGTCAGCTCCAGAAGTCATGGCCAGAATCTTGTCAGCCGTAACTTCGCTCGGAGTCTTTGCTGCTGCCATCTCTGGGTGTGCGGTGACCAGCGCTTTGATTTGATCCGCTTTGTTCTTGGCACCAATAGCAGCGTTTTCTGCGGCGGCTTGGCCAGCAGCGTCACCCGCGAGGCGAGCGGCCTCGGCGAGGTCAGTCTGCTTTGCAGCCTCAACCCTGTAAAGGGTTTCGTGCTCCTTGGAGAGCGCCGTCTGGTCAGCTCCAATTACCTGCTGCACATCGGCTTCAGGCTTTCCAATAAAGGCTTGGAGTTGCTCTTGAGTTGGAGGAGCGCCAAAAGCCTCTTGGTAAAACTGGGCAGCCTCTTCTTGCGTCGTTTTTACAGCGTCAGTGACTTGTGCCGCAGTTGGTGCCTGCCCTGATTTTGCAAGCAGTTCAGTTGTGGCCTTGAACTGCTCCGGGGTAACGCCCTCAAGGCCAGTCTCTGGAGTGGATCCAATTGGGTCTGATCCTCCGGTGGAGGTGTGAACCAAGCTGGTGACCAGTCCACTGCCAAGCATCGCTTGAACAGCAGTCGTCCCAAGGTCTTCGTTCCAAGCCTTTCCATTGGCGACGTTCTGTGAAATTCGTCCGGACAGCTCCTCTACAAGCTCCGAAGGAATTTCACCCTTGAGCGCCTTAACCAAGGACTCTTTTACTACCGCCGCTTCGGCAAGTCGCGTCTCGTTGGACAAAGCGCCGGGGATAAATTTGTTTGCTACCGCAGACACAATTCCGCCAACAGCGCCAGCAGAACGAGCCCGAGTCAAGGCGTCTTCTGGACTGACACCGTCTTTTATTGCTTGGTTGTAGGTGTCTTGAGCAACGCTGGCACCCTGAGTCAGGGCGTTTGCGCCGAGGGATGCGGCCTCTGCAACGGCCATGCCAGATCCCAGAGCACGGGCAACAGTCATTGCACCGCTACCAACCAGCAGGCTCATGCCGTTCTGGACAACAAACTCGGCAAGTTGAGTTGGGTTCACGCCAAATTGCTTTGCGGTCTCAACAGCTTGTTGGAAAACGCCTGCATTGCCAGCCTTTTCAATGGCTTTGAACATCAGCTCTTGGTTGTCCTTGAAGTCCTTAGACCTCATCTGGTCAACAGCATCATTGATCTGATTTGAAGTCCGAACAGCAAGGTTGTCCATGTTCACCAAGCCGGTCAGTCCGGCCAACGTG
>Ga0181344_1000110_pt1 | contig 33878 bp, 53 predicted proteins | sample Su13VDMLBDD_FD_130098 | JGI IMG/M metagenome (GOLD analysis project Ga0181344, IMG submission 130098) | Freshwater viral communities from Lake Michigan, USA - Su13.VD.MLB.D.D | ecosystem: Environmental > Aquatic > Freshwater > Lake | place: USA: Michigan | collected 2013-07-15
AGTTACACAGCCTAATGCTTGGATTAAATCCCCTATCGTCAGCACCAATATCAGATTTAGGTGCATTGCCTGCAATTACAGGCGTTATAAACGCAACTGATACAGACGATACAGCGGTCATACTGGCGTTTGAATTAGCCAACGGGATTATCTACGCAACGGATGAGGATGACACAGCCCTTATTCAGGGTACTGTAACAACCACAGGCATTACTGGTGACATCAATACAACCGATGAGAATGACACCGCGTTAATTACTGGATCAGTAAACAGCGGCGCACCTATCGGTGGTGATGGATGGACTAAAGGCGAATGGGAACGCGCTAAACGCATAGATCAGAAGATCGCCAAGCGCCAACGCGAATTACTTGCCGCACAAAAACAAGAAGCTATTGATCGCAAGCAAGCTATTCGCGCCCTTGTTGATCCTGATAGTGTTGTCAAAGTTAAGAAAACTGAATTACAATCTAAACAAGAGGTTAAAGCTGATATACCGTTAGCTGAAACAGAGAATTTAGAACGGTCTATACGCTACCTTGAAAACCAACGGAATAATATTCTGCAATCGGTTGCGTACAGACAGGAAATGGCGCGGATTCAAATGAATCTGGCAATCCTTGAGGCCCAACGTCTTGCAGAACAAGATGATGAGGAATCAATATTAGCGCTACTACTTTAAGTGCAGATGCACAATACAAATTAGCTTACGAACACCTACACGCTGGTCGCTATGAGGCTGGCTTTAGGCTTTTTGAGTACCGCTGGCATCCTGACATCATTGCCCAACAAGCCGTACCCTACGCACCAGCTTTAAAGATGCCTGTTTGGAGGGGTGAACCTTTGATGGGTAAATCCATTACGGTTCAGATGGAGCAAGGCTTTGGTGACATCATTATGTTTGCTCGATTCCTGCCAGCATTAAAGGCAATGGGCGCGGCAAGGGTAGTTGTCCTGCAAGAAGGCACACTTCACCACCTATTAGGTCAAATTAGCGCTGTAGATGTGTTCAGTAATGATCTTGAAGGCGGTTCTGCCATGCAATCTGACTACTGGATTGGCTCAATGTCGTTGCCGTACTACATTTCGCTACAGCATCCGATCATAAAAGCCATGTTTCCAGTAACCCGTAAAAAAATCATGGGTTCAGAAGGCTATTTGCACAGCGTACCAAGCAATATTCCACCCAAAATTGGCGTAAATTGGGAAGCATCCAAGCAAATCTTGTATTACATCAAGTCAATGGATATGCGCGAAATGGAACAACTGGTTGGCGATGACTGCTACAGCCTAAATCCTAAGACCGAAGGCTTATTTCACCCGTTACCCAACGATGGTTGGCAAAAAGACTGGGTAAAAACAGCCGCACACATGAAAGCTTGCAAGGGAATAGTGACTGTTGACACGGGAACTGCCCATTTAGCAGGCGCATTAGGCGTTAAAACCATTGTTTTGCTACCAAAAGAAGAATTTGTATGCTGGCGTTGGAAGCATGGGCGTTGGTATGACAGCGTAGTTGCCCTGCGCCCAGAAGAATATGACAAAGTACCTGAAATTATAAAGAGGATGTAATGGCTTTAGTAAAAATGACCGTAACCTGTAACCATTGCAAGGTTGCCCATGAGGAATACGACCCAGCGCACTATGATGACCGTGAAAAGTACCTTGCTTACTGGAATTTGCCATTTGAAGGCCCAGAAGCTGACGAAGCATGGAAGCAAAAGTTGGAAATGACCCCAAAAGAAGCCCCAACCGTGATGCCAGACATTGAAGGCCACATTAGTATGGCTGACGGCACATGGGTTTCAAGCCGTTCTAAACACCGTGAGAACCTTAAGCGCAATAACTGCGTTGAGGTAGGTAACGATGTGTCATTTGAGCAAAAGAAGCCAGAATTTAGCCGTAAAGAAAATGAAGCCCGTAAACGCCAAATTGCGGAAATCGCGTACTCAAAACTTAACTACAGATAGGAACAATCATGGCTGAAGATAGACGGGAATTACTAGAAGCGGCGTTAGAACAAGCCGAAGATGGCACTTTAGAAGCACCAATCGAAAAGGAGATTGAAGTAAATGACGATCCAATCCAAGCCGAAGGTAGTAGCGAAGAAGGTGGCTCTGAAGAAGGCAACAACACGGAGCGTGACGAAAAAGGTCGCTTCAAAGGTAAGTCCGAAGAAGCCAGTAGCCAAGACGATTCCGATCAAGAATCTAACATGGTGGCAGAAGGTTCTGATGATGTTCAAGAAGTAGATGTACCGCGCCCAACCACATGGAAAAAAGAATATGTGGAAGTTTGGGAGAAGATGAAGGATGGGCAACAACTAAGCAAAGACGAATTCGTTAAGTTTGCTGAATACGCTAACCAACGCGAAGCTGAATATAAGCGTGGCGTAAGTGCTTACAAAGCTGAAGCTGACAATGCTCGCTCTTTGACAGAAGCCATTGGCCCATTCGTTCCAGAGTTGCAGGCACAAAACATCCATCCTGCCGCTTGGATCAACAATCTTGGTCGCGCCCACATGGTTTTAAGCAAAGCACCATACGAGCAAAAGGTGCAGATGTTTCATAGACTTGCACAAGATTATGGAATACAATTAAGTTCAGATGGCTTACAAGTTGCAGAACAGCAACCGCAAGACTATCAAACCCAGCAGTTGATGCAACAACTTCAGGCAATGAACCAAGAAGTTAGCACCATCAAAGGCAGGTACGAACAAGAGGAACAATCCCGTTTAGTTGGTGAAATTGAACGGGTAAGAAGTGACAAGGCGCGGTTTCCGCACTTTGACATGGTTAGGGAGGATATGGCTCAACTACTTGAGCAAGGTTTAGCCCCAGACCTTGAATCGGCGTATGCAAAAGCTGTGCGTATTAACGATGAAGCATGGAAGGTAGAACAGGATCGACTCCTTAAGTCCACCAGCCAGCAAGCATCTAAGGCAAAGCAAGTAGCAAAAGCCAAAGCAACTGCTGTTAGTCCACGTTCCGTTACACCTAGCGGCGCGGTTAATAAGTCAGATGCAAAGGACAGACGTTCTTTACTTGCCGAACAATTAGGGCAAGCGATGAGCGATAGGGTTTAACTTAATTTAAAGGAAATATCATGGCATTTGCTAACTCAGCGATTACCGATATTATCGCTACAACCATTCAAAGTCGTAGCGGCGTATTGGCAGACAACTTAACACAAAACAACGCAATCCTACAACGCCTGAATTCTAAAGGTAACGTACGCCCATTTTCTGGCGGTAACGTAATCCTTGAAGAAATCATGTACAACGATCCAAATACTAACAACGCCAACAGCTACTCTGGCTACGAAGTATTGAACATCACTCCTGATAGCCCAATCTCTGCGGCTCAGTTCAGCATTACTCAGTACGCTGATTCTGTAACAATGAGTGGTCTAGAAATGTTGCAAAACTCAAGCAAAGAAGCAATCATCGACCTGTTAGATGGCCGTATGCAAGTTTCCGAAGCACGTTTGCTCAACCGTATTTCTACTGACATCTATGGTGACGGTACAGGTAACGGTGGTAAGAACATTACAGGTTTGGCGGCCGCTGTTCCAGTTTCAAACACATCTGGTACATACGGTGGTATCAATCGCGCTAACTGGACATTCTGGCAAAACCAGTCATCCACAGGTGCTGATTCATCTGCATTGATCCAAGCCGCTATGACTTCAGCCGCTATCAAGTCCGTTCGTGGAACTGATAAGGTTGACTTAATTGTTGCTGGTAACACTTTGTATCAACGCTATGTAGCTTCATTGCAAGCTATCCAGCGTATTGCTGGTGTAGAAGAAGGCGCGGCTGGTTTCGCATCTTTGAAGTTCTACGGCGGCGGTATGTCTGCTGATGTGGTATTAGGCGGCGGTTATGGCGCTCAAGAAACTGCAAACTATATGTACTTCTTGAACACTAACTACATCTTCCTACGCCCACACAAAGAGCGTAACTTTGTACCTATCGGTGGCGAGCGCCAGTCAATCAACCAAGATGCAATCGTTAAGTTATACGGTTGGGCTGGTAACTTGACTTGCTCAAACAGCTTCTTGCAAGGTGTGTTGACAGGTACAGCTTAAGTACCCATTAACTCAGCTTAACATCGAAAAGAAAAGGAAATAAATCATGGCTTATTCAGTCCTCCCAATCGCGGGTGTAGATTTGTACAACACAACTAATACAAATTTAAACTCCGCTGGTACAGCAATTGCAACATTTGGCCCACTAGGTGCTGAAACTTTCGGTAGCGATGGCTTCCGTTATGTTTTTGCACAAGCTGGTGCGGCTATTGGCGCATCTACCGCTACTTGCGTAATTAACGCATCAACATTCCAAGTTACTTTGGGTGCTGGTACATACTTATCAGGCGCTTCAATGGCTTCTGGTGATTATGGTTGGTTTAGCAAGGCATCTGTTTGATTAGCTTAAAACGCTAAAATGTAGTAAAAACGAGGGGTTACCACTACTGGTAGCCCCTTTTTATTAACCGTTGCACCTTTAATACCTTGAAGGAGATTTACTATGGCATTACCATCTGATGAGCAGGGCGCAGACAGCAGGTTGCAAGTTCGTTTTTACAAGCGACCAGTCCAACAAGAGCAGGAAACACTAGAAGCTGGCAGACCGATATTCAAAGAATTTGATTTTGTGCATATTTGCGTAGCTGGCGATACCCTTACCGAAATTGATACCTATGTGCTACCAAGCCATAAAGCGCGATTCCCAATCCATTGGGCGCAATATCAGAATCGTATTGGTAGCGATGATGTTCAAGTTGTTGGCACTCCAGTATCAGAATGGTCATTAGTAAGTAAAAGCCAAGCAGAAGAACTCCGCGCACTTAAATTCCATACTGTTGAATCCATAGCAAACGCTTCAGATCAGCAGTTACAACGCATGGGCATGGCGGCAGGAATGTCACCTTATGCCTTCCGCGACAAAGCAATTGCTTACCTAAATCGCGCTACTGAAACAGCAGATGTTACAAAGCGTGAAGAAGAATTAGAGCAACTGAAGCAAGAACTTGCCAAAAAAGATCAAGAAACTGCTAAAATAAAGGCAGAAACTGATGCGAAGCTTGCCCAAATGCAAGATCAAATGGCGGCTATACTTGCGGCAGTTGGTGAAAAGAAACCCCGCAAAAAGAAAGCGGAATCCGTAGAGGAAGCTTAATATGTCATCAACCATGCTCCAATTAGTCCAGCAGACTACCGCTGAATTAAATCTTGCCGTACCATCATTTGTCGCTGGAAACACATCGCAAGATGTCCAGCAGGTTCTAGCTTTAATGAACCGCGCTGGTTACGACTTGATTAAGGAGTATGACTGGCAAGCTTTAGAACTGGAATATCGGTTCTACACCACAGCAATAACAACCACCTGCGATACTGTACAAAACACCTTTACCTTGCTTAACGTGGGTGATACCACAGGTTTAGATAATACGTACAGTATTGTAGGTACAAGTATCCCGCAGGATACTTATGTTGAAAGTGTTTTAGGGGCAACCGTAACGACTTCACAGCTTTCATCGGCTACGAGCGTTGGTGGCACAGTCACATTTAGTAAAACTAAATACGATCTGCCGCCTGACTTTGAAACAATTACTGACAACACACATTGGGACAAGACAAAGCATTGGCAGATGCTTGGCCCAGTTGATGCACAGCAATGGCAATGGCTTAAATCTGGTTATATTTCAACAGGCCCAAGAGTACGTTGGCGTATTTTGGGTAATGAATTTCAAATCTGGCCACCATACAACACTCAAGAGTATTTAGGCTTTGAGTACCGTTCAAAGGGCTGGGTACGTAGTTCTACAGATCAAGTTAAAAACAGCTTTACTGCTGATAGCGATACAACCGTTTTAGACGATACTGTTTTGGTACTGGCTACTAAGCTTAAGTATTTCCAAATCAAAGGATTTGATACTACTGGCTTGCAACAAGACTATTTCCGCTATCTGAATGTAGCTAAAGCCAACGACAAAGGTTCTGCAACGCTTTCATTTGCTCCTTACCCAAGCGCGGTGCTTATTGGCTGGGCAAATATTCCTGATACTGGTTACGGTAGTTAATCATGGCAGTACAAGGGCGTAGCGCAGTCACTACCAGTTTGACTGCACCCATTGGAGGCTGGAACGCACGCGATTCTATCGCCCAGATGCCACCTACCGATGCTGTAAGTCTAAATAACCTATACCCAACGCCTACTGACATTCAGATGCGTTTGGGATACACCAAGTATTCAACAGGCATTACTGGTCAAGTTAACACTTTAATGAATTACAGCGGTTCAAACGCTGAAAAGTTATTTGCCGCCGCAGGATCTGTAATCTATGATGCAGGCACGGCTACCGCAACATCCAAATTAACTGGTTTATCTAGTGATAAATTCCAATATGTAAACATTGCTAATGCTGGCGGTCATTATTTATCTGCCGTCAACGGCATTGATCCTGCCCTTATTTATAACGGTACAGATTGGATTAAAGTAGCAACATCAAATACTGCTTATGGTATTTCTTCCATTACCCATGTGGGCGCGGTAGCTACATTAACCACTTCTGCCCCGCATGGTTTAGTTGATGGCAATCAAGTAACAATAGCAGGCGCAAGCCCAGCGGCATACAACGGCACTTATGTTATTGATGTAACTGGCACAACCACCTTTACTTACACAATGGCATCTACGCCATCCACAGATGCAACTACGGTAGGAACATACACCATTGCGCTGTACATTACAGGCGTAAATTCAAACGATTTAATTCATGTCAATTTGTTTAAGAACAGGCTTTATTACACGCAAAAAAATAGTCTTAAGTTTTGGTATTTGCCTACTGATGCTATTGGTGGCGCGGCTACCGAATTCGATCTGGGAGGAATTGCCCGTAGAGGAGGTTATCTGCAAGCAATGGGAACTTGGACTATTGATGCAGGACAAGGCGCAGACGATTACGCAGTATTTGTAACCAACATGGGCGAGGTCATTGTCTATAACGGCATAGACCCATCAGATCCTAACAATTGGGCATTAAAAGGCGTATGGCAATTAGGTCAAACATTTAACCGTAAATGCTTTCTTAAATGGGGCGGTGATTTACTGTTGCTAACTCAAGATGGTCTTGTACCTTTGGCTTCAGCATTGCAATCTAGCCGTTTAGACCCGCGTGTCAACATTACAGACAAGATTTTTTACGCTATTAGCCAAGCGGTAACTCAGTATTCTGGCAACTTTGGATGGCAAATTGCTTATTACGCAAGTCCAAATATGCTATTGATTAACGTACCAGCCACTACAGGTACACAGCAGTTTGTAATGCACACCATCAGCAAAGCATGGGCAAGCTTTAGCGGCATTAACGCAACTTGCTTTGAGTTGCACAATGAAAGTCTATATTTTGGTGGAAACGGCTTTGTTGGGCAGTATTGGAGTGGATATTCAGACGATGGCGCAAACATTAATGCCAGCGTACAGCAAGCGTACAGTTACTTTGAAAGCGCAGGTCAATTAAAGCGCTTTACCCTTGTCAGACCAACATTCCAGACCGATAACGGAGCGCCTAGCGTACTTTGCGGTATTAACGTGGACTTTGATTACCAGAACCAGTTGGGCGCGGTGGCATTTAATCCTGCAAGTACCAGTTTGGGTACATGGGACAACGCCATTTGGGATCAACAAACATGGGGCGGTTTGCTTAGTATTAACCGTATTTGGCAGGGCGTTACAGGATTAGGATTTGCAGGCGGTATCAACATGAGTTTGGCATCGCAAGGCATTGATGTACATTGGGTAGCAACCGATTTCGTAATGGAAAAAGGCGGCGTATTGTAATTTGAATTTGGCTAAGTTAAGGTTATACTATTGGTAACCGATTACTTGGTCTTGAGGTCAGAAAAACTTTGACAAGGACATTGGTATGGCAATCGGACAGGGATTTACAGGCGGTTTAAACACAATTGGTAATTGGAGTGGAAACACTCAGCCATTTGCTACCAATGCGGCATTAGATCCGTGGCAACAAGCCGCGACTATGAACGCGCAAGGCAACTTGTATGGCGCACAGCAAGCTACCCAAGCTAACCGCGTAAACCAATCGACACCTTATGGCTCGCTAAATTACAGCCAAAGTACCGATCAATTTGGTAACCCTGTATGGTCAGCTAATCAAACACTAAGCCCAGAACTGCAAAACTTGGTTGGCGGCTCATTAGGCCAACTGCAATCTAGCTTAAACAACCCTGCTTATGGCGTAAATGCTGGTGAAACAGCTACGGATGCAATCATGCGCCGTTTACAGCCACAAATTGCTAATCAACAAGAATCATTTGATGTCAAAATGGCTAATCAGGGTATTCCCGTAGGTTCTGAAGCGTATAACCGCGCTTACCGTAATTTCTCACAAGGTCAAAACGACCTGCTTACTAGCGCACAAACCGCTGGTATTAATACTGGATTGGCTGTTAACCAAGCGCAAAACCAGACTGCGGCAAACATTAAAGCGTTAAGTACGCCTAACTATGTGAATCCTTACACACAAGCGGCTGTTGCAGGCCCTGACTATTTGGGCGCGGCAGGTTTATCTAACCAAAACGCATTAGGCAATCAAAACGCGGCAACTGCTGGCCGTTCTAATTTAACTGGTGGTTTGTTTAACCTTGCTGGCACGCTTGGCACAGCTTACGCATTGAGTTAATCATGGGATTTTTTTCAGACATCAACCCTGTAAAAGCTATTGATAACGCTTTAGTTCAACTTGATAAAGGCGTTAAAAACTATGGTGGCTGGGAAGTTGTTGGCCCTGCTACTGCCGCAATAATTGCCGCACCTTATTTAGCCCCTGAATTGTTTGCGGCTGAAGGTTTAGCTGGTAGTACGGCGGCTACTGGCGGCTTTGGATTAAATGCCGCTGGTACTGGAGCAACATACGGATCATTGACAGCCCCTACTGCTGGATATACATTTGGCGGTTTAAGCGCATCACAAGTGCCTACTTTGGCTGGCGGTTTAAGTCTTGGTACAGCAGGCGCGGCAGGATTAACAGCCGCACAAAAAGCGCTGTTGTTGCGTTCTGGGGCTAATGCTCTGGGTCAAGCATTTGGTGGGCAAGGTACAGAAGGAATGAGTAGTGGCGGCGGTGGTGGTGCTGGAAACTACAATTATGCCAATATGCCATATTTAGCTAATCCACAACAGAATCAAACATTTATGAAAACTGGTGCAGATGTGTCAGGATCAGGAACAACGACTACTGGCATGCCAGTTCAATTAGATACAACCCGCCATAATATTTTGATGGCAAACCTGTTGCGAGGATAACATGGCTTTAGACCTATCATCTTTAACAAACCCTTACGGTCAAGAACTGGCTGGCATTGAGCGCAACCGCGCCCTTGCTACTGCTTTATTAAGCGCAGGATCACAACAGCCAAAAGGCGAAATGATTTCTGGTCGCTATGTTGCTCCATCCTTTGCTCAAAACCTTAATCCTTTGTTGCAAACAGCAGTTGGTTTATATGGTCAAAATCGTGCCGATACGCAACAAACTCAATTGGCTAATACTGCTCAGCAAAGACAAGCCGAAATTTTGCGTGCTTATGGTGAAGCTAAAACGCCAGCAGATCAATTTGCAATTGCTTCCTTGCCTTACGCCCCAGATTATCTTAAAGCAACTATTCCAGATATGCTTAAAACACATAATCTAACTGAAGGCGCTACATTACAAAAATTAAATTTAGGAACTGGCGATTATCAAAATCTTGCTACTGGCTCAATGAAAGCCGCACCAGAAATTAAAGCGGCAATGCAATTTTTAGGCATAAACAAACCAGTAGATCAATTAACTCCGCAAGAATTAAATGCAGTTGAAAACAAAGCAATGTCATTTAAACGCGCAGGCGCAAGCAATTTGACGGTTCATACTGGTAATGCATTAGGTAGTGAATTTGGAAAAGGCATTGGAACAGAAGATTTGGCGTTGCGTAGTGCGGCAAAAAGCGCTCAATACAATGTGGATCAAGCCGATCAAGCCCTTAAAAACTTGCCTAAAGCTATTACTGGGGCTGGCGCGGATTATCGTTTGCAAGCCGCTAAAGTGCTTAATGTGCTTGGAGCAGACAATAAAGACACAATTAAAGCTTCTGAACAAGCGTTTAGCCAGCGTAGCCAAGCATTGCTTGGTCGTGTTAAATCTTCTGGATTGGCTGGAAGTCAAGGTCTTACAGAAGGTGAACGCAAGTTCCTCACAAACGCTTATGGTGGAAACTTAAATTTAGACGAATCCAGTTTGCGTGCAATGCTTACGCTTGAAAAACGCATAGCGCAACGCGATGCTAAGCTTTGGAATGAAAGAGTTTCAGAAATGCCACCAGAAGTTATCAAAGGTACTGGCGTTAAACCTGTTGTTGTGCCTAATTTGGGCGATATTGATGTAAACAATCCATTGTTGAACCCAAAAAGGTAAATAATATGGCGCTCGAACAGCTATTAAGCGACCCAAATTACATTAATGCCAATGCCGCAACTAAAGCGGCAATCTTTGATAAATTTGCACCTACTGACCCTAATTTTGCTAATGCTAATTCTAGAACGCAAGAAGCAATTAAAGAAAAATTTGGTGTTAGTGAAAACGCTTTTGCACAAGATTTGCAAAGCGGTCAAGGTGAAAGTGTTTTATACGAAAAACCACCTAAAAACTTAGCAAAAGTAGCTGGGCAAGGTCTAGTTAAAGGTGTTGCAAGCTTAGTAGATTTGGGTGCTGGGTTTATTCCTGATGTAGCAAACCTTTATGAATACGCAAACGCCCCAAGCGGTGCGCCTGTTCCAGTTAAATCGCGCCCATTTCAAACATATTTGCAAAAACAGGGTGTAATTACTCCTGAAAATGAACCAAATACGCCTACAGGCAAAGCAATTGGCTTTACTACTGAAGTAATGGGTAGTGGAGGCATTAATCCAAAAACTGTTACTCAATCATTAATGACTAAACCGCTTAGAGAAGCGGCAATTGATGTAAGTAAGCAATTTGGTCGTACAACTGCCGCTGGAACAACTGGTAGTGCAATGCAACAAAGCATGGAATCGTTTGGTGCAAGCCCTGTACAGCAAATGATAGGCACAGGCTTGACTATGGGCGCTACAGGTGCGGCAACTGGTGGAGTTAGAACTACCCCAGCCGACATAGTAAATAAAGGCTTACAGGGCGTTACTCCAGAACAGATGCAACTAGCAAAGCTATTGGTCGAAGATTCTTACAAGATGGGTTCTCCAATTACTGCCGCAGAAGCTATTGCACAAGTTAGCGGCAACAAAACTTTGACTGGCAAACAACGCTTTTTAGAAAACGCGCCTTCAAGTCAAGGAATAATGAATCGTTTTATGCAAGCGCGACCAGAAGGACAGCGCAATGCGTTTGAATCTAGCGTTCAAGTAATGGGTGCGCCACCCAATTTTGGAACTCCAGCCAAACTTGAGCAAACAGCCGAAAAAGTAATTAAAGGCGCAGAATCTTCTGTTACTAGCAATGTATCTCCATATTTCCAAGAAGCTGGAAAAAATGCTGTTGCAAAAATAGACATTGAAGGTATGTTGCAAAACCCAAGAATTGCTGATGCCGTTGATTTTGTGCGTTCTACAGGTAAATATGGCGTTAAAAACGAGCCACAAAACTCACTTAAAACGCTAATTGCCGCAAAACAATACCTTGATGACGAATATTCAACACAATTAAGCGCGGCTACAGGAGCGCAAAAGAACGCGGCTCGCGTAACTTGGTCTGCTAACCGTCAATTAGATGACTTTTTAAACCGTGTATCGCCTGACTATGCACAAGGTAGTCGTAAGTTTGAAGTTGCACAAACACAGCAAATTCAACCTTTAAAGATTAGCCCAACAGGTGTCATTGCTGAAGGTGCAGATGCCGCCCAAGTGTTGATGCCTAAAAACCCAGTAAATCTTTACCCCGCTGACATTAAGCGTACTGTTGATCTTTTACGCAGAAAAGACCCAGCCGTTGTGCCAGAGTGGACACGCCAGCAATTAGAATCTGAATTTAATAAATCTGCTAGAGATTTAGTTGGTGGTGAAAATCAATTTGCTGGGCCTAAATTCCGTAAAGACATTGTTGGTAATAAAGCGCAAGAAGATAACTTGCGTACATTGGTTACTGAATCAAGCGGTATGCAAGCATGGCAAGGATTTAATCGTTTCCTTGATGTAATGCAAGCGCAAGGCCAAAGATTGCCTGCAAACAGCGCTACAGCTTTTAATGAAATGAATAAAGAAGCGCTTTCAGGTGGTAAATTGTCAAAGTTGGTTACTCCATTAAAACCATCCAATGTTGTAAATTTTTTAGAAAATGTCCAATTAGGGCGTAATTCTGAAATGTTGGCAAGAATGTTAGTTGATCCTAATGGCGTAGCAAAGCTTGAAGAATTAGCCCGTACTGGCCCTAGAAGTGCAAAAGCGCAAGCTTTAGCAAACGCATTGGCTGGTGCTTATGCCGCACCAAATCAAGATACTGTAAAGGAACAAAGATAATGAGCAGAAACGGATCGGGTACTTATTCCCTACCAGCAGGCAATCCCGTAGTTACGGGTACAACCATTAGTTCTACATGGGCTAACAACACGCTTGGTGACATGGCTAACGCCCTAACAGATTCATTAGCGGCAGACGGTCAAACAACCGCAACTGGCAACCTACAGATGGGTAACAACAAGATCGTTGACCTTGACGATGCTACAGATGCTGGCGATGCTGTTAACTATGGTCAATTGTTAGCTGTAGCTGGTGGTACAGGTCGTATTGTGCAAACAGTTCAAACTTTTGGTTCTGTAGCTTATTCAACTAGCGGTTCATACAGCGCAACAGGTCATACAGCTACCATTACGCCAACTTCTGCTAGTAACAAAATATTGGTAATCCTAAGTTCTTCATTCTGGCAAACAAGCGGTTACGGTGGTAACGCATTTTTAGCTTTGTACAGGAATGGCGCAAACCTTATTGGTTCAAACGATTGGATTGTCATGGGTACGATCAATGCAAATATGTATAGTTCTATTGCATTTCAATATTTGGATGCCCCTGCAACAACTTCTGCTGTCACTTACCAGCCATACATTAAAGCTGATTCAGGCGGCACAACAGCATATAACGGAACAGGTACAGCAGTCTTAACATTACTGGAAATCACAGCATGACACCTAACTACGCAACCGCTATTCAAGCACTAGCCCCTAATACTGACTGGTCAATGACCAATGCGGATGATTACGCAACTTTGGTTTGGAACTCACAATCAACTGCGCCTACAAAAGCAGAATGTGATACTGAAATTGCCGCGCAAACCGCGCAAGAGCCATTAGCCGCTTGCAAACAACAAGCATCTGGATTGTTGTACGCTACAGATTGGACAACCATTCCTGATGTTTCAGATTCTGCTGTTTCAAACCCTTATTTGCTAAACGCATCTGAATTTGCGGCTTATCGCAGTCAAGTTAGGCAATTAGCTGTAAACCCTGTTGTAGATCCAGTATTTCCTACCGTTCCGACTGCTCAATGGAGTACGTAATGGCCTTTGAGATCGACCCTGTTAAATACGGAGTTCTTTGGCAAAAGGTCGAAGATTACGAGCGTAAATTTGATTCAATGGAACGCAAAATAGATGCAATGGATGCTGACCTTAAAAAATTAGTAGGCATGGCAGAGCGTTCCAGAGGTGGATTTTGGGTGGGAATGAGTATTGTGGCTGGTATCAGCACAGTTATTGGCTGGGTTATTCATTGGTTTGGTGGAAAATAATGTGCCAGACTTTGATGTTAAAGCACTCACAGGAAGTTTAGATTCAGCTAGGGAAAGCGCAAAGTCGCTTACCAAGCAAGTTGAAGCCATCCAAAATGATGGATTAGAAGTAGCACAACGCAAAGCCCAAGAACGATTACGGGAAAAGCGTGAAACAGAAGTAAAAAAGCAGTTAGCAATACACAAGGCTTTGGCTGAATACCGTCACCGTAAGCTAATTAGCGCAGAAGAATACAAGTTAAAAACTGACTTCTTGCGGCAATTTAGAAATGCTACGATTGGCGAAAAAGAATGGGCTGAAATCTTGAAGATTAAGAACGAACTGGAAGCGCTAGAAAAAAAAGAAAAAGCCGCATTTGATGGCGATCTTAAAAATATCCGCAGAGTTCAGTTAATGTGCTTTTTGGTAGCTGGTTGGATAGCTTGGATAATAGTTTGGGGTGACAAATGAAAAAATCAAAAACAATGTGGTTTGCTTTGTTACTTGTGGTCTTAGGCTTTGTTGCCGATAATTTTAGCTATGTTCAAAACATTATTGACCCTGAGTATTACGGCGTTAGCTACATTGCCATTGGCGTTGTTGTGGCTGTTTTGCGTTTTGTGACCACTAAACCGTTAGAGGATAAGTAATGTTTGGAGTAAATATCTATGCCATTATTGCTGTGGTTGCTGTGGCCCTATTTTGCGGCGGGTTTGTTAATGGTTGCTCCTATCAGCAAAGCAAAGCCGAAAAAGTTATCAGAGAAAAAGAACACGATTACCAAGCAAGTGCCGACAAAATAAGGACAGACAAAGATGCTCAGATCAAAGTTATTAATAATCAGCTTGTTGATGCCATTAGTGGGTTGCGTAGCCGTTCCAGTAGTGCCACAAAAACCGTCAATGGACAAGATTGCAACGGACAAACCCTTTCTGCCCCCGATGCAGAATTTCTTATCAGGGAAGCCGCCAGAGCAGACGAAATAAGAGTAGCTTTAAAGGCGTGTTATGAGCAATACGAATCAATCAACTGAATATCATTGGGTCTTAGGATGCCCAGCAGGAAGCCAAAAATGAACAAAAGATTAGGAACTTGGGTAACCATCGCGGTAACCATTACTTTATGTATTGTGGTTCTGGGCATGGTTGGCACGATGATGGCAGGTATGTTTGACAGCGATGTCAGCAACGATAAGATATTTGAGGCTATTACGCCTGCGTTTCAAACCATTATTGGTGGATTTATTGGGTTAATTACTGGCATTAAGTTAGGGCAAGAAGATGATAACGACTGAACAATTAGAACAGCTTGGCATTGGCCCTGAATGGCTTATTCCGCTAGACAAAACATTTAAAAAGTACGAGATCAACACGCTTAAACGGCAGGCGTGCTTTATTGGTCAATGTATGCACGAATCAGGCGGCTTTAAACAGCTAAATGAGAACTTAAACTACGGCGCAAAGGGTTTGGTAGGCACATGGCCTTCACGCTTCCCTAACCTTGAATACGCGGCTGAATTTGAGCGTAAACCTGAACGCATTGCAAACAAGGTTTATGGTGGTAGGATGGGCAATACCGAAGAAGGTGATGGCTGGAAGTATCACGGGCGCGGTCTAATCCAGCTTACTGGTAAGGAAAACTATGACAACTGCGGATCTGGTCTTGGTGTGGATCTTGTTGGGAATCCTGATTGGGTTGCTACTCCTGAATATGCGGCTTTAAGTGCAGGCTGGTTCTGGAACAAAAAAGGCTTAAATGCGCTGGCCGATAGTATGGATGTAGATACTATGACCAAGCGCATCAACGGTGGAAGCATTGGTATTGCAGACCGTCAAGCCAAAATTGACAAGGTTATGAATATTTTGGGAACTTAATCCACAGGAGCATCTAACCTTTTAACCGCGTTATCAGGGTGGCAACACCATTTGCTACCCATTTTTTTTACTGCTGATTTAGCATTAGCCGCGTTTTGTTTACACAGCAGGTCGTAAATCTCAAAATTAAACCGCCCTGCGTGGATCATCTGCGACAGTAGTGATTTATCGTTCTTAGTCATTTTGCCAACCTGTACAGTTTGTATTTCTTAGATGGATGCCATTTATCAAAAATGATATGACCCGCTTTACGCAATTCTCCAACACGGGTTGACAGCTTCATACTACCCGCGCCATTTAACGCATCTATGGGGCTAATCCAGCCCTTTTTGAGCATATTTAGAATCATTGTGTGCTGTGACATGGTTATCTCCTTATAGTCTGCGAATAATGTCCCATTTGGTTGTGCATAGCACTTCCACAGGGATGTCTGAACTGGTTGCTGATGTGCCAATCCTGCGTTTGCCGTAAATAATCATGGGTTGCATACCGCCAGCAATACATTCTTGGCTTGCTTGGATTACTTCTTGACGTGACATTGCCTGCACCTGCGGGTCAATAATCATGGTTTGGGGCGCGGCATCCGTGTTGTACTTAACACCGCCTACGCTACTGCAAGCTGTCAAAAATACTGTTATAAAGATAATTAGTGCTTTCATATTACATACCCCGTTCTTAAGTAGTTAACGCCTAAAATTACTGCCGCAATAAACGCGCCAAGCAATCCACCTAGTACAAATTCAATTAATGATGTTTTCATCTGTCATTCCGTTCTGACCAAGCCATTTGTGCCTGTTCGTTAAATTTGTCAAAATTGAGTGCGTGGATCATTTCCCATACGCTTGTTTTTGTGTCGCAGGTGCAAACATCTTCAATTTCTATGCCCCCCACATGGCCCAGACTAGGCTCATCTTTATCAACATACCCGTAAATATCAAGGTAAGTGTCGCCGCAGTACATCGAAAATAAGTAATTGCTCATTTAAATCTCCTTTTCTATCTCACTCCCCAATGGAGTAACTCCAGTTTATTAAGCCAGCTTAACAATGTCAACACATTTTTATTAGGATATTCCCTAATATGGTAAAAAAACGACAGGACAACATTTGGCAGTTACAAGCTGTTAGGTTGAAAGCCGCAAAAACCCTAACTTACTGCATCCTGTTATGGCGGCTTAACGCCCTAATAAGGTGGGCTACTCACACTCCGTGGTGGGGTAACTTGGAAGTTATAGTGCTTTCGCCCGTTGTTTGGTGGGTCAGCAGTCCCGTGAAGGAGCATAGATTATGTCTATTCCTGCCGCCCATACCGCATTATATTCCGTTCTTGATCTGGTACACGCGCAATAAATGCTGAAAGCACTCCCAAGCGTTTTGTAGTCGTTCTTCTGGAACTTCTATCAATTTCACTTGGTTGGTCTTGCCATTCACAAACACAATGGCGCATTTCGCGTTGCTAATACCTAGCCCTTCACGGTAGGCCGCTAGTTGCATTTCATGTTCAAAATATACATCGACTTTATCCAAATCGGTATCTTTTGTTTTGAAATCCACTACAAACCCGCCATGCCCTACGGTCTTTTTAGCCATCAAATCGACCTTGCCGCCAAAGCCAAGCGCATGACCAAAGGACTTCTCGCTAATCCATAGCTGGTCACCAAATGCCGTTTTAAGGGCAACATCAATGGTTTCCAGATAGGCTGGCTTCTCTGGCATATACACCTGCTCAAAATAGCTTTGGATAATGGCGTGGATGGCAGTACCGCGATCTGCCGCTTCCCTACCAGTAGCTTTGCTATCTTGCATTACCCTGCTTAACCACTCCTGCTCTGATTCTGTGGCTAAACGGGGCAATGTCAGGGCCGCTAGGAGGACTTGTTGCTGTTTCCATGTATCAAGGCCTGCTTTCGATAACATTCCGTTAATTGTTGTAACACTTGGCAAAAGTCCAAGTTTCCGCGCATCCCTGAGCGTTGTTGGGCGTTCCCCAGTTTTGCCGATGGTTGTATAGGCTGGAGTACCTTCTTTTGTGTACCAATGTCCACTTTCTGCCACCTTTTCTTTAATTAACATTTTTACCTTAGAAGCAAGTAGTGTTGCAATTGCCGTTGTAACAGCAAGTTGTACAGGTCATAAAGCGACCACCAGAACTAATGGTGTGCGTGGTGCAGTTTGCATATACCAAAGTAGCCACCATTGAAAGCCAAATACCTACGATTAATTTTTTCATGTTTATTGCTCCTTAGAATGGAATATCACCAATTACATCATCTTCAATTGTTACTTTGTCAGCATCTTTGGCTTTTTGACCGCGCCATTCTGATGATTCAGCAATCTTTTCTTTGTAATACTTTGGCAACGCATCGTACTTAGACTGGTCAAACTCAGCTAACCAAAAGTGATTGACTAAGTTGATACCTTCTGGCATCTGGTTACGCAACGCGGTAGGCACAGGGCTGATACCGCTAATGTTGGCGTACTTGCCATCTTCTGAATGAGTAATGTTGACCATACAGAACTTGCCAAGCAACCCTTTAAGGTCAAAGTTCTTGCGATCTTCCGCGCTCATTTTTTTATTGCTCCAAGCTTCCAAATCTTGGCGTAATCTAGCTTGCTCGCCTAAGCTGACTGTATAGCGCTTAGACACAATCAATGGCTTGCCATCGTCTGTTTTAAGCGGCTTGCCTTCATCATCGTCACCATGCAATTCCCAAGTAAATACAACCTTGTGCATAATTTTAGTTTCGCCAGACCATTCCACAGCTTGATGGCCAAGATCAATAATGGAATACAGGCGTGCCATGTGGTTGCCAGCTGGTGCAATCTTAAAATCGCGTGTGCTATCTGAAATAATCATTCTCTTTTCCTTAAATGAGCGTTGCTTGTGTACGAAAAACCAATACTTTGTTGCTAGACTTGTCCAACATGGTGGTGCAAGTACCATTACCCCAATGCTTTGATGCCCAGCCAGCTATCGCGCTACGCATGGATTCAATGTCGTATTGACCGCAGGGTACTTCTACAGCTTGGTCAGGACTTAAAGATTGCAGGTAAGGCGTAAAGTGTTTAGCCAACGCGCCAAATGGGTACTTCAACGGGCTACGCCTTTTTTTGGCAACAACTTCTAAATTGCCGTGTTTTGTGCCATCGCTATCAATAATTGCAAACTGTACCTTGCAAGCGTTAAGCATGGAAACTACTTTGGGTAATGTAATGCGTTCAATGTTATTCATTTTGCGTTCCTAAAAATATTTGAAAAATCATTAATGACATCGCGCAATACTGGATTTACATGGCTATTGCGAATAGCTGGCAGACCACAGGCATAACGCAGATCAGCTATTTCAGCCGCTGTGATAAATACACCATCATCGAGGTCTTTAAAGATGCGTTCCAAATGTTGTTGGAAGCTGTTGAAGTCTTGCTCTTGCTCACTCATTTTGAGTTCCTTTTCTATATACACGGCATATACCGTACAACCATCTTAAGCCAGCTTAAACACAATTGCAACAACTATTTTGCATATTTGTTGTTTATTTGTTAAGATAGGTTAATGAACCCAACAGCCATAATCCGTTTACTTGGTGGCCCTACAAAGGTAGCCAAGCTATTAAACATCAGCGTTCCAGCCGTATCTATGTGGCAAAACAGCGATATTCCGCATGACAAGCTGGTCATTCTTGCCGCGACTTTGGAGCAAAAAAGCGCTGGTCTGATAACGCGTAGAAGCTTATTTCCAACAACTTACAAATTAATCTGGCCAGAACTGGAATAATTGTTTTATACTGCCAACAAGCGGAGTGATGTCTGCGGATAATTAGGTTGGTGACCAAGACCCTTTCGGGTTGTTCTGAGTGTTTACCAAATGACTACCGACCCATTTTGTAAGCAACATCACCTTAGAGCAACCCCAAAGGGTTTTTCTATTTCCGCTTGGTTCTGATTGGTCGGCTAAAAACAACAGCGATCAGAATACAAGTGCTACTGTGGGATAGTGGATGTAACAGCACAAAAGTAGGTGGCGAAGCTAGTGCCTACTCCACGAACGACTGGCGGGTTCTGTAACTCCGATGGAGCAGATTAAGGCGAATCTAGGAGGCTAGGTTCGTTCACCGAAAGAGCAGTAATAAATCAAATATAGTAAATAAACAACAATTAGGGTATATCCCTAGTAAATAAATATAAAAAACTCTTGACATGGTTAAGCTACCTTAATAAACTGGTATCACTCAATAACGAGTGAGATAGAAAAAGGAACGCAAAATGAAATCAAAAGGTCAAGGCAAAAAAGAGTTTGTAGTTATGCAGTTTGATGATTACAAAAACGAATGGCGCAACTGGAGCGTACCAGTAACTATCAAGCAAGCTTATTTCATACTTGCACGCAAAAACGCCAAATATTACAAGATTGAAGCAATCAAATAATTAACTAGCCCCTACGGGGGCTACCTTTAAGGTGAGATAGATGACTACATTTACTACTGAAGATCGCGAGCAAGAACAAAACTGGTATCAGGTTCAATACTACCGATTGCTTGAAGAAAACAAGATGCTGGAAGCTGAATGTAAAGCTTTGCGGGAGCAGTTAAATGAACAATGAACCAGTAGCGTGGACTGCGTGTTTAGATTGTGGACAAAGAGTTACAGGCGATTCTATTCACACTTGTTCACCACAATTAAAGACACTAACAGATGAGGAAATAAAGTTTATTGCTTATCCTTTTGAAAGCATTTACACCACTTATGACAAGCAAACCGACACAGACACAGTTCATACAAGGTTTGACCAATTAGGATTTGCTAGAGCAATACTAAGAAAGGCACAAGAGAAATGAACTTTGCTGATTTCTATGCCATTTACCCGCGCAAACAAGGGCGCAGGGCGGCTGAACGCAGTTGGGACAGACTAACCCAGCAAGAACAACAAGATGCGTTTGTAGCCCTGCCTAATCACTTGGCTTATTGGAAGCTAAAACAGACCGAAAAAGACTATATTCCACACCCTGCTACTTGGCTAAATCAAGGCCGCTGGGAAGATGAGTTGGACATGGAAGTTAAAAAGATCAAGAAGCCAGAACTGCCTTGGTATTCCACAGAGGAATTAACCAAAGCCAAAGCCCAAGAAGTTGGCTGTCAAGCTTATGCAGGCGAAGGCTGGCAACAATGGCGTGCGCGGATTAGCCAAAAGATTAAGCAGTTGGATGAACAGCTTTAAGCAACAAATTGAATACTTGGCCCACGCTTACATTGCCATTGCCAAACGAGAACGTAGCTGGAATCGAGTTAAAGAGTTAATTGAACGAAATCAAAATACCGCGGATGCGGTAAAAATACGAATAAAGGAAATAATTAAAAAATGAAATTATGCTCTTGCTGTGCTAGAACCTTATCAAATAAGCAATTTAGCCGTTGGTACGCTTCAATGTGTAAAGATTGCGCGAAAGAAAATGAATGAGTTGGCTCTTTTCGCGGGCGCTGGTGGAGGAATACTTGGGGGAAAATTGCTTGGATGGCGAACAGTTTGCGCCGTTGAGTGGGAACAATACCCAGCTTGCGTACTTGCCGCCAGACAAAATGACGGATTACTCGAAAGTTTCCCGATTTGGGATGATGTTCAAACCTTTGACGGAAAGCCGTGGGCAGGAATTGTTGATGTCATTTCTGGAGGATTTCCGTGCCAAGACATTAGCGCCGCAGGAAAAGGCGCAGGTATTGACGGAGAACGATCAGGAATGTGGCGCGAAATGGCAAGGATCATTCGCGAAGTACGACCAAAATATGTCTTTGTGGAAAACTCACCAATGCTCACTCATAGAGGATTGGGAACAGTACTTGGGGAATTGGCCGACATGGGGTTCGATGCGGAATGGGGCGTGCTGGGAGCGTCAGACATTGGGGCTAAACACCACAGAAAGAGAATTTGGATTGTTGCCAGACAACGAAAAATTTTTTCACACGCCGACTACGGGAACAAGCGGCGGGAGCAACAGCAGGAAAGCAATGCAAAAACGGGGAGTAACATGGCCAACACCAACCACAGGAACGGGGGGGGGGAACGCTGGGGGTTCGGGGGTCAGGCGCACCGCAAAGGAGAATGGGACTTATGTTCCATCTTCAATCAACCCGAACCTGCAAGAATGGCTGATGGGGTGGCCGCAAGATTGGACAGAAATAAAGCCATTGGAAACGGACAAGTACCTCAAGTGGCGGCAGTTGCATGGCAACTACTAACGGAGAGATTAAATGAGAGAGATTGACCCCAATAAATGTATCGACTTTATTTTGGAAAACGCTGGCAAATACGCCAAAGCTAAAGGTGAGTTAGCCCAGCTTGAAGCATTTAAATCCAGCCTAAAAGCCATAATGATGCAAAAAGCTAATGAACAGACCATTGGCGCACAAGAGCGCGAAGCTTACGCCAGCCAAGAGTACCAAGACCATTGCGCCGCAATAGGTGTAGCTACAGAAAATACCGAAAAGTTAAAGTGGGAACTGGAAGCCGCACGCTTACGCCACGCAACATGGCAAACTCTGGAAGTGTCTAACCGTAATCAAGATCGGATTATGAAATGAGGAAAAAAGGTACAAAAAACCTTAATCCTTATATCAGGGAAGGTACTGACATGAATTTGGCTGACATTGCAAAAGAATTAAATATCACCCAAACAGAAGCCGAAACAGCATTAAAAGGGGCGTTGCGTAAATTTAGACGGCATTTTGAAAAACAAAATATTCAAAAAGAAAATTACTTATGATCCATTATCACGGACTTCCAATCACTCCAGCTACGGTTGCTAACTATGCTGTGCAAGCTGGTCATGCTTTTGTGTCATACGCTCATTCCGATCAAATTGGTACAGCTATTGAAGTATGCCAATCTTTTGCTATAGACAATGGTGCGTTTAGCGCATGGAAAAGCGGCAAACCAATTACTAATTGGGATGCTTATTACGATTGGGCTTTAAACCTTAAAAAAGTGCCATCTTGTGATTTTGCTGTTATTCCTGATGTCATTGATGGTACGGAAGCTGACAACGATGCTTTGCTTGAGGATTGCCCTTTACCTAAATGGTTTGGCGCACCTGTGTGGCATATGCACGAATCTTTAGAACGCTTGGAGCAATTAGCCAATTACTATGTGCGCGTTTGCATTGGTAGTTCTGGTGAGTTTTCTACGGTTGGGACTAACGCTTGGTGGTCAAAAATGGGCCAAGCAATGCGCGTTATTTGCGATGATATGGGCAGGCCAATGTGTAAATTACATGGTTTGCGTATGTTAGACCCTGAAATATTCACTAAATTACCTTTTGCTTCTACTGATAGTACAAACATTGGCAGAAATGTCGGTATTGATAAAAATTGGAAAAACGGCAATTACCCGCCGCCTACCAAAGAAGCAAGGGCGCAGGTAATGAGGGCTAGAATAGAAGCCCACAATGCACCAGCTACATGGAACTTTATGCAAGTAGAACAATCTAATTTGGAAATTTAATAATGCTAACCCTTACAGAAGAATTTTTAATCCTTAAAACTTTAATCCGTATGTACGATGAAGCACTTAAAAAAGCCGATCCTGTTATCCTTTTACAATTAAGTGTTGATATTGCTGAAAGTGCTGAAAAATTAGAACAACTATCCTGCGACCACGCAAATGGCCACTAAAGCCGAAAAAGAACACTACCGCAAAGTTGCTGAACTGGGATGCTCATTATGTAGGCATCAAGGCAACGAAGGAACGCCAGCAGAATTGCATCACATTAGAAGAACTGGTAAGCGAAGTAATGCCCCTGTTATCCCGTTATGCCCCTATCATCACCGAGGATCAAATACCAGTATTCACGGAATGGGTCGAAAGCGCTTTGAGCAAGAGTATTCTGTCACGGAAGAAGAACTACTGGTACAGACCGAGGACTTAATCAATGCTTGTGCTTAACCTGCCATTGCCGCCCAGCGTAAACAGCTACAGAACCATTTTTCGTGGGCGCATGGGGATCAGCAAGGCAGGGCGCGAATTCAAAGCACAGGTAAGCGATTACGTGGTTGAATACCGCGTACCAAAGCTGGGTAAAGCTAGGCTTGAAATGAAAGTGACTGTTTACCCTAGAGATCGGCGTAGGCAGGACATTGACAACCGTATCAAAGCTTTGTGGGATGCGCTGTCAGATGCAGGCGTGTTTGATGATGACGAACAGATTGATGTTTTGCATATTGAACGCGGTGAAATAAAAAAAGGTGGCGGGGTGCTTGTAATGATTGATATTCTTGATAAAATCGAGGAAAATATACTTATAACTTAAGGATTTATATGGAAAATTGCGCTTTATTTGCGGCAACCTTACTGCATAGTGCTACAAATACGCACTTTTTCCATTGGACAACCGACAGTTACGCTAAACACCAAGCTTTAGCCGAATACTATGACGGAATTGTCGAGTTAACCGACAGTTTTGTTGAAAGCTACATGGGTAAATACGAAAAATTTACTTCATTTCCAAGCACTTACCACCAGCCTAAAGACCCAGTTAAGTATCTGAAAAGCTTGCAATCCTTTGTGGAAGCGGCTCGCGCAGATTTGCCGCAGGATTCTGAGCTACAAAACTTGGTCGATGAAATCGCCGATCTAATTAACACTACGACCTACAAACTGGTCAATCTTAAATAGGAATTACCATGCCATTAGACAAATCAGGCACAGAAGCTTCAGTAGGCAAGAACATTAAAGCCGAAATGAAAGCAGGCAAAGGCAAAAAGCAGGCTTTGGCCATTGCACTTAATGTTGAACGCGACAATGCCAAAGGCGCACGCCGCGCAAAGCTTGAAGAAGCATACGGCAAATTTCTTGGAAAGCGAGAAGCAGAATGAAGCACATGAGCCGCAAATACAAGCCAGAAGATGCAATGCTTAAACCGCATAAAGAAACAACCCTTGAAAAGCAACAGCGTGAACGCTTAGAGCGCAGAGCCGCTATTGCCAACAAGTTAAAAGACTTGGATAAAGAGGTCAAGTAAGTGGGATTGGCTGACAAACTAGCTAATATGCTCCGTTTAAATGACGGTGAACAAGCTTATGTTGGATACCCACAAATGCAGGTTGGTTTAACCAAGCCGCGCCAAGCAGGTTACGCTACTGGATTTCTTGAAGGTGCTACGGGTGCTGATTCTATGCAACCCAAAAACCCCATTACAGACCCCAATTACGATCAGTACGCAAAAGGCAAAAATATTGGTGAAGCAGTAGGTATTGGCGCAATGGCTATTCCTGCATACGCTATGGCATTACGGGCTAGCGCACCCAAAGCCGCGCAAATGGTTGAAAATTACATGGCAAAAACAGGCGGGTTACATTACGCTACCGATCCAAATGAATATCGCGGTTCTCATGTAGCACCAAATGCTAAAGTATATGGCGGCACATTAGATAATCTTGGCGCAATCATGCCTGAAGATGTTTACACTTCAAAAGGTATGCGCTTATATGGTATTGGTGACCCAAAAATTGATTCAGAATGGTTTTCTGCCGCATATAGAGCCAAAGGTAGCCCTGATCGCATGATAGAAATATATAGGGCAGTACCTAAAGGTGTAAAAGATTTAAATCAAGGCGATTGGGTTACTACAAGTAGAACTTACGCTAAAAATCATGGCGAAAACACTTTAAATGGTGAATACGAACTTATATCCAAAAAAGTTAAAGCAAACACATTATCTTCTGAGGGTTATCCTTACGAGTTTGGCTATAACGAATAAATAAGCTACAATTAACCTATCTTAATCAACTACTTGGATAAGGTATGGAAAATAAAGTATCGAAATCTGTTGAAGGCAATTTAAATAGAGCAGGCAGACCAAAGGGTACGCCTAACAAGTCAACAGCGCTTGCCAGAGAAGCGATTGCCAAGTTCGTGGATGGTAACAGCCATAAGCTACAAGAATGGCTTGATGACATCGCTACAAATGAAAAGCTAGGGCCTAAAGTCGCGTTTGATTGCTTTATGCAAGTAGCTGAATACCATGTGCCAAAGCTAGCCAGAACAGAACAAGTTGGCGATGCTACTCAACCCGTAGTCCACATATACAAGTGGCAAGATGACTGATGTAGTCGTACATGAGTTTGAATACAAAGCACGGGATGTATTTAAAGATTTCCATAAACGCACCCAACGTTGGGCTGTATTGGTATGTCATAGGCGTGCAGGCAAGACCGTAGCCAGTATTAATGATCTGATTCGCAGGGCAATCAAAGAAAACAAGCCAAACGGCAGGTATTTCTATATGTGTCCGTTTTACAGTCAGGCTAAATCAGTTGCTTGGGATTACTTATGTCGCTTTGCCAAGCCAGCTATGGTTAGGGCTAATCAATCAGAACTATGGGTAGAACTGCACAACGGGGCTAAGATCAGACTGTTTGGTGCTGATTCTCCAGACAGTTTGCGCGGAAATTATTGTGACGGAATTGTGCTTGACGAATATGCTGACATGAAGCCGCGTATCTGGGGAGAAATTGTCAGGCCACTTTTAGCCGATAGAAACGGTTGGGCCACGTTTATCGGGACACCGAAAGGGCATAACGCCTTCTACGAGATCTTTAACGAAGCTCAGAAAAACGATAACTGGTACACCAAGACCCTTAGAGCAGATCAATCCAATCTCTTGCCAGAAGCTGAATTAGAGGATGCTAGGCAATCCATGTCTGCCAACCAGTACGAACAAGAATTCCTTTGTTCATTTGAAGCGGCGATCTTGGGCGCGTACTACGGGCAGGAAATGCGTAGGATCACCGACCTTGACAGGATTACCAGCGTTGACTATGACCCAATGTTCCCTTGCCATACAGTCTGGGACTTGGGGTTCAATGACAGTACGGCGATTATCTGGTTTCAGGTGGTGTACGGTGAAATACGGGTATTGGATCACCACATGAGTAACGGTCAAGCTATACCTTATTACACAGGCTTGCTTAAACAAAAAGAAGATGAGTTTGGCTACAAATATGGCTACCATTACCTGCCCCATGATGCTAGGGCTAAAACTCTGGCATCTGGTGGAAAGAGCATAATCGAACAAATTTCGACAAAAATTGACATAAAACATTTAAAAATTGTCCCAAACCTATCACTTCAGGATGGAATTCAAGCAACAAGGCTTGCATTAACACGCGCTTGGTTCGATAATAAGACCGAAGAACTTATCGAATGTTTACGTCAATACCAAAGGGAATGGGATGATGATAAAAAAGTATTTAGAGATCGCCCGAAACACGATTGGACATCACATTCAAGCGATGCGATGCGTTATCTCAGCATTGTTTGGAAAGATGAAGATGGCCCTGCTCTCAAAGATGGCCGCATTAAAGGCCTTCATGTCGGCGAAAACGAAGTGACCCTAAACGAAATGTGGCAACAGACCCCCAAAATTACAGACCGTAGGATATAAATATGGAACACAACTACCAAGACTGGTACAACTGTATTGCTAGTTATGAACGGACTTTTAAAGAATGGGAAAGCCGCGCAGACCGCATTATTAAGCGTTACCGTGATGACAGCCGCACTAGGAATAACCCTAATGCTCGCTTTAATATCCTTTGGTCTAATGTCCAAACAATTACTCCAGCCGTATTTGCTCGCCTACCGCGCCCAGACGTAAGCCGTAGATTCCGTGATAACGATCCAATTGGTCGTGTCGCATCTACCATGCTTGAACGCGCCCTTGAGTATGAGATTGAACATTACGGTGACTATGCCAGCGCAATGAAGCAATCAGTACAAGATCGCCTGCTTGGTGGTCGCGGTACTAGTTGGGTACGCTATGAGCCACATATTGTTGCTGATGAAGGCAACGAACCTGAAGATGGTTGGCAAATTACTGAAGATACTGACGATGCCGAAACAATGGGCGGTCAGATGCGTGAGAACCAAGAGCGTATTGAGTATGAGTGCGCTCCTGTTGATTATGTTCATTGGCGCGACTTTGGCTTTACCGTTGCCCGTACATGGGAAGAAGTAACAGCCGTATGGCGTAAAGTGTATTTAGGGCGCGAAGCTTTGGTTGAACGCTTTGGTGAAGATCTAGGCGGCAAGATTCCACTTGATACCAAGCCAGACACCAGCAAGACCTACAACGAAAAGATGGGCGAAGGCGCTTCTGAAGCTTGTATCTACGAAATCTGGGATAAAACAACAGGTATGGTTATCTGGTTGTCCAAGTCTATGGGCAAAATCCTTGATGAAAAGGCAGATCCGCTACAGCTTGAGAACTTCTGGCCATGTCCAAAGCCATTGTTTTCCACAATCACAACGGATTCATTGATACCAGTACCAGACTTTGTACTGTACCAAGACCAAGCCAAGCAATTAGACACATTAGCTGACCGTATTGATGGCTTTATTAACGCATTGAAGGTACGCGGTGTTTACGATGCTAGCGAACCATCACTTGCACGCCTTTTTTCTGAAGGTGAAAACAACAGCTTATTGCCAATCAAGAACTGGGGCGCGTTTGCTGAGAAGCAAGGTATGTCTGGTGCTATTGATTTGGTGGATATTCAGCCAATCGCGGCGGCATTACAGATGGCATATCAAGCAATGGATCAGGTTAAGGGCCAAATCTACGAGATTATGGGTATTGCCGACATCCAGCGCGGACAAACAGACCCTAATGAAACACTTGGCGCACAGATTATTAAGTCCAACAACGCTTCAGGGCGTTTAAAGACTATGCAACACGATGTGGTGAACTTTGCTACATCACTATTGCAGATCAAAGCACAAATTATCTGCCAGCACTTCACAGAAGATACGATTATCAAGATTTCTGGGGCAATGCAACTTAGCCCACAAGATCAACAGCTTATCCCGCAAGCCCTTGCATTACTGAAAGACGAACCTGCTAAGAACTTCCGCATCGAAGTGACTACAGATTCCATGATTTATCAGGATGAGGAGCAGGAAAAGCAAGATCGTATGCAATTCCTGCAAGCAATCGGTGGATTTGTAAACCAAGCCCTGCCAGTTGCCGCTAATGTGCCAGAAATGACACCAATGCTTATGGAAATGCTCAAATTTGCGGTTACAGCGTTCAAAGCTGGCAAAGGTCTTGAAGGAATTATTGACGAAACAGCCGATAAGTTCCGTGAACAAGCCAAAGCACAGGAAGGTCAGCCAAAACCACCGCCACCAGAGATCCAGAAGGCGCAGATGGAAGCACAAGCTAAGATGCAACAGATGCAGATGCAATCACAGCTTGAGCAACAGAAGATGCAGGCATCAATGGAGATCGAGAAGGCTAAACAAGAGTACCAAGCCCAAGAAAATCTGCTTAAAAACCGCATGGAAGGTGAACGCGCTGACCGTGAAATGCAGATGGAGCATGAACTCAAGAAGCATGAGATTGACCAACAAATTAACAAAGATTTACTGTTGGCTTATGTCAATAATGCCGCTAAAATTGAAACAACACGCATCAGTAGCGGCTTAGATACAGGCGAAGTAGCTTACGCAGATGCCGTACAACAGGCAAGCATTTTGCAAGATCAGTTAGGATATTCAGACATGAAGAACCACCCATTGCAACCCGTTATCGAAAACATGAACATGAGCAATCAGCAAATGACCCAGATGATGGCAATGTTGCTCGAAAAACTGTCACAACCCAAGTCCATTGTGCGTGATGCCAACGGTAAAATCGTAGGAGTTCAGCATGGCCAGTAACTTAAACTATTCCAACGGCACGCGTGATGCACAGCAACAAGGCTTAATTGTCTATGCTGGCACAAATGCCATTATTGAGATCTACGCAGGCACACAGCCAGTCAATGCTAATACTGCTATCTCTGGTCAGACATTACTGGTTAGCCTAGCGGTTACAGGCGCGTTTGGTACAGATTCCAACGGTACTATCACTATGTCTAGCGTAGCCAACGGTACTGCCGTAGCTACTGGGACAGCGAGCTTCTTCCGTATATTCAAGTCTGATAACACTACCGTAATCATGGATGGTTCAGTAGGCACTTCATCTGCCGACATGATTTTGGATGATGTAAGCATTACGGTTGGTCAAACAGTCACTATTACTTCTGGCACGATTATCCGCGCCAACCAATAAGGTAAATTATGGCCCTAGTCCTTAAAGACCGTGTACAAGAAACGACAACTACTACTGGTACTGGAACGCTTACGCTTGGCGGGGCGGTTACTGGCTACCAGTCTTTTACGGCTATTGGCAACGGTAATACTACTTATTACACTATTTACGGTTCTGGAAGTACAGAGTGGGAAGTCGGTATTGGAACTTATACCGCATCAGGTACAACACTCAGCCGCGATACCGTTCTCGCATCTAGTAATAGTGGATCGTTAGTTAACTTTAGCGCTGGCACAAAGAATGTTTGGTGTGATTACCCTGCTGGCAAAGCCGCCTATCAGGATGCTTCTGGCGTAGTTGTAGCGCCTACATTTACTGCTTCTACAAGCGTAATTACTCCTATTGTTCAAGCAACAAACTCTGCTGGTCTAGCACTTAAAAACGCTGGCGGCACTACCCAAATGAGCATGGGCGCAGGGGGTGGCGATAACCTTGCAATCAATGTTTCTACCAACATGAATGGTACAAACGCCCAAATTGACATTAGCCCTACTGGTACTGGTCATGTACACATTAAACCAAGTGGCACTAATTCTGTTGAAATTGCACCTACAAGTGTAGGAACAATAGACAATATGACCATTGGGGCAACAACCCCTAAAAACGCTAGTGTTGTAGATTTAAGCGTAACTGGCGCAACTAGCTTTGATGGCTCGCAAGGTACGGCAGGTCAAGTATTAACATCTGCTGGTACAGGTGCAACGCCTACTTGGACAACACCAACAACAGGTACAGTAACAAGCGTTACAGCTACCAGCCCAGTAACTTCAAGCGGTGGTGCTACACCTAATATAGCTTTAGGCAACATTCCTGTTACTAACCTAAATAGTGGTACTGGCGCATCATCTTCAACATTTTGGCGTGGCGATGCAACATGGGCAACTGTATCAGCTACCCCTGCTGGCTCTACAACCCAAGTCCAATACAACAATGCTGGTGCTTTTGCTGGTGATGCAGACTTTACTTATAACGCTACAGACAATGAGTTAAAAGCTGGCAATATCAACGCTACAAATGGCCTTATTGTTAATGCTGATGTAGTTAACACTAGCTATACTATTGCTACTGGCTCAAACGCATTTAGCGTAGGCCCGATAACTACTGCCAGCGGTGCAACTGTTACAGTAAGTAGCGGACAGCGCTGGATTGTGATATGAGAACGGATTATTGCGTTTACACGCATTTACGCCCTGATGATTCAATTTTCTATGTCGGCAAAGGCATACCTAGCAGACCGCACAGAAAAGATGGCAGAAACTCATTATGGGCTTCTGAAGTGGCTAAAAATGGTGAATTTACAGTAAACATTGTTAAATCAAATTTAACCGAACAAGAAGCGTTTGCGGTTGAAATGCGTTTAATTAAAAAATTAAAACAAGCACAAACACAGATTACAAATCTTACTCGTGGTGGTGATGGTTGCAAAGAATTGATTTTTACTGATGAAATTAAGCAAAAATTAAAAATTTCTCGTAGTAAACAAAAACCGCCAATGTTGAATAAAAAGTTTTCTAAAGAAGCTAAAATAAAGATTAGCTTGGCTAATGCTGGTGAAAAAAATGGAATGTATGGCAAAAAACACAGCGATGAAACTAAAGCTAAATACAAATTTAGAAGGCTTCCAACATTGCTTGAACAAACCTGTCCACATTGCGGCAAACATGGCAAAGGCGGCTCTATGATTCGCTGGCACATGGATAACTGCAAATTTAAGGTAATCTAAATGAGTACGATAAGAACTGGAACAACCACAACCACAGCAATTAGCGTTACTGGTGATACAACTGGTAACTTAATTCTGACTGCTGATACAGGGTTAATTAACGCTTCATCTACAACTGGTGGCTTGGTTGTCCCAACAGGTACAACGGCACAACGACCAGCAAGCCCAGCCGCAGGCACATTTAGATACAACACATCTACCAATGTTACTGAAGTTTATACAGGCACAAACTGGACAGGTATTACTAGCCAATCATATTCAGCATCGTACTTAATTGTTGGAGGCGGGGGCGGTGGTGGAGGCAATGCTGGCGTAAACGCAAACAGCGGTGGAGGTGGTGGAGCAGGAGGTTTATTAACAGGTTCTGCAACACTAGCTGGTGGCACAACATATAGCTTTGTAATTGGTGCTGGTGGCAATAAAGGTTCTAATAGTGTAGGTTCAAGTGGCTCAAGCACTACAGCATTAGCATTAACTGCCATTGGTGGTGGTGGAGGAGCAAGTCAAGGAGTAAGCGCAAACGGTGTTTCAGGCGGTTCTGGTGGTGGGGCTTGTTATGACAATGGAACAGGCGGTAGCGGAACTTCAGGACAGGGTTACGCAGGTGGTTCAAACGGCACAGGTTCGGCTGGTTCTGGTTCAGGTGGCGGTGGAGCAGGTGCGGCTGGTGGTAGCGCAGTCCAATCAACACAAGCTAGTGGCGCAGGAGGAATAGGGGTTTCATCCACTATTACAGGTTCAAGCGTTTATTATGCTGGTGGTGGAGCAGGACAAGGTTATGGCACATCTGCTTCTGGCGGTCAAGGCGGTGGTGCATCTTCTAATACTAGTGGTGCGGCATCAAACGCTACTGCAAATACTGGTGGTGGTGGAGCAGGCGGTGCTACTGGGTACAATGCCGCTTGCATAGGGTCAAATGGTGGCTCTGGAGTAGTTATTATTTCCGTGCCAACTGCTAACTATTCAGGCACTACAACAGGTTCACCTACCGTAACTACAAGCGGCTCTAACACTATTATGCAATTCACTTCTTCAGGAAGCTACACAGCATGACATCTATTATTAAAGCTGACGATGGTTCAGTATCAGGAATTACTGGTATTACCCAGACTGCTGATAGTTCAGGCACTTTAGAATTACAAGCTACAAGCGGAACTATTACTGCCGCCAATGTAACTGGTGGATTTATAGTTCCAACTGGAACTACTGCCCAGCGACCATCAAGCCCTGCTGACGGAACAATTCGTCAAAATACTACTTTGGCTTTATTGGAAGTTTATGACAATGGGTCTTGGCAAAATTTAACTGCAAGCACATATACAGCTAATTATCTTGTTGTTGCTGGTGGCGGTTCAGGCGGCCAATATGTAGCTGGAGGTGGTGGTGCAGGAGGTATGCTTACTGGCACAACTACATTAAATGCTGGTGTTTCATACGCAGTTACTGTTGGTGCAGGCGCATCCATTAACTCCACTTATGGTGCGGCTGGAACTAACGGGTCTAATTCAGTTTTTTCTGGCACAGGCATAACAACAGTTACAACTGTTGGCGGTGGCGGTGGTGGCGCTAATAATGGACAAGCTACTGGAGGCGGTTCTGGAGGCGGTGGTGCTGACCCTGATACTTACCCAACAGCAGGCGCTGGGACTTCAGGTCAAGGTTACGCAGGTGGTAACGGATGTGCTTCAGGTAACAATGATAACTACCAATCAGGTGGCGGTGGTGGAGGTGCAGGTGCAGTCGGTTCTGTTGGTGTAAATAACGGAAACGGTGGTGCTGGTGGTATTGGAATTTCATCATCCATCACAGGAACTGGCGTTTATTATGCTGGTGGTGGTGGAGGTTGTACTGGGCCATCATCTGCTGGAGTATCAGGTGCAGGCGGTAATGGTGGTGGAGGCGCTGGTGGCCCTAAAGGTGGCGGTTCTAATGGCGTATCTGGGACAGCAAACACAGGCGGTGGAGGTGGCGCTGGGCCAACTATTAATCCATCTGTAGGAACAAATTATGGTGGTGCTGGTGGCTCTGGAGTAATAATTGTTTCTTATATTGCGGCCGCACAAAGAGGCTCTGGTGGAACTGTTACTTCATACACTTCTGGCTCAAATACATTTTGGGTTCATACATTCACATCTAGCGGTACATACATAGCTTAATTAGGAGATTTACATGGGACATTTTGCAAAAGTAGTTGACAGTAAAGTAGTTCAAGTCATTGTGGCTGAACCAGACTTCTTTGATACCTTTGTTGATACATCAGCAGGTACATGGCTACAAACTAGCTACAACACTATTGGCGGTCAGCATACACAAGGTGGCACACCTTTGCGTGGCAATTACGCTGGTATTGG
>Ga0181344_1000111_pt1 | contig 33756 bp, 37 predicted proteins | sample Su13VDMLBDD_FD_130098 | JGI IMG/M metagenome (GOLD analysis project Ga0181344, IMG submission 130098) | Freshwater viral communities from Lake Michigan, USA - Su13.VD.MLB.D.D | ecosystem: Environmental > Aquatic > Freshwater > Lake | place: USA: Michigan | collected 2013-07-15
ACATTAAAAGACTTACATAAATCAGACAGTAGTGATAGTTTAGAAGATATGTTTGATGAAACAGGTTATGATGATATGGGGGATATTTTAGATAATTTAGGTGTAGAACCAGAAGTAGAGGATACAGAAAGTGAAGAAGTAGATTATTCTAGAATGTCTAAAAATGAAATAATGAAGTTAATTGATCAGGCGTTAGATAAGGGTGACTTTAAAACAGTAGAGGAACTTCATAAATACATTTAATCAATAATATAGTAAAAATTAGAATCCCACCAAAAGTGGGATTTTTTATTTATTACCAATATTTATTAATAAATAAAAGTAATGATAAATCAAAGATTACAGAACGCAATAAATAAAATTATAGATAAGAAATTTGATGAATTTAGAAATTATAACGATATAGTTGAATACATCAAAGAATTATTAGATTTAGAACTACTAGAAGTTTTAGAGGGGGTTTTTGTTTATTTAATGAATGAAGATATAAACCCATTAGATGAATTAGATTATGATTTAAGTGAGTATTTTTATGGTGATGATGTAATTTCATTACTCACAAATACAGGATGGTTTGATAAATACTTTAAAAACCCTAAAGAATTTCCTGTTAATTTTCAAGATATAAGTATAGAAGGTGATAGAGTTTATATGTATTGTGACGAATGGAAAGATTTAAATGTTTTATTTGATTTAGATGATAGGACTTTAGTTGAAGACATTTTAGATCCAGATTGGTCAGAAATATTTGGTGATTTTGACATTAGTTTTGAAAATGATGTTACTGAAGTATTAAGTGATAAGGCAATTGCCCATATTGTACAATACATCAAAGAAAATGATTTTATTGGTAAAGAAATTTACACATTAGATGAGGAATATGGTGATATTTTAACTGAAGAGTTATTAGAAGATAAACACACATTATTCCACCTCATAGATGAAGAAGAAATGTTTAATGACTTAAAATGGGAATTAAAGAATATGTATAGATGGTCATATAATAGTGCATCTGAAAATGAACTTTTTAAAGAAATAAAAGATACTATCACATCATTTTTAGGTTCAGACGGTGAATGGTACGATATTAAAAAAGGTGATAAAACAACACAATTATTAAAATTTGATGTAAGTAGTATATTTTACACTTACTTAAAATTATATATTGAGGTTACTGCCAAATTTCCCGAACATCACGAAAATTATTTCTTAGATGTCCTTAATGAAGTTTTGATAGAACAAGACGATGAATTAAGAGGTCCGAGAGTTGACTATTTTTATCCTAATAGTAAATTGGTAGAAGAGGATATGACAGATAATGTAATTTCTAATTTATAATGAAAGTATTAATTAATCATAAACAACATTTACTTTTGATTGAGGAAAATCAAAGGTGGGATAAATTTATTCAATATTTCACAACTAGTACTGTTAATAAAAATGTTGATGAATGGTTAAATGATTTTTTTAACACCTTTAGTTTAAATAGAGAAACTTTATTAAATAACGAATCATTATATAACATATTTTTAAATTTTTTTAGAAAAAATGTAGATTACTATAGTAATAATCTTATGAAATATGGTAATAAGATTGAAGAGGTATTTGATTTAATCAGTGAAAAGGAAACGAATAAAATTTTAAATAGTAAAAATACTCCGTTAGAAAAAATAAAACAATTATTATTCTTAGAAAGAAAATTTCCTTGGAGATATGAAAACGTTATTTTAGGTGAGACTATAGACGGATTACTTTACGATGTGGTTGAATATCTATTTAAAAATTATAACCCTACTGATGCAATCAAACAATTATCAATCATAAAAGATAAGATGGGTGAAAATAGAATAAAAAATATAGTACCATTAGTTAAAGATTTTGCAGAAAAAAATGGATTAACAATTATACCAAAACATAAAGGATTTACCTTCCAAAAAGGTGACGAATCTAGAATTAGAGATTTAATAAATTATATAAAAGATAAACCAGAATTACCAAAAAAAACTAAAAGAGGGTTTTTAAATTATATTGGACAAACTGATAGTGGTGGACAACTATCCACTTTTTGGTCAGCAGCAAATCAATCAGGAATCATACAAAAAGTAGGTGGTGGTAATAATATATCATACGAATTAGGTCCAAACTATAAGGATTGGGAAGAGGGTAGAGTAGTAGCGTTTTAAAAATTATGAATAGAGCAGAACAATTACAAATATTTGCACGTTGTTTAGGTGACCCAATTTACGGTATTGAGACATTTCTTAAAACATTTGACTTAACACAAGAGGGTATGGTACCCTTTAAATTATTTTATAAACAAAAAGAAATAATTAAGTCATATGAAAAATATAACCGTAATTTAGTTACAAAACCGAGACAGGCTGGTGTGTCAACCACAACTGCGGCTTATATCGCAATAAAAACCGCATTTGGTGATCCAGATAATCCACATAAGATTTTGATACTTGCCAACAAACAGACATTGGCACAAGAATTTTTAAAAAAAATAAAAGAATTTTTAGATCAGATACCATATTGGGTTTGGGGATTAGATGAAGGTTCGGATTATTTAGAAGTAAATTCTAAAGGACACTTAAAATTAAAATCTAATGGTTGTGAAATTAGGGCACTTGCAACTTCTAAAGATGCATTAAGGGGTTTTACACCTACATTCTTAGTGATGGACGAGGCAGCCTTTATCGATAACGGTGCTGAGGTTTTTGGTGCGGCTTTAGCGTCATTAGGTACGGGTGGTAAAATAGCGTTAATATCTACACCAAACGGTATGGATCCTTTATATTATAAAACTTATGATAAATCCAAAACTGGTGAAAATAACTTTAATGTTGTTGAAATGAAATGGTATCAGGATATAAGATACAATAGAGGTTTATATTGGGTTAGGGGTGATGAAAAACAAGAAGAAATTAAGTGTGAAACAATTGGTAGAACAAGACTTAGGTGGGAATATTTAGAAAATATTTACGAAACAGATGAATCGACAATAGAGTATTATGAAGTAATGGTTAAAGATGGTTGGAAACCATTATCCCCTTGGTATGAAGAGATGGCTGCGGATATGGGTGATGCAAAAAAAATAGCACAAGAATTAGATGTATCATTTATAGGTTCAGGGGGTAACGTTATTGACGATGAATTTATTTCATATCATGAGGAAAATTATGTTAAAGATCCAGAATTTTCTGCCGAAGCGGAGAAAGCAATGTGGATATGGAAAAAACCTGAGGTTGGACATAAATACATTATGGGTGTAGATGTCAGTAGGGGTGATGGTAAAGATAGTTCAACTATTGTTATATTAGATTTTGACGGTTTAGAGGAAGTTGCAGAATTTAGATATAAACTACCACCCGATATGTTAGCAGAAATCGTTTATAAATACGGTAACATGTATAATGCCTACACAATTGTAGATATAACTGGTGGGATGGGAGTTGCTACAGTTCTGAAACTTTTAGAAATGGATTACAAATTTTTACATTATGATGATCCAAAAAGTAGGAAATTATCTGAAAAATACGCAAAAACAAAATACACTGAAGGTGATAAAGTTCCTGGTTTTAATGTTGGGAATACTAGGTTACAATTGGTTTCTGAATTAGAGGAACATATTAGAGAAAATAAAACAATAATCCGTTCACAAAGATTAATATCAGAATTAAGAACTTTTGTTTATAAAAATGGTAGGCCTGACCATATGGAGGGTTATCATGATGATATTATTATGGCATATGCGATGTGTATTTTTATTGTACAGACATCATTTAAAAAGTTAGAACAGGTTGAGAAACAAACTAAGGCGATGTTAGATAGTTGGGTTAATGTATCAAATAAAAATACAGTACCTACATTATCTGAACAAAAATATACAAATCCATTTTATACTAATACACCCACATACCACCCAAAACAAAGTAATAAAAGTGGTAATAATGATAATGGTGAGTACAATTGGTTATTCGGTATTAAATAGTATTTAATTTTTTTTGATATTTATTATAATAGTAATAAAGTATATACACAAAAATGGCAACAAGAAAAACGATATTTCAACAGTTAAATGATTTATTTGGACCAGAAGTAAAAAGGGCACAAAATAAATCTAGATACTCCATAAATGATAAGGAATTATTAAAAACAAAGTCTAAAGAAGACTATGAGTTTGAAAAACTAAAAAGACAACAAGATGCGTACCTATCAAATATGTGGCAAAAGGTTGATAATGAAATCTATCAACATTCCATTTATTATGAAACAACTAGATTGGCATCATACGCAGATTTTGAGGGTATGGAATTTTTTCCAGAAATTGCTGCCGCATTAGACATTATGATGGAAGAATCTACTACATTAAATTCAGATAATAAAGTTTTAAATATATTTTCTGAAAGTAGAAGAGTTAGAAGAATATTAGAGGATTTATTTTTTAATAGATTAGATATTCATACATCATTACCAATGTGGACTAGAAATACTTGTAAATACGGTGATAACTTTTTGTTCTTAAATATTGATAGTGATGAAGGTATTACAGGTGTAAAACAATTACCTAACATAGAAATAAGTAGAAAAGAAAACGAAGGGTTTGGTAATAACTCCAGTATTGCGAGTGAGGATAGATTTAACCCTGTTAAATTTGTTTGGGGTCAGAGAGATGTTGAATTTAATGCTTGGCAAATCGCACACTTTAGATTATTAGGTGACGATAGAAGATTACCATACGGAACTTCAATGTTAGAAAAGGCTAGAAGAATTTGGAAACAGTTATTATTATCAGAGGATGCGATGTTAATTTATCGTGTTACTAGAGCACCAGAAAGAAGGATATTTAAAATTTATGTTGGTAACATCGATGAGAAAGATGTACCTGCATATGTTAACAAAATCGCAGATAACTTTAAAAGGAGTCCTGTTATTGATCAAAACACTGGACAAATAGATACTAGATATAACCAAATGGCCCAGGATCAGGATTATTTTATCCCAGTTAGAGATCCTAACGCACCTAGCCCAATAGATACTTTGGCGGGGGCAACTAATTTATCTGAGATTGCAGATATCCAATATCTACAGAAAAAATTATTTACTGCATTAAGAGTACCAAAACCATTTTTAGGTTTTGAAGAGGCTAATGGTGACGGAAAAAATTTAGCACTACAAGACATTAGATTCGCCAGAACAATAAATAGAATTCAACAAGCGATGTTGCAAGAGTTGAATAAAATTGCAATTATTCACTTATATATTTTAGGGTTAGAGGATGAATTAGAAAATTTCTCATTATCACTTAATAACCCTTCAACACAGGCAGAGATGTTGAAAGTGGAACAGACTCAATTGAAGGTTACTCTATATAAAGATGCAGTTGCTGACGCAGGAAATGGTTTTGGTGCTATGTCAATGACTAGAGCAAAAAAGGAGATTTTAGGTATGTCTGATGAAGAAATTAGAAATGATTTAGAACAACAAAGATTAGAAAAAGCGGCAGCCGCAGAAATGGAACAAACTGCAGAAGTAATTAAGAAAACAGGTATCTTTGATAGGGTGGATAAATTATACGGAGATTTCGATGCATTACTTAGTGGTGCGGGAGAAGCCGAAGCAGGTGCTGGTGGAGACACAGGTGGTGGAATGGAACCTGCAGGTGATATGGGTGCGGAACCAGCGGCAGAACCAGCAGCAGAACCAGCAGCCGCTACAGAATCTTTTAGGAAAGATGGTAATCTATTGATGGAGGAAACTAAAAGAAAATTCGAAGAAAAAACTAAGAGATATCAAGGTATATACTTAAGGAGATTAACTGAAAGTTTAGAAAAAAATGAAAACGTATATAATTTAGATTCTTTCGATGATGGTACAGAAGTACTTAATTCTAAGATAAGTGAAATCACTAAAGAAATAGATAAATTAACAAAATAATTTTTTTTATAAAAGTTTAATATTTATAATATAAAACATATACATGGAAAATTTTGGTAATATAAAAGATACGTTTAAAAATTTAATGATAGAATCTTTAATTAAAAAAGATGATAGTGGTAAAAAACTATTTAGTAAATTTTTAAAAACAATTAAAGAGAATAAAACACTAAAGAATCAATACCTTATCTATAATAATTTACAAAATGTTAAATTTGATGATAGTATAGAGGCTAAGGAATTCATAAAAGAAAATATTGAGTTACTTAAGAATTTGAATAAGAATCATATTCAAAAGGGGAATACATATTTTTCTAAATTACTTAAAGGTACTAACATTATTAAAGAAAATGATTCATTTTATCAAAATGTAAATTATTTAGTTAATACTGAAAAGACACCATCTAACATTAAAAAAATTAATGAAACTATTAATAATATGGTTAAAGTTATGTTAGAGAAGAATAATGAGGAAGAAACTATTAACGAAACTGTTAACATCCCACCAAGTGTTTTGACAAATTTATTAGTGACTAAATTTAATTCAAAATATTCTGATATAACAGAATCAGAAAAAGAATTGATTAAAACGGTACTAAATGGTACTAATAAAGAAAAAGAGTCACTATTTGAAAATATAAAAAGAAATTGTATTAATACTATAGATATCAAACTAAATGAATCTTCTGATTTAGAACTTAAAGATAAATTATTGAAGGTAAAAGATAAATTATTAAATACATATTTTGATTCAGAAAATGTAAATTCACAAATAGTAAAACTTAACAATTTAAAAGAATCAATAGGATAAACACAGAACCCCTCAACAGAGGGGTTTTTTATTTATAGAATTTGACTAATAACTATTTTAATAGTATAATTAAATAAACTTTAAAATAACAATATATGAAAAATTTTATGAATGAAACTTGGAAAAGAAATCAAATTAGATTTATTAGACAACTATAAAACAAAAATCGGTACCGTAAATAATAAAGAATCAAAAAGTTTATACATTAACTTATGTGCGTGGGGGGAGTTATGTGAAGAAAACGAAAACTTTAACTACGAATTTTTCTTAAGTAATATAAGAAAAAGAATAAAACAAAAAATAAATAATACATTAAACAAAGATCTATTTCACGAAAATAAATACATAGTAGATTTAGATATGAGGACTTCAGGGTTGTCCATCAAAAAAAGAAGTTTTATGTCCTGTGAAATAACCCTATATCAAAAAAAATGTTTACCAATTAATAGAACTAATATTGTAGATAATACAAAAAAAATAATCTACGATGTGGTAAATGAATGTTTAGAAAATAATTCCGTTTTTACTTTCCATAAATCTAAAAAGTAATTTTTTAATACAGTGGTATATTTATAATAAAAGTATAACACTGTTATGGAAATTCTTAAAAAAAACGAAATAAATAAAACAGGTATCCTAATCGAATACGATGCAGGATACATATCCCCAAAAGATAATAGACATTTTGTAAATGAAATGTCAAACTTAACCAAAGGTCAACCTATTATAGAAGAACCTTTGGTTGTTTATGCCGTAATGCAAAAGTATGGTGTGGAAAACAGAAATGGTAGAGTTTATCCAGAAGCCATATTAAGAAGAGAGGCAGAAAACTATCTTAAATTAATCAAAGAAAAAAGAGCATTAGGTGAGGCGGATCATCCAGAATCATCAATAGTTGCGGTAAGTAGAATTTCTCATAATGTAATAGATTTATGGTGGGAAGGTAATGTACTTATGGGTAAGTTAGAAATTATTATGTCACCAGGTTTTGTTAATCAGGGTATTATTTCTTGTGAAGGTGATAGAGTGGCAAATTATATAAGAAAAGGTCTTAAGATTGGTGTATCATCAAGAGGTGTTGGATCTTTAGAAAAAGAAGGTGGTAAAAATATTGTACAAGATGATTTCGAATTAATCTGTTGGGATATTGTTACATCACCATCAACTCCAGGTTCTTGGATTTATAGTGAAGAACCTTCTAGAGAACAACAAATGTCAGAATCAAAATTAAAAAATAAAGATAATCTATTAAAAGATTCTTTAAATAATTTTTTATTAGATTAATAAAAAAATAACACTTTTAGAAAGTATTGCATATTTATTAAGAAATGCAAAATATTTTGCGTTAAATAATAATTAATAATAACAATAAAAAAACAAAAAGAAAAATGGCTGAAAAAAAGAAATCAATCATCGAAGAGGCTTTACTAGAAGCAAAGTCTTTAGAGGATGCCTTAAAAGCCAATACGAAAGAAATGCTAGCGGCACATATGTCGAGAGAAATTGAAAGTATCGTTGAGTCATCTTTAAAAAAGGAAGATGAAAAAGAAAAAGAAGAAATCTCTGAAGATGATGAAGAGATTACTGTAGACGATGCAGAAACTAAAGGGTCCGATGATGGTGAAGAAGACGTTATGTTAGATCTTAAAGATGAAGATTCTGACGATGACGAATCAGACAACTTTAATGTTGGTGATTCTGATGACACAAAAACTAACGATGTCGACTTAGACTTAGACACTGATCTAGATTTAGATGCTGGTGAAGGTGATGATGACGATGATGAAGTTGGTTTAGGTTTTGAATTACCTACTGCTGGTGATGATGAAGAAGTTTTAGACTTAACTGGTGCTTCAGATGATGAAGTAATCAAAGTATTTAAAAAACTTTCTGACGAAGACGAAGTAGAGGTAGTAAAAGACGAAGGTGGTATTCATCTAAAAGATAACGGAACGGGTGCAGAGTATTATATTAAGGAATCTATGGAAGAAGGATGGGGTTCTATGCACGAAGAAGGTGAAGTATGTTCTGAATGTGGATCAGGTGCTATGTACGAAGACGAAGAAGGTAAATACTGTTCTGAGTGTGGTACAGGTATGTACGAAGAAAAAGATCAAATCGTATACGAAATTGAATTAGATGATTTTTCAAGTATGGGTGATAAATTTTCTGGTGGATCTCATAAAGAAAATGAATACGAAATTGAAGATTGGGATGACGCATCTAACTGGGTAAGAAATACTCCAGAAGGAAGACATGCGGGTAGTAGACCAATTGAAGATTTTGAAGAAGGTGCTTACATCGAGGAAGACAGATTACAAAGACATTCTAGGACTAGTGGTAAACAAAGATATCACGGTGCTAGATTGGCAGCAAGAGAATCGAGAACTACTCGTAAACCTTTAGTTCACAGAGAACCAAAAACAAACACAGTTTCCGAATCAAAAATAATGAAAGAATACAATGAGTTAAAATCTAAAAACGAAGAGTATAAGAAAGCACTTAATGTATTTAAAGAAAAGTTAAACGAAGTTGCATTGTTTAATACTAATTTAGCATATGTTAACAGATTGTTTACTGAGCATTCAACTACTAAGAAAGAAAAAATGGACATTCTTAAGAGATTTGATAACGCTGAGACAATTAAAGAATCTAAAAACATCTACAAAACTATTAAAGCAGAATTAGATACTAAATCTCCTATTAATGAATCTGTAGAGACTAAAGTTAATAAAACAATCCAATCTTCTAAGTCGACTAATTTGAATGAGTCTACTGCATATGTAGATCCGCAAATTACGGCAATTAAAGATTTAATGAGAAGAATCTCATAAAAATAATAAAATAACAAAATAAAAAATAAAAATTAAAATGGGACATTTGTTAAACTCAGGTGAAGTCGGAAATATCGGACTTGAACACCTAAAGCAAATTAGATCTAAAACTATCTCTAAGTGGAACAAATTAGGTTTCTTAGAAGGTTTAAAAGGTCACGTAAAAGAGAACATCGCTCAGTTGTATGAAAACCAAGCGTCTGCTCTATTGAATGAATCAACTTCTGCTGATTCATCTGGATCATTCGAAACTGTTGTTTTCCCAATTGTAAGAAGAGTATTCTCTAAATTATTGGCTAACGATATCGTATCAGTACAAGCGATGAACATGCCAATCGGTAAATTATTCTTCTTTGTACCTAAGACATCTGATGGAGCATTTCCATTGAATGGTTCTGATAACGGTGCTAATGGAGCATTACCTGAATGTACAATCTCTGCTTGTAATGGTACAACATTGACTACATTCCAAGAAAAATCACTTTATGATTTATATTATAATGATGGTTTGTATGACGCTTCTAAAGGAAGTTATACTATCGCAGCATCTGCAGGTTACTACGGTGTAACTTTAGGTGTTGATGGTCTTACTGAAGTACCTTTAGCAGAACAACCTAAAGCAAGTGATGGTAGCTGGAGACACGTTAAAATGTGTGTTACTGGTTTCTCTGAAACTAACGCAGGTAGATTAACTGGACCTGATGGTAATGAAATGGATACTGAGTCTTTCTTAGCATCTTTGAAAATTGTTACTACACCAGCAATCGTTGACGTTGACGGTAATACAATTATCGCAGCAGGTGCGGAAGTACCATTTAGATTGGTAACTCAAAAATACGGTAGAGGTATCGTAGATTACGGTAGTATCTGTACACCTGACGGATGTTTATTAGTAGAATTAGATTTAACTCACCCAGCTTGTATTAGTTGTTCTTCAGCTAATTTTGATGGTTACGTTGGAGCGTCTACTGCAACAACATTCACAGGGTTAACAGTTTCTTGGAGACAATACCAAACATTAGAATTCGCTACAGAAATGGGTGAAGTATCTTTTGAATTGGATGAAGTAGTTGTTTCTGTAACTGAAAGAAAACTAAGAGCTACTTGGTCTCCTGAATTAGCACAAGACGTTAGTGCATTCCATAACATCGATGCTGAAGCTGAACTTACGGCTCTTTTATCTGAGCAGGTTGCTGCTGAGATCGATAGAGAGATCTTAAGAGACTTAAGAAAAGGTGCGGCTTGGCAATTGAGATGGGACTACAACGGATGGAAGAGAGCTAACTCTGGTGGTGGTTTCAACGCATACACACAAAAAGAGTGGAATCAAACATTGATTACTAAAATCAATCAAGTTTCTGCACAAATTCACAAATCAACTTTGAGAGGTGGCGCTAACTTCGTAGTAGTATCTTCTGAGGTATCAGCAATTTTTGATGACTTAGAATACTTCCACGTATCTAACGCTTCTCCAGAGCAAGATCAGTACAATATGGGTATTGAGAAAATTGGTTCATTAGGTGGAAGATATACTGTATATCGTGATCCATATGCACCAGCTAACTCAATCATCATTGGACACAAAGGTAAGTCATTGTTAGACACAGGATACATTTACGCTCCGTATGTACCTCTACAATTGACTCCAACATTACAAAACCCATTCAACTTCGCTCCAACGAAGGGTATCATGACTAGATACGCTAAGAAAATGGTTAACAACCGTTTCTATGGAGTTGTAACTGTTGATGGTGTTGTAACTTTCGATATCAACGAATTGAGATAATCAATTTAAAAAATATCAACATTAAAAGGGTAGAGTTTTCTACCCTTTTTTGTTTTATAGAATATTTATTATTATATTTGCGTTACTATGAGGATAAAGAAAAAATATGTGTTATTAGAGTCTTTGGTTATAGATTTAACTAATGAATTCAATGAGAATGAAAAAAGAATCTTAAAATTAATTCATAAAAAATATAAACATGAACCCTATACTTCAAATGTGTGGGAAGTTGCTGCGTGGTTAATAGAAGATTTTAATTTATCTTATGAAGACGCATTTTCGTTGGCTAAAACATATTATTGGGAAAATAATAGATTATTTAAAGAACATGAGTCGTTAAGGAAAAATTGGCCTATACCAGAAATAATATTTGCGAAATTAGGTGATTTTATAACAAGTGTAGTTAAAAAATTTCCTGAAGACATTTATGGTAATATAGTGGTTAAATTTGACGGTGATAGTGGGTTTATTGATGAAAGGGTAGTTAGGATATGGGCTGCGTATAAATCAATTGCATTATACATACCATTTCAATATTTTAGAATAATCAATGGACAATATGACTATAGATACTTAGAAACCAATGAAAGAGACGATAGAATGTTAAGGGTAGACATCAATTTTTTTCAGTTAGATAATGACGGTAATAAAATAGAAAAAGATCTTTGGAGAACAGAAGATTATGAAAAAAATTTAGTAAATCTTAATGAATATTTAGTAGATGTGGTTTACAGAGTTGGTAATGAGGATAAGGATTATATACCACTTATGTCATTTAATGTACCTTACCCTAAAACAGTAACACTAGATACAATTACTAAAGATTTTAACGGTATTATAGAAGACGTAATCCAAAAAATAAAAAATACCACATTTAAATTACCTTCTGGTGCGGAACCTATAGTGGTTAATGCAGGTAGTCGACTTGATTAACAATACTAAATTTCATCGTATTAGTATATGTTTTAACTAAAAGATTAGAAGTTAATTTTATATCAATATAGTATTCATTCGGTATCATCCAAGAAGTATCTAAAATAAAGTAATTTTTAAGATATGTTCTGTTAACATCCATCCAATCAATTACATTTACTTCTGTATTACCTTCACGTATCCATAATCTATATTGTAAACCATCTATTACTGAAGTTTGATTAACTGTATATGGTTCTCTCACATTAACAAATACTTTTCTTTGATCACCTCTTTTAATTTTTTCATCCCTTCTTATACCAGTTAAATTCATACCATATTCTATCGGTAACGATTCATCATCACCAAAACGATAATACTCAGTATCATCTTTAATTTCAAATTGTAATGTCACATCTGGTCTACTAATACCATCTACCAAAATATCTGACCAAGTATCAGTAAAAATTGTACAATCAGATGCGGTGATAGGTACAAAAATATCTATATAATAAACACCTTTTGTTTGTCTAACAACATCGTTTGATGTGTATGATGAGAATAATACCCCACCACCATCTTTAACTTCTACAGATGGGTTAGAGTCTAAATTAACAGGTTCCCCACCTAAATTAGTATAGAAGTATAATCTATTATTTTTACCTCTGTAGAAATTTTTTCTATCGTCTCTAATAGTACTATCATATACAGTCTCAACAAATGGTTCATAATATGTTTGTGTATGTCTAGTAAAGAATCCTACATATCTCGCAGGAACAACTTCTATTAGTTCTAAATCTCTTTCAAACGCAATACCATAACCATAATTTGTTGTACCAGTACCACCAGTTATTAATGTATTAACCTCATCGGTAATATCCATTTCTATATTCTCACTACCTTGATCAAAGTGTTGGTATGTGACTGTTATCGCAGAAGGTGATCCTGAATAAACACCTGGTTCTGTCCATTGTGTTGCCCCACTAGAATATAACCAGTTACTGGCAGATTCCACAAAGGTAATATTATCATGTGGTTGTATTCCCTCATACTGTTTATAATCGTATCCACAACCCTCATCCCAAAATTCATCAACTCTAAATAATATTAAATTAAAAGATGAAGTTCTTTGTTTATTATCTAAAAGTTTTTGGGCTTGTAAATCTCTATCAAAAAATGAACTATTAGTCATTCTAAGAGTGTGTGTTACATTAGATAAATCACCTAATTCACCATTATTATATTTTGTCTGTAAATCAGAAACATCGAAATAAAATAAATGTCTCGTATAATCAACCTGATCTTCCTTACCACCATAATATAATTCGGCAATAGGATTTTTTCCTGTGTTTACTAAAGTATTGTAAATAATCGTATTATCTTTATCTATATAAGTTCTATAAACCATTTCTCTTTTATAAATAAATATCTTAATTACTATTAATATTCTTATTTAAAATTTTATTTAAATCAAATCTCAACACATCTGTAGTAACCGTACTAGGATCGGCAACGAGTCCGTGATAAGGGTGTACGTGTAATTGTACATATTTTTTCACTAATTCTAAAAATTCTAATAATATATCACCATAAACTAATGGGTGTGCCTCATTATTTATTTTTTCTTGTTCATCATCAGTAATTAATTCTTTAGGATTTGCCAATTCAAAAGTATGTTCACCATCGTGACTTATAAAATTTATTTTATTGGCAACAATATTAACTACACTACTCTTTTCACTTTTGTTTTTTACAACTTTTAATTCTTTTACTTTTTTCTTAACTTCTATAGGTACCGCGTCAAATTGTGCAACACCATCAGTACCTTTATAAATCTTTATCAAATCAAAAGCCTTAGACTTTATTTTCCATCTAACACCTTTATTTGCATCAATAAAAGCCTTACATGTTAAAATTGCGTTTTCTCTAGACGACGACCCAATAAACGTAGTTTCATCTTCAAAAGAAGTTTTTACGTTTCCAGAATCTGCATCCGTAATAGTGATAAAAACTTCAGTTCTATTAATATCGTTTTCACTATACCTACTTTGTGGTAAATCACCCGAAAGTATTACATTTGCATTGGTTATAGTATTAAGAACAACTGTTATAATAGTATCTGGAGAAGGCGTTACATAAGATATTACTTCTTTCTCTTCAACCTCTCTTTTTAATTTTTCTCCTCCATATTTTAATTGAATATAACCTAAATTTTTATCATTAAATTTATTAGGTTCACCTTCTATGTTTTTACCTACCCTTAACCAAATTTGTCTGTCCCTTTGGATGATGTCAGTATTATATCTACCTTGTAGAATAATATCCTCATCATTACCATATGCACCTATTTCTAAATTAGGATCTTTTAATTTCGTATAACCGTCTGGTAGGATTGAAAGTGCAGAATTATAATTTTCACCATCTAATTTAGTAGGTTGAGTTATTAAAGGACCAATCCAAAACCTTTTATTTTTAAACGATGACGTTGGGGATGAGTCATTGTTCTCATATTGAAATACAAAAACACACTCACCAACTTTAGGTAGAGTTATTAAGTATTTTGGTAATAATGGTACGCATTGGATTAATGATGAATCACTTTCGGTATCATCTATACCTGTTATTCTAACCTGTATTCTACCCGATTTAGTTGTATCTGTTACAGACACAACCTCACCTACTCTTATAATAGGTATTACATTGGTATTGGTACTATCCTTATAATAATTCATTACTCCTCTCCTTTATATCTTTTTACTAAAACTTTATTACCGTAATAATATTCTTTTTCTAATTCTTCTAACTTTTCAGATAACTTCATAATTCTATCTCTTATAGATATTTGTTCGTGAAGTATCGTCTCCAAATTCATTTTTATCGAAGAATTACTCATATTATCCCAATCTAATCTATTTTCCATACTTAATTTATTGAACTACTCCTTCACCTTTTGCAGAATTAGTTGTAACCCCTTGAACCACAATAGGTCCCCCAGCATTACCACCAGTTGCAGTAATAGGTATACCAGGTGGTATTGCAACCTCTACTTTCATTTTAGTTATCAATGCATTGATAATTTCTTCAACTCTAATAGTTTCCATTTTTAAATCAATGTTTTCTGCCCCACTAGGAAGAGGTCCAATTTCTACACCAATTTCTTTTTTCCTTTCAATTATTTTTGACGCAATATCAATCGCACTAAGACCTTCTCTAAATTGCGCACCTAAAAGTAATTCTTCTTTACTAATAGGAGTTAGTTTTTTTTGTACTTTAAATGCTCTTTTAAGTACTGCAGCAATTGCTACTAATGTACCTGCAATTCCTGCTGCTTTCGCTAACTCTTTATTACTACCACCACATGCTTCTGTTGCCATAATATAAAATATTTAGTCACAAAATCTACCTTTATTATTAAATCGTAGATTGGTATTATTTAATGAGTTTAAATTTATTTTGTCTGTAAATCCTCTTGCGAGCTCAACTAAATTTTCACTTTTACCAAACAATTCATTAACTTTTTCTAAATTTTCATTAACAAACCCCGGCAATAAACTTAACTTAGATTTTAAAAAGTTTATGTTTCTTTCTTTTATCTTTTTAGTTATTACACATAAAATAAGATTTTTAAGAGATTTAATTACCATCGGTAAAAGGAATTCATAAATTAATTTTCTTAATATTTCCGCTATAACACATCTTATAACACATTCATATTCTTTTAATATTTTTTTAATTGATACTTCTTTTACTGGCGAAGTATTAACTAAATAATAAAATATATTTAACATCAAAAGATTTTTGGGTGTAAGAATAATTTTTGTTAAAGCAATTTGTAAAGATGTTATGAAGTTTGCTAAAAATTCAGCAGAGGCACTATTCCTTTCTAAATTTTTAACACCTTCAGTAGATTCACTTATAAGTTTATCTAATGATCTAGTATAAGTGTTTATTTTTTCTTGTAATGTAGAAGCAACATCTAATTCATCTTTTATCGTTTTTAAGGTTTCAAACGAAATTGAACTAGTTTGTTTACCACAACATTTGGTGAATTGTTTAACACCTAATTTTTTTTGACTAGCAATTTGTTTAATATTAATTAATTGTTTAGTATTAAATTCGTAAAAACTATCATCTAATGTAATTTCAGGATTATCAATACCGTTTTCAATATAATCATTTATCGCTTGTTCCGTTTCTATAGTTCTGTTTAGACACTCATCAGGTAAATCTATTTTATTAGTTAATGTACCAAATAATAGGTTAACAATATCAGGTACAACTTTATCTACATTAAATAAAGGATTTTGACTATTAAAATAGTCATTTAAAAACGTTATTAAAGTTTTAGTCTGATATGTTTGATTTATAATTCTAACGTTAAAAACTCTAGGTCTTGGCTCTATGTTTTGGTATTCTACGGTACCATCAGATTGTGTAAACGCAATAGGAGAATCCTCAAAATATCTAACTTCTAATATTTGTTTACCATTGACAGGATCACTCCACACTAAAGGGTTACCATTTTCCTGTATTACTTTCCAAAGAAATGCGTTTATATCATTAGTTTCATCACCATCGTAAAATAACTTACCTACCTCAGTGTTTGGGTCGGCAGCAAAAAGACAAGTTAAGTCTAATTTATTTAACTCAATATTAATACCAATACCAGAACTACCTGAATTCGGTACGACAGATCCATTAGCATTATAAACTAATGTAGATGGATCGGTAACAAATAACCAATCAGGAATTTTGGGATCAATTTTACAGGCGTAACAACCTTTTATTGAAGTTATTAAATTAGTAGATAAATTTTCAGATAGAGGAGTTAATTGTTCAACTAACCAACTGATTAGTTGCATCCTCATTTCTTCAAAATTAATTCCCGAAACTAATGCTAAAATATCTGTCAAAAAATCTATTACTTTTTGACTAGGATTTAAATCTGGCACATCGGGTAAAATGTTTGGTATTGATAAATCAGGAAGATTGTTACATGTGGTTTTATTTAAAGATATTAATTCTAATATCTGTCTTTTAATGTCAGTAATTAAATCTTTAGGTTCACATACAACATTTCTAAATTTATCGTTTGCCATATTTTTAATCTATATCGTACTCAGTATTCTTATTCTTACCATTTTGTTTAAATAACTCTCTTAAAATATTTTTATCTTCTTCAGTGATACCTGAACCTGAATTTTGTTCTCCAGAATCATCAGATTTACCTCCCAATATTTGAGATTGTAATTTCGCTAACGCAATTTTTTTATCTATGGTAGTTTCTAAAATTTTTAGTGTTTCGTTGTTTACTTTACCTATTTGATATTCATCGTTAATATCTGCAATTTCTACCCTAACTTTTCTTTCAGTTAATTCTCTTCTCGCACTATTCATTATATTAGTACAATCGTTATAGATTTCCTGCATTAGTTCTTGTAAACTATTCTTATCTAAATTAATCTTAGTTTTTTTTGGTCTAGACATAATGGTTTTTTACTATAAATATCTGATTTAAAAAAATTAAATAATATCATCATCTATTTTATCATTTTTAAGAAAAACATACATTTTCTTATATCTCCTCATACCTACTCTAATATCTTTAGTAGATAAGTCAGATATTTCTCTTATATATGATAGTATTAAATTTTTATTATATTTATTACCACTCTCCACTTGTTCAAATATAGATTCCCAATTATCTAATATTCTAGTTAAGGCATCACCAACTTTAATTTCATTTTCAGATAATTTACCATATTTCATTTCTGCCTTAATACTTGCAGAAATTTCTTCAATAAATTCATCTAACTGTAGTTTTGGTTCATCCATACTATAGACAAACTCATCCATAGTTTCTACAGTTTTGTAAACATCTTCGTAAGATACATCTGATTTTAGTTTTTTATCATCCTTTATTAGTTGCCCTAAAAGGTAATGTTTACATATTGTACCAAAATAAGAATAAGCCTTCTTATTCTTATCTGGTTTAAAATTATGCATTTTAGTTATCAGAAAAGAAAGAGTATCAGAATGAACATCTTCATAATCATACTCTTTCCTATATAATTTGTATCTTCTAATGATGGACTCAACCATCTTGTTAATCGGGTCTTTTAAATGATCAACATAAATTTTATTTCTTTCGCTATACGATTCACTTGTTAAAAAATTAACTACTGCTTCTTCCTGTTCAGGACCAAAATATAAATTATTCGTTCTCTTCCGACCCCTTTTTTTAGGTTCTTCAGACATAACGAATTTTATGGTTCATATATTATTTCTCTATCTTCTGTAAAAAAATATTCTTTTTTGGCTTTATTAACCCAAAATTTACTTTCTAAAACATCAATAGTGTTTTTATATTCTACAAATAAAGATCCTTGTCTATTGTTTGTATGTTTATAACCTAATTTAGGGATTACCATAATAGGAATTGATAAGTAAGACATTCTTAGTAAGAACTCATAAGTAAATGTTAATTTCATATTACTTTTTAACCCACCATGTTCTAAAAATAATTCTTTTTTAACAACCATACCATCAAAATTGAAGTTCTGCACTTTTTGAAGTGTGTTATTATCCAAATAACCTGATTGTTCAGTAAAATCTTTTGCCCACACACTTTCGTTAGTGAACGATATGAATCTACCACTTTCGTCAGTTTCATATACTATAGGTAAAAATATACCTACTTCAGGATACGATGTGGAATACTCTACACCATTTTTAATCCATATTGGTGATAACTCATCGTCATATTCTACAAAGGTGAAGTAATCACCTTCAGATTTTTCAACACCGTAATTTATTTGGGATTGGAAGTCATATTTACCAGTTTCATTTTCAAATACCTTAGTAATACCTTTAATATCACCAAAATCGTAATTATTTAAAAATTCACTAATTTCTTTTTCGTTTGAAGTTACAAATAAAACTTCATGTGGTTTAACCTTTTGATTTTTAATACTTTCAATGCACTTAGTTAGATAATCTTTTTCTAACTTATGAATCGGCACTATTACTGTTATTTTTGACATAATATATTTATTTTTTTAATGTTATTATCTACCCTGACCTTTATATTTTTTCTTATACAATTTACTAGATTTAGTTTTACTAGTTTTAGTTTTTGCATGTACACCTTTTCTTTTTTTACTATTTGAGGGTGAAAATCCGTTTGTTTGAACTTTTGACATAATCTTAATTATTTTCTACTGTTACTGATTCTTCTCTTTGTTTTAATTGTTCATATGTATGATTCAACTCAACAATTCTTCTATCAAAGATATTTTTATAAACTTCAGAAAGTACTTTATCTGATTCTTCTGTAGTATATTTATTTTCCCATTCAGACATACCATTTAAAATATTTTCTGGTAATGCGTCTTCTAAATATAACCCAACCATAGTTGCAATAATGTCAGGAATTGCATTTAGGTTTGGTGTCCAAATACCGTTATCGTTTAAATTCAGATTACCATTTTGATCTAAAGAACCCATCCACTCAGGAATCATTCTAGGAATTTTACCAATAACTGGTGTGTTAGTTTTCATAGATTCTAATGGGAAAGTACCAAAACTAGAAAGTTCATCAATCCAAACACTTACAAATGATTTTGATAATTCTTTTGCAAACATTTCTCTAGGTAATCCAGACATATCTCTAAATGTTACAAATCTATAGTGTGGGTATTTTTGGTAAAATACTTTAACAATTTTTAGTAACTCTCTTTTGTCTCTCGCAGACATTGCAATTGTAGGAATTTTTGGTTCTGTGGAATTTTTAAAATAATCAGGAATACCTACAGGAATTACATCTGTTCTTAACCCTCTAAAAATTGAATTAACGTAACTACTTAAATTTTCGTTAGTCGTAATCACATCGGTGATACCAAATTGCTCCCAACCCTCACCAATCTCTAACATCTCAAAAATGTATTCATAAGATTGTAAGAAAACAATTCTCTTACAAGGAAAATTGACAGTCTGTTTAATAATACTCGCAAATGCTTCTGGAATTACAACAAAGTCATATGCACCAACCTGTAATTTTTGTGATTCAATAGAAACGTGAGGTAAGTTTGCGTATTCCTCACCTAGCCATTCCGCAATACCCATACCTTCTTCATCTTCTCTTAACTTATAGTCATTCTTATCGTGAAGAATATTAGCATTATATCCTAATTCTCTAAGTTTTTTTACGTGTTCGTAAATAGTTGCAACACCTGCAGTAGGATTACCTTTGGTGTCGATAGTAAAGAAATAAATACCAAAGTCTTTATTCTTAATTCTTTCAATCGATTCTTTTATTTTTTCTAATTGTTCACTCATAACATTTTATTTTTTATTATAATTCTTTTATTATTCCTTTCATTAAAAGTGTGTTATATGCTAATTTAAATGGTACTGATGTTTTATTTAAAGCAACCTTACCCATCCTGTCATCAATTTCCTCATTATAGGATAGTAATGTACCAATCATTTCCCTATATAATTCATATTTAGTAACATCTATTTGCATCACAGACTCATCCACAGTTTCATTTTCTTCTAAACTTTCTTCATCTTCAGTAAGTTCTAAATTCTTCTCAATTCTTACATCGGGTTCAATTCTTACAATTTCAGACAATCTTTCGACATCTATATATAATTCTTTACCTCCAATTTCTAATAGTAAATTATCCATATTTTATTTTTTTATTATATTACTAAATAAATTATATTAGTAAATGTTATATATCCTCAAATTCTATAGTTTCAGTACCCAATATCTTTTCTAACATTTTTTTGTCATCTAAAATCTCTTTTAAATCTATAATAGTATAATCAGAATCACAATTTTTATTGTAATGGTTAATAACTTTTATTGATATCTTATCATTAGGTTTAGAATTTAAAGTATCGGGACTAGCAGTAATTAAAACATCGACATAATCCCATTTTTGTTCGTATTCTCTCACAAAAATAATATTATTAACTTTTGCAGATAATTTAGATAAAAAGAATAGTGTTGCAGGTTTACTATTACTCAACTCCTTACTTATTACTATGGGAGTGTGACCCATGTCTTCTATAATATTATGTAACTGATTAAGGTGTTCTACAGAATTTAATTTAACCTCACCTGCGTGACCAAATATTTCCAAAGAAGAGTCAACATATAAAAACTTATTTAATTCTTCTAAACCACCCTTAAATTCAAAATGATCTAATAAATTTAAACTATCAATCTCACGCTTAGGTAATTCCTCACCCTCTTCAATTTCAATAGGGTAATACCTATCGTAAACTGATTCAAACTTAGTTATAAAATCTCTAATTACCCCATCAATTGTTATTCCTACTCTCATCTATTTCTACTTTAAAAATTTCTAATAATTCTTTTTTTGGTAACTTTTTAACTTCTGAGAAATATTCTATTGCCAAATTTTTATTTTTTTGTTCTGTAACATTAATAGTCTCACCTTCTTTATCTTTCAATAAAAATTTTTTCATAATCATTTATTTTCTTCAATGTCATCGAATATTTCTTCAATTGTTTTAATCAATGGATTTCTTACAATATCACCTTCATCTCTTAATGTAACAGTACCAAAGTCTTCTTTATCCTGAAAACGATTAAGTATGATTTCTAAAGAACTATCACTTTTCTTTTTAATATCTCTTTGTTTAACATCACCTAATATTACCATTTTTGAATCGTTACCAATTCTAGTCATAAGTGTTCTCATATTAGGAACAGAAATGTTTTGTGCCTCATCAACTACAATAATAGTATTATCAATACTTCTACCTCTTACAAATGCCAATGGTTGGATATTGATTATCCCTAATTCTCTAAGTTTTCTAGTCATTGACTCACCAATAATTTTCTCAAAATTGTCAATAAATGAAATCATATATGGTTCTAATTTTTCCTTAAGATCACCAGGTAAGAATCCTAATTCTTCACCAGGTAACTGTGTCACTGACTTTACTAATAAAATCTTTTTATATTTACTTCTTGCCTTAACCAATTTTAAGGCTTCTGCACAAGCAATAAAAGTTTTTCCAGTTCCAGGTAAGCCAGATACTATCGTAATTTGATTATTTTTAATTGATTCTACTAATTTTTTCTGATTTTCGTTTTTACATTTTACGTTAACAAACATTGAAGATAGGAATTTTTCCTCTTCTTCATTTTTTCTGTAGATAAATTCTTCTACTTCTCTAATATCTTCCTCAGATAATTTTTTATTTTTTCTTCTTGCCATATTTTAATATTATTAATTTATAGTTTTTTGTCAACATTATTTTCAATAGATTTTATTATTGAATCTATACTATCCGATAAAGTATTTTTAGGTTCCCAACCTAATATATTTTTCGCTTTAGTTATATCTGCCCATATTTTTTCAATATCACCTTCTCTTTTGGGATATATTTTGAAGGGTATGTCATATCCTTTGTTTTTGAAATTTTTTACAACTTCCATAACACTATATCCATTCCCTGTCCCTACATTAAAAACATCATATTTATTTTTTTCCACAATTAGTAATGATTTAACATGTGCATCTGCTAAGTCATTCACATCAATATAATCTCTAATGGCAGTACCATCAGTAGTATTATAACTATCACCAAAAATTCTTAAATGATCATATGTTTTATTTATCACACCTACTATATATGGGAATAGGTTTTCTGGGACACCATTAGGATTTTCGTAAATTAATCCAGTTTTATGATTACCTACGGGATTGAAGTATCTTAGCGATATAACATTAAAATAATAATTATCTGATAATATATTCTCACATATTAATTTTGTTTTACCGTAAGGTGTTTTAGGTGTTTTTAATTCAGTTAATTCTGTAACTGGAAAATTATTAGGTTCACCATATATAGTACAAGATGATGAGAAAATAATATTTTTTACACCATTCTTTTCCATATATTTTAATAAGTTTATGGTACCACCTACATTATTATAGTAATAGTCTAAAGGTTTTGTGATGGACTCACTAACAGATTTAAATGCCGCAAAATGAATAACACTATCAATTCTATTTTCATTAAAAATTTTTTCTAATATAAAGTTATCATTAACATCACCTATATAAAGTTTTAATTTATCATCTTTTTTAGATATAAATTTTAAAATTTTAAACGTATTTACATTAGAGTTAGATAAATTGTCTATTATAACTACCGAATAATTTAATTCTAATAATTTTAATACGGTATGGCTACCAATGTATCCTAAACCACCAGTAACTAAAATTTTATTTTGCATAAAAATCTAACCAATAATTTATCATTTCAACCAACATAGTTTCAAATGTATATAAGTTTTTTTATTTTTTACTATTTAAATGTGTTTGAATATTAGTGTTATCATCACACCATTTCTTAGCATATTTACCCTTACTTTTTTCAGAGAACATTGGGCAATAATACTCTTCACAACCATAGAAAAAGTAATGGTTTGCTTGCGTTAATCTAGTTTTTTCTAAATCAGTAACTCCTTCAATATTACACCCACCATGTAACATATTTGCGGCCCAAATTAATGCCTGACCTTTTTTAATCGGCACAGGTTTTATTTCACCATTTTTAGATTTAACTAAATCAATTAGAAAATTCTCATAATAACTATAATTTTCTGCCTCACCATTTTCAACATTGTCGGGATGGGACAATTTTAAACTTTCATAATCATAAATTTCCCATTTGTGGCTACCAGGTACAATTTGTAATGTTCCATTTTTCTCATTAACATCTTCTAACGCAATCCAAACACCACACATCCACAATTTAGGTACACTATGGAAGTGTATTGTATCACTATGTAGGGGTTGGTTGGATCCTTTTATAAAATTTATTGTAGAAAAAGGGAATGGGTCTTTATTGTATAATATTTTTAACGTATCAATTAGTTTTTTATTTACAGTTAATTCTGCAATGTTTTGACTATTTTTCCATTCCTCAAAAATTCTTTTTGATGGTGTATATGTCACGTGTTCTGGATGGTACACAGTTTTTTCATTTTCTAAGGCAGTATACATATCACTAATCACACCCTCTATTACATCATCATCTAAGTTTAAATCTACGACTAAATAACCATCTTCGTGATATTTTTTACACATTTTTTTTTCTTCATCACTTAAATTATTAGAATTTTCTAATATATCATAAAAAAATGGTGATTCTACCCAAGGAATATCTAAGGCGTTTTTATCTGTATAAAATTTTGATTTCATTTTTATTTATTTTTTAATTTATTATAATAATTTTTTATTTCACCCATATTTCTTTTTTTAATAGGCTTTGCAGGATTACCAACATATATAGTCCACGGATCAGTTGTTTTAGTAACTAATGAGTTTGCACCAATAACACAACCTTCTGACAAAGTTACTCCAGGTAATACAACTGAATTAGTACCTAATATTGCAAATTCTTCAAAAATTACATCTTCTATAATTTCACTCCTATATTCTTTTGGGACTTGTGGATTGGTTAGTGACCCCGAATTAAAGTCAGCTCCACCCGCAATAACTCTAGCACCTGCCGCCATACCACTGTGATCTTTCATAATTACTTTACTGTCCGCACCACCAATTATACTGCAATTAGGTGCGATATGAACATAGTCACCTATTTCCGCATTTGTTGTTATAGTAACGAATTGATCAATGGCAACATGATTACCTAAACTAACTAAGTGTGGTCTGGTTATAACACTTAAATTTGAAACTCTAACGTCTTCACCTATTTTTTTAAATTCCATCATAAACCACCTGTAAGTTTTATTGTTGTACCATTAACATATTCATTATTAATTAAAAAATCTATAGTTTTTGATATTTCATCTACTTTACCTAATCTTTTGGCTGGAATAGTTGCAACGGTTTTATCGATAAATTCTTTAGGTAAGGTATATGTTAACCCTCCGTCCATATATCCTAATTGGATACAATTTGCGGTTATGTTTTTACTTGCATTTTCTAAACAAATAGTTTTAACTATATTTTCGTAATAAGATTTACATGCTGCATATACACTAGTACCCATAACGTTTTTGTCAACAGTAATACTAGATGATAATATAATTCTACCAAAATTTTGTTCTATCATCTTAACTAAACATTTTGATATTACTTTAGTGACAGATAAAATGTTAATGTCTATTTGTTTTTTTAATTCCTCAAAATTGTGTTCATCGTATTTGTGTAAAAAATTATTAAAATTATAATTTGTAAAAATTACTAAAACATCTACTTTTTCAATAGAGTTTAAAAACTTAGAAACACTATTTTCGTCAAAAAAATCAACATCTAAACTACCTAAACTTTCAATATCGTACTCATTTAAATGTTTAGTCACTTGTGTACCGAGACCTCCAGTACCACCAAAAAATAAAATCTTTTTTTTCATATTTAAATTATATTATATCCCATCAAAATAGTAAACGTTATCGTATTTATAACCATTAAAAAAATAGAACCATACAATACTCCCGAGTTTATAATTAATGATATAAAATTTAGATTGTTTTTTCATAATATTCTATTGTTTTTTTAATTCCTTCTATATAATCGGTAAATACAAAATTTTTAAAATTTTCTTTAAATTTAGTACTCCCTAAAATTTTAATTGGTGCTCCGTCTTGTTTAGTTAAATCATTTACTATTACTACATCATAATTTAATAAAGTTTTAATCGTATTAACACTATCAATAATACTAACACCCTGCTCCTTCCCAAAATTAAGTGGGTTTGGTAAATTACTGATTTCACCATCAATAATTTCTTTAATTAATCTAGCAGCATCTTCCATATATAACCATTCTCTTATTGGTGTACCTGTACCCCATACAACAAATTGTTTATCACCTCTTCTCATTGATTCTATCATTCTAATAATTAAACCGTTCAATGCGTGAGTTTTATTGACATCAGTATAGTCTAATGGGCCATACGCATTTGCCAATATCAAATTTATTGTTTTTATTCCGTACTGTTTTCTGTAAGTTTCGGATAGAATAAATCCTAATTTTTTAGGGTTACCATATGACTCTACAGATTCATGAATTACACCATCCCACCAATTCTCTTCGTTTTGTATGTCTATTATTCCTGGATAAGAACAGTTAGATATAGGGTTAATTATTATTATATTACTATCAACTTCTTTTACTGCCCTATATAGATTAATATACATTAAAGAATTATCATGACAAACATCTGCACAATTTTTTGCAACATAATCCATACTACCGACATGTGCAGATGCATTGATAATATAATTTGGTTTAATACTTTCTATTTTATCTCTTAAATTTTGAAAATCTAATAAATCACATCCAGTTCTTTTAGATTCATTAAACACCTCATATTCTGAATTCTTTAACACTTTATTAATGTTTTTCCCTAAAAATCCAAAACCTCCTAAAATTAATATTTTTTTCATTCTTTTATTGTTTTAATTATATAATTTAATTGTTCATCAGTTATTGATGGGTTTATTGGTAGATGTAACTGGTGTTCATCAAAATACCTTTGATTTTTAAGTGTATTATCCTTACCACCAAATATACTATTTTTGTCTATACCTAAATGTACTACCGATGTGGGAATATTTTTATTTTTAAGTTTATAGATAAATTGTTCTCTATTCTCTACAATTATTGGGTATAACCAGTAAGAAGATTCCCTATCCTGTTCATAATTTAAATTTTTTAACCCTTTAACATCATAAAGTGATTCATCATACATCTTAGCAATAAACCTATTTCTTTCTAAATTTTTCTCAAAATCAGTTAAATTACTAATACCTATTGTTGCTGCCAAATCATTCATATGTGATTTATATCCAACACAGTTTAAATCATATTCTCTTTCACCCAATATTGTTGGGGTAGAATTATCTCTATCTATACCAAACCACCGTAAATTTTTTATTAAATTATATTTTTCTTCGTCTAAACAACATAAAGCACCACCGTCACCAGTGGTTAATTGTTTTATGGCTTGAAATGAAAATGATGTAAAATCAGATATAGACCCAATAGGTTTATTTTTATATGTGGATCCTAATGCGTGTGCTGCATCCTCAATAACGATTAGGTTGTTTTTTTTAGCTAAATCATTAATTTCGTCCATATCACACGGATAACCACCCCAATGAACTGGAATTATTGCTTTGGTTTTACTATTTATTTTACTTTTAATTGAAGATACATCAATGTTACCCGTATTTGGGTTTATATCTGCAAACACTACTTTAGCCCCAACTTGTTTAACAACTAATCCTGTTGCAACAAATGTCTGGGCGGGTATAATAACCTCATCCCCATCACCAATATTGTGCGATAATAATGCCAAAAACATAGTTATAGTACCACTATTAACTGTAACAGGATTTACTAATCCTATATTAGAAAGTTTAGATTCAAACAATTCCGATTGTTTACCTGCAGATATAAAACCACTCTCTAAAACTTTTTTTAAATTTCCATAAACATCACTAGAAATGTTTGTAGAAAAGAAATTAATATTTTCCATCTATATAATTTATAAAAAAATGATCTTCAGCGGATAGTGCATTAATCGACCTATTTAAATTATCTTTTATACTATCCATTTTAGAGTAGTAATATTCACTACTCAACATGGAAAAATCAAAATTATCGTCATACATTATAATACCATCCATATTATAAAAGTCACCTATATCAGGTGCACCCCAAAATATTGGTATTGTACCTACCGCAAAACAATCAGTTACTTTTTCCGACATCGCAGTTTCATAATTAGTGTTTTCAAAAACAAATGAAAACATATAATCTTTTAATCCTAATATTTTACCTGATTCAACATTACCATTAACCTCTAAAGTCCAAGGTAATTCTTTATTAGTACCCCTCCCAAAAAAATCAACTTTATCTCTATATTTTTCTAAAACAGATAATCTATAATTGTGACCTTTAGTCCATCTTTTATTGGAGACAATAAAAGAGCATAATTTAGTTTTTTCATATATTTTTCTATCTCTTATCCAAGGTACTGTAGAACCTAAAGTATACTTGAAAAAATCAGGGTCAATTTTTAAAAGATTTTTGTCATGAGTAAAAATATATTTAAACTTTTTCTTACACTCCACCAAATTAGATTTTATATATTGTACACTTTTAGGTACAATATCAGATGATTCACAAACCCAACCATAATTTATTTTAGTTTTATTAGTCTCGTGTGAAATTGATTCATCTATGTGGATTGATATTTCTGCTGATCCATCTTTTACCCATTCAATATATCTCGGTACGTTTAATGCTGATGAGCAAATATCATGGTGAAAACCACCACCTATCATATTCATTTTAGTTTTATTCATAATGTTATCCAGTCTTTTGGGAAAGCGGAATCTAAATTAAGGTGACTATTACCAGGTCCAAACCATTCGCTTTTAGTTACCACCACTTTTTTATTTTTATTTTTATTAAGATAAGCACCCCACCAGCTGTATGTCGAATTTCCGACTATATTATTGTCACACAAAGTCATCAATATAAAATCTTTAAAAATGTCTTTTTGGTTATCGACATATATGAATTTATCATTCTGTAATATTTCTTTAGATAAATTAATATCATCAGAAATAACTAAAACATTATCATTTTTATCGTCATATCCAATAACATCTAAAGCCTTTTCATAATATTCTTTACTAACTGTTTTATGATATTCTTGAATATGAGTCTCAATTCTATCACCAGACAACCTATAGTGTAAAGATATAGTTCTTTTTTTAAACAATTCCGAATATATCTTATTTAATTCGTAAATAATATCTTTATTCAAAATAAATTCGTTTTGTATGTCTATGTCGTTAAAATATTTATCTGATTGGAAATATCCATAATAAATGGTGTTATCAGTTTCGTTAATTTTACTATAATCCCATTTTGGGGAAATGTTATCTGGATGATTGTAAATATTTTTTAAATCTACTTTTTCTACATAGTTAAATTTATTCTCTAATAATGTAGGTATTTCTAAATAATCTGGTTGCCCATAATGTTTAGAAGTATGTCTTACGTCACATTCTTTACTTAATACTAAATCAAAATTATTTCTTTTAGAAATTGCATATGTTGTCGCCAATTGAAATAGATTGTTCCCCATACCACCAAAAAATCTACATGAAATCATTTAACAATATTTAGGTATGGATTATTAAGTCTTATATGTGGTAAAGATTTTGCTAGTTCATTAATACCACTTTCAACGTCTATCGTAACATCAAAACCTAATTTATTAATTTTATCATAACTAACAACATAATTCCTCTTGTCCGCATCTTCACCTATATCTGCGTAATTAAAATATACTGTCGGTATTTCTTTTTTAATCAATTCACAGACTTCCTTTTTAGAATAGTTCATTTTATTAGAGCCAACATTATAAGTGTTATTCTTCATTTTATCTTGATTGTCTATAGCGAAAATAAATGCTCTCGCAATATCTTTAACATGAATAAATGTTCTCAAAAAGTGTGACTCATAAATCACTGCATAACCCTCTTTAATTGCCTTATATGCTAAATCATTCACTAATAAATCCAAACGTAATCTAGGGGAAAGTCCAAATGCAGTTGCAAATCTAAAGGCGGTACTATTATTTCTTTCCATTACCAATTTCTCCGCCAAAGTTTTAGTTCTACCATAAATAGATAGTGGGTTTAATTCAGTTTCTTCTGTACATATACCATCTACTTCACCATAATTTGATCCTGTTGACCCAAATAGTAAATATTGACTTTCTGATAGACAATCAATCACATTTTTAGTGCCAACTGTGTTTACGTCATGTGATTCATTTTCACCTTTTTCTCTACATATAGGGAAACCAACTAAGGCTGCTAAATGTATTACTACGTCATAACCCGAAATAGACTCTTTAAGTTTATCTATGTCTCTTATATCACCATAAATAAATTTAAAATTTTTATTCCCATAATATGGGATTAGTTTATCTCCATTATTGAAGATTAAAGAATCGTAGACTGTTACTTCATAACCTCTCTCAAGAAGTAGTGGTATAAGAGTAGTGCCGATATATCCCGCACCACCTGTAATAAATATTTTTTTTGTTTTCATTTTTTTTAGTATGTAATTAATTATATTATTATTTTATCAAAAATTAAATAGTTTATTTCACATAATCATACAATCCATATTTTAAAAATACATTTTTTTTTATTTCTATAATTTCACTAATTTTTGATTTATCTATTGACTCGTAAAATTTTTGTCTATCTTCAATAAGATCTAATTGTTCTTTATCTTTATACTGTGGTTCATGATACATATGATAAATTTCATTTTTAGGGTTATCACAAATACCAATGTTTTCTAAACTTTCTACTTTATCCCAAAAAAACCTATCTTCTGGTGACCAACCATAAAAAATTTCTGGATCATATCCCCCAACATCAAAAAACAGTTCTTTTTTAATGAGTATAGATCCGCCAGGTGCACAACAATCCCCAACATTTAAATCAATATCATCTATTTCATTTATGTCCATTTCACCCATTTTTATTTTTTCTGTCTGTTGTTCATTAAAATAAAGAACTCTCCTTTTATCGAATGTTTGTAAACAATTTATTTTTTTATTTTCTATATTTTTAAAAATATTCACTATAAAATTTTCTTTAACTAAACAATCTAAATCATGAAATAAAAAATATTCACTATTTTTATAAAGTAATGCACCAATATTATGACAGATACATTTATTAAAATAATTTTTACTTGATTCAATAAAAAAATAATCGACATTATTTTTTTTACATTCCTCTTTATGTAATGGGTAGTTAGATTCTTCTACTACAATTATATTTACTTTACGATTATATAATTTTATAGATTTTTTAAATGATTCTAAGAGTAATGGTAAGAATTCTATTCTACCCCTAACAGGTACAATTATAGTTAACCAATACTTTTTATTTAATTTTTTCTTTTTAATTTTTTGATAAAGATTTTCGTCAACATTATCGAAAATAATTTTTTCAATTTCTAATAAGTCCATTTTTTTAAAATAACCATCTATTATCTTCATATACATTCTGTATATCACTAAAACTAGGTCTCTGTATTGCAATACTTGGATTAAAAGAAAAACAATTATGTGTTTTTTGAATGTCTGAGTAATAAACATCCACAGGTTTTTCCCTTTTTAATAATATGTCTATTAATATATCATAAACACTATTATTAATTGCAAAACAATGGGTTGAGTAGGTATTATTACATTTAATAATTTTATCACTAACTAAGTTAATTTTATTACCTGCGTGTGTATTATGATTTCCACCAAACCACAACATATCCCAATTTTTTGGTAATTCACCAAAATAACTCTCTAAATTTTGTATTTCTTTTGTAAATTCTATATCATCTTCAATTAATAAGATATTTTTATATTTTTTTGTTTTAGCGTTTCTTATTATCTTTAAATGGGTTTCTAATAAACCTAACTCACCGTTTTTTAATTTAGTAGTATTTTTTATTTTATTACCATCTACCGCAGAAATCCTATTAACACCTTCAAATACATCCCATTTTTTTAATTCTTGTACAGTCTCTTCCCACCTATCTTTTCTTCTGTCTAAATTAATACAAAATATTTTATCGAAATAATCTTTCATATTTTTTTTTCTTTCTTGCGTAATCGACATAAAATTTAACTTTATTAAAATTTATTTTATGATCGTTTAATGGATTTTGTTCATTATAAATATAATTTATTTCATCCATAAATTTATAATGATTTTCACCTGACATTTCTAACATAGGGAACATAAAAGATAAATCACCTGTTGTCGACCAATAATCCCCACTATCATCTTTTAAATCTTCAATTTTTATATTTCTCCAAAGAAATATTTTCCAAGTTCTAAGATGTGAGGCAGTAAATGTAAGATGTCTTAATCTTTCAAAATCTGTTATTTTAGAAGAAAATCCTCGTCTGCCATCTGAATACATAAATGAACCATTTGCGATCCAAATGTTTTTATCAGAATAATGTAGTACAACTCTTTCAAAAACTTTATTATCTGGTAGCCAATCATCCCCATCAACCTCTACAAAAATATCATTATCATCAATACCTTCAGTATTTCTACATATTAAATCATAATTACCGCCCTGATATTTTTTCTCACTATTTTTTATTAAGTAAAATCTATCATCACCTTTAATAAAATTCTCAACAACTTCTACAGAATTATCAGTAGACAAATCATCCGTTATATAACAAACAAATTTTTTAAATGTTTGTTCCTTTATAGATTGTAATGTTTTCTCAACTATATCCCCACTATTATAAAGTGTTACACCAACAACTAATTTCATATTATATTAATTTAAATATTCAGATATAATCACTAAATTTTTTTCAGTATTATTTCTTAAAAAATCTATCATATCTTTACCACTATATTTGTCAAACCAATCTTCTAAAGACGCACCATAATTTTTAGATGTAATAACGTTTAACCCTAAACATTTTGCCTCCACAACTAATCTACAAAAAGTTTCTCTCGCCAAAGGATAAAAAACAATACCTTCAGACTTAGATAAACTCTCTAAAAATTCAACTCTATTTTTACTTTCTTTTAATATAGACACAGATAGTTTATTTTCACTACAATATTTTAAATTACCTTGAGTATTTTTAATCCAATTTGTAGTATAATAAACAGAATATTTACCATTTTTTATTTTATTTTTTTCTAATAATTCAGTTAATAAATTTAAATCGCTTTCTGACCATATAGAACTACCCAAATTAATGAAGTTACCTTTAACATCATTTTTTAAATAAACATTTAGGTGATCAGTAGTCTGAACAAATACTGCTTTCGCATTTTCGTAGATATCATAATTTATCCTTTCTTGAACTGGAACAATACTATCCTCATATCTCCAAGGGTGTCTAGAATGACATATTTTATAATCGTGTTCTACTATTATATAATTTAAATTAGGTATCTGTCTAATTAAGTTAGGATTCATTTGTGATATATTTGAAATGATGTAAAAATTATTTACATCAAAATTCTTAATCATACTAGAATATTCAAAATCTAAATCAAATTTTTCAATAAGAACTTGATTAACCCACTCAGAACCACCGTGTGGTACTTCTTTTATAGTAAAATCAGATATTAATATTTTTTTCATATCACTTTAAAATTATTTTTAATCATTTCATTCATATAATTAAAAGGAAGATTAAAATAGTGTTCACCGAATTTATTTTGTTTGTTGAAACTAGATAATCTTTTTGCCCTATCTATATATAGTTTTTTGACATAATCTTTACCTAAAAATTTGTAATGTAATAATTTTAATTCTTCTGTTTCAGAAAATACTGCATTTGGGCAACTAAACGAATGTGCACCA
>Ga0181344_1000112_pt1 | contig 33736 bp, 58 predicted proteins | sample Su13VDMLBDD_FD_130098 | JGI IMG/M metagenome (GOLD analysis project Ga0181344, IMG submission 130098) | Freshwater viral communities from Lake Michigan, USA - Su13.VD.MLB.D.D | ecosystem: Environmental > Aquatic > Freshwater > Lake | place: USA: Michigan | collected 2013-07-15
CGCCGCGCTTCCGGCGCTACTACCAAAGTAGTAGCTAATAATGCTATCTGCCTTAGAGGACACATAGCCAATCAGGGTGCCAACCGTCGTAGCCGTCATCGGGTCTTTAAGACCTTCGACATATCCAGAAAGTATCATAAACACAGTAGCAAGAAAACCGAGGACAACAAGGCCAGCCAAAATCCTGGGCATCCAGTCCTTAACAGCCGCTTCTCGCTTCCTGGCGCTGTCTCTATCGCCCGCAGCGATGCGTTCGAGGTCAACGTCCAGTTCCTTCATTTGCGCCTGGAAAGCATAATCGGCCTGCTTCAGCGCAAGCAATTGATCCGGGCTGGCTTTGTTGACCGCCTTTGCAATATCGCTGTCTGTTGCGTCATCGCCTAGCCCGAACACATTAAGCAACACTTTGGTTGCCATGCCGCCAACAGGTCCGCCAAGCGCGGTCCCCAGGGTTGGAGCAAACGTCGATATGAGTTTACTAATGTCCATCAATGCACCATCTGATCTACCGCCAGAGAAATCCGCCCATGCAGGGCAATAATGTCTTTCGGCCGTTGGCTGAATCCAATCGCTAAATATCCGACAAGATCGCCACGTTTGCCAATGGGCGCACGGCAAAGGAACCGGACCCCTTGGCTTTCAACCCATTCCCCGATTTTGCTGCTTGCCTCAAAAGTATCGCAGTTCATTTCCGCATTGAGCATGGCCGCTGCGGCTTTCTGGCGATTTTGCGAGGCGTTAAAAATTACGCCAATACTGCCTTCAAGGCTTACTTCGCGGTTGCCGTCCTGCCGCATGGCAATGACAGTTTCGCGCCTGTTCTTGAGAACATCAATTTTATGAATGACGACAGTAATAGCGCCAGTGTCGCGGATTAAATCTCGCGCATGACGAGCCAAATCATCCCGCTCGGCCATCGTAGAGCCAGCGCGCGATGCGATAATTTGATCTTTATAATGATATGCTAGGAATCCGCCGCCGAATAAAAGGCCAAGAACGACAACGGCAAATAGCTTAAATGGACTATCAATCCACATAACCAGATCAAAGGCGCGGTTGATGACCGTCCCGCCCCTAGCCAGTGGTGCCGCTTTAATAGACTTACGACGTTTGATCGTCCTCTTGACCATTCTCGGAAACCATAAACAATTCGCCAATGCGTGTGGCGCGATCCCCAACTTGGAAGGACCATTTACTATCAAGAGCGTGTTGCGCCGCCTCAAAGTAATTGCCGCTTTTCAGCGCCGCCAACATATTGGCGAAAAGTTTTAGGCGCGGCCATCCAAGATTAAAGGCCATGTTGATAAGCCCACGTTGCGCCGGTTCCGGCATTTGCCGCCACCAGGGAATGTTCTTATCAAGGTCTTTAGAAACAACCCCAATGTCATGGTCAAGCATGGCATCCGCTTCTTCGCGGGTAATGCCATTGCCTTCAAGATTGCGCCCATAGCCGATGGTCAAATATCCAGCCGTGCATTTATATGGCCTTAGACGCAATCCCTCGTCGCGCGCCAAATCGTCGCGCAGCTTAGTGATGTTCAAATCGGGCATTATTTTGTTAGACCAATCCAGATGACACTAGCCATGCTGACGATGAGTATAATCATCGCGCCAAGCAAAAACTGCTCTACCCTGGTCAACCGGGAAATAATGTCCTGATAACGCTCGGCACAAATAGCTTCGTGGGTGCTGATGCGCTTATCGAGTTCAACAGTAGAGGGTTGTTTCCTGGCTGGCATTAGAAACCTTCACCCGGCGTTGCGTAAATTACGGCGTTTCCAGAACTAACGATTGCTGACAAATACAACGTGGCGGTATTGGTTGCTTGTTTTGGCACGGTGAAAATATTGGTTTGATTATTATGAATCACCATACCATAAGCCGCTGATTGAATCGTAGCCATCACAGCCCCTCACCCGGTGTCACATAGATTTCAGCGTTGTTGTCCTCGCCAATCATGGACACATAAACAGGGGTGGAACTGGAGCATTGCGGCCCAGTAAACACAAGCCTGGTGGACGGCGGCACAAGCATTGAATACTGACCAGCAGCCGTTGGGAGAACCGCAGCAACATTGGATGTGCTAATCCTCACATAGCAACCCTTGCCAGCAGCCTGATGGTTCGACATATAGTATTGATTGCTTGGGCTGTCTGCCGAAACAGAAATAGTCACAGCCGTGTTTGCAGTCGGCGCTTCTATTTTGTACGTCTTGCCCATGGGCTGAAATGGGATATTGTTTGCCATAGTTTACTTCCCGCCAAAAATGTTCTTCTTGCGTTCCGGCTTTGTGGTCGGGCTGTTCTTCGTGTCGTAGTTATCCGTAAAACACCACATCCCCTGGAAGCCGCCTTCAGGCGGATAACCAGGAGTAAAGTGACCGCCGCCACGACCGAGCGTGTTCTTGACGCTCTGCGGCTTAACGGCGACGCCCCCGAACGACGGGCCGCCCTGGTTAATATTGCTGTTCTTGCTGACCTTCATGATGTCGCCTTTCAAGCCAAATGCAGGGTATGAATACGAAAATAGCGAAAAACGCCGCCATCGCCAATCTTTCGTAAGTTGGCGCGTCCATCGCCCAACTCGACAGGGCAAACGTCATCACCAAACTCACAAGCGTCGCCAAGCGGTCGCAAATCACAGAAAGCGCGAGACGAATCACGCGCATAATCACGGCATCCATTGTATTCCCCGTTATTTGTCATCTTCTTCATCGGAAGCGAAACCGCTTCCCCATTCATCATCATTCACCTTTTGCTTGATCTTTTCAAGGTTTAAGGCGCGGTCTATCACTTTAGTCTTATCCGTCAGACTGGCAGACGGATCTGCCATCGTTTTCTTGAGCAGATCGCTAATCGCGCGCTCAAGATCGGGGTTGATGCCTTTGTTCTTCTTATTCATCGAGCAATCTTGCGGGCCTTGCGGGCCGTGTTGAGCGCAATGGCGACGGCCTGCTTCTGCGGACGCCCGCGCTTCATTTCCTGGCCGATGTTTTCGCTGATCGACTTGCGGCTGTATCCCATCTTCAGAGGCATAATTTTCACTTCCTATTCATATAAAAATCAAACCAGTCAGTATCGCCTTCTGGCTGCTGAACCTGCGTGGCGGCAGGAGGAATAGCACCAAGAGGAAGTCGTTCGGGGCGCTGCGGCTGAGGCAACCGATAGCGGCGAGCGGCCTCCTCTCGCATAACTTCACGGGCAGTTCTAGTGCGACCAGCAGCGCCAGCAACATCCCGAACTGCTCTCGTTAGAGATGGTTCAGTAGCAGCGCGTTCCCAGCTTGCCCGCAAATCAAGTTCATCACCAATACGGCCAAGTTGAGCAAGCGGGTGCCGAGGATTATTAAGGTCGCCTTGACGACGCAACAAATCACCTAATTTTGCCGGGCTAACGACGCCGTTCTGAATTCCGCCTTTTTCATAAAGATCAGTTAATGTCATCGTCGCGCGATATTGCGGGTTAATGACATTAAGTTGAGCCTGAACAGCAGGATTATTTCTAGCAATGCTTTCGTTAATTTCGTTTAGAGTTCTAAACGTAGCGTAACGGTCAACATTATCAGTCGCAGATCGACCGACACGATTAAGTTCAGTTCTAAGTCTTTGCAGTTCATCGCCTGGAACAATCACGCTTGTAACGCGGACGTTCGGCCCCGCAGCCTGTTGAGCCGCATTAGCACGCTGCAAGATGTTTCTTGCAGCGTCTCTAGCTTTTGCGACCTGAGCTGGAGCAACGCTACTTTCCAAATTTTCAATTTGAGCCAGCCCCGCCAAAGATTGCTGATCTATGCGAAATCTCGTTCCTGGCGCGAAAATACGATCATATTCTTGGCCCAAGTTGGTTCTGCGAGATTCAAGAAATTCAGGGGTAATGCCAGCCATCTGACCGCTTCTAACTGAAGCCGACGCCCCTGTTGGCGCAGAAGCCAGTTCAACAAAACGCTGATCGTTTTCAGCGCGCGTGGACTTTCCAGCCGCCATAGTTTCTGGAACTTCTCGCCTTAACTGCGGCTGAGAAACAACAATGCCAAGATTTTCGGCTTCTCTTGCTGCCATTTCTCTTGCTGGAAAAGGCAACCTAGATTCAGGCATCACGCGAGTTGCAGCGCGAACAGTCCCTCGAGTCAATGAACCAACGCCAGCGCCGCCAAGAACAGAACCTAAAATTACACCGGAACGCTCCCGCTCTGTCATTTCGCGGCCACTTATGCCACGGGAAATACTTTCCGAAATACCGGCGCTGGTAGCGGGTTCAATTGCACGGCGAATTTCTCTGCCTGTTTCGCCAAAAGGCAATGTACCAAGGCTTCCAATATCGGCAGGCAATCCAGCAACACCGCCGACAATGCCGGGAATCACACCATAAAGATATGATTCTCCAAGCTCTCTAGCTGTCTTGGGCGCTGGCTCGCGGTATGCGCGGCCAAATTCTTCAGAACGGCGCGAAATATCTTCTTCCGTTAAAGGCAATCGCCTCCGGCCGCGAGCAAGCGTTAACGCTGAAATATTAGAAAGTTCAGGAGCATCTTCCTGGTCGGCCATTTATTGCCTCGGCATTTGAGGTTGTTCCGCTTGAGCTTTAGATCGCTTTGCATTTAATGAAGAAATATAAGCATCTAATTGATTTGCCAGATTTTTATCCGTGCCGCGAATTGACGACATAACTTTAGGTAAATCAAACGGCACAAATTCATCTAGGCGCTTAACCATATCATCAACCAAAATAATTTGCCTTTCGGTCGGCCCTTTTTGACTGCGATATACGTTAGCGCCGTCCTTCAGCTCTTGTTTGATCCAAGCCAAATAAATTGCGGAAATTATAGCTGGATCGCCAGCGCGCGGCACCATTCCTTCATATGTCGCAATTTGACCAGCACTAGCCCCAGTTGCCAAACCCTGGCTGTCAACGCGCGCCAAGCCGCCAGCAATTTGACCAGCAAAATTTTGAAAAATACGTTGCTCGGCTGGCGTAACTTTACGCGCAACATAACTTTGAACAGCGCCAATTACTGTGCGCGGGTCCGTAGATGTAAGACCAGCAAATGCCGGAAGTGTCGGAGAATCCTTAAATTGAGGCAAAGATGCTAAATTTTCTAAATTCCGCGATGCACTTACAATTGACTGCAAAACACGATTTTGGAATCTTTCACTAACTGCGCTTGTCCCGCCGCCGCGCATACTAGAAGTATAAGCCTGTATTGCTCTATTGGCTTCACCTGCAATCAAATCAGTTTGCGATTTAATCAAACTAGTAACTTCTTTGGCCGTGCTTGCCAAAGCCTTGAAATCGCCAGCCCTTGCAAGTTGTTCGGCAATCGGAATACCAGCGGATGCAGCCGCAGATTGCGCCGCAGCCTTACCGCTTTCCAAATCAACTTCAGCAATTTTTAACGCGCGATCCATGTCTTTAGAAAATTGCGTTTGAATATCTTGGATGCGCTTATAATTTTTTTCAAAAATATCGCGCTCGCGTTTATACAAATCCATGCGACCGGACCGATAACCTTCAAGCATACCAGTCATTGACTTCATCGCGCTCATTGCAGAATTGCGGCCCGCACCGCGCGACATCAAAACGCCAATAAGATTGATGCCAGAAAATAAGGCACCAAGAGTTTCGGCATTGTCTTCAGACGGCGCAAAAGCAGGAAGTGGGGTTTCCGCCATGCGTTCTGTATAAGTCTTTTCGGCGGTACGCGCAGTCTCCGATCGGCGGTTTTGAGCTTCAGAAATTCCTCCGGCAAGAATTTCTGATTGACGCGCTTGCGCTATCTTAGCTGCGCCTTCGGCGGCAGACGCGCCAGCAGCACCGCGCTCATATTCCGACTCAAGTCCTTTGAGACGATTCAAATATTCCGTCCAGTCAACGCCTTCTGGCGGCGGTGTTTTCGCTGGCATATAAGTGTAGTCATTCTTAGTTCCGGCAAATTCATCCGCCATGTTATCCGTCATATCGGCAATGCTATTGCCATCAACTTGCTCAATAGCAAGTTCTGGCGCAACAGCATCAGTCGCTGGTTGGGCAGATGATCCGCGTTGGCGAGGACTTAAAGCCATCATTAGCCTCCAATAAATCCGCGAGTGCCGCCGACCATTTGACCGAGAGCAGCAAAGTATTTCTGTGCCGTTTCAGCACCTTCTTGATCCGCCTTAAGCGAAAGCTCAAGTGCGCGACGCAAAGCCTGATCGCCCACCTGTTGCAAGGACTGACCGTACTGCGCCTGACGCTGCAATTCAGTTTGCCGCGCCGCCTCAAGTTGAATAGCCGTCTGTGCCGCGCCAACCCCGCCCGTGCGAGCTGCACGCTGCGCTGCCTGGGCGCGAAGAATATCCATACGCCGCTGAGATGCTGGCGTGAGTTCGCCGCGCTCGGCCTGTGCCGTAAGCTGCTGGCCGCGAGCAAGCGTTTCACGCGCACCCGGCGCAAGCTGCTGCTCCAACTTTCGCGCCTGTTCCCCGGCGCGCCGCGAAGTCAAAATACCGCCCAAGCCCGTGCCCGCTAAACCAAGCCCCTGAATAGCCTCTTTCGGAGTAATGCCAAGCGACTCTAGTGCGCGACGAATCATGTTAGGGCGTTCAGCTTCGGGAACCTGTTCTCGGCCCGCCAAAAACGGCGCATTAAGGTCTGCGGAAGGAGCGCCGCCTAAATCAGATTGCGGCAAACGAATTTCGGGCCGGTCAAAGTAGCCTTGAGTTGAACCAGCATATTCGTCGTAATTGTACGAATCGGCATATTGATCGGGCGCTTCTGAAGTGCCTTGCTGCGGATTGTAAACGCCAAGGCCCGCAAGCGCATCGTAATCTTGCGTCCCCTCATAACCAGATACATCCTCGGCATATTGCGCGCGCTCAGACATCATTTCGGGAGAATAAAAATCATTTTCTTCGGCGGCGTCCTGAAATTCAAGCAAACCCGTGCGAGGGTTGATCGTGCCACTACCGCCGCGCCGCTTGAGCATCTTAGCTTCGCGGGGCGTAATGTGCGCGAGGATCGTATCGCGGCCTCGACCGGCGCGACGAACGGCCTCGGCGGCGATCTCGAGTGGGACCACCGCCGTAAAATCTGAGCGCAGGATTTTAGCGAGTTTATTCATCTGTCACTCCTAGATTATCTTTTACCCGCAAAGACCTAATATTCCAAGGACTTCTGCGCCTTGCATTATCGTCGCCGGACCCAAAAATAGTTACCCCGCGACCGCCAATGTCAGGCCGAATCGCTAGGGCAGACAAGGTTCCTGGGCTTAATTGAACACCGGACGGCTGACGTTGAGAACCGGCGCTAGTAATAGTCGCGCCTATAGGTTGCGAGGTAAATTCGCTTTCGGTAGCAGATACTTCGCCACGCCCAACTACGCCTTCTACGCCTCGGGAAACTGCATCGTTAAGTGCGCGGCTAATTTCTTTTCCCGCCAAAGATGCAGCTCGACTACCTAAAAAGCCGCCACCTAGAGCCTCGGTCAATCCAGCACTAATGCCGCCACCAACGCCAGCGGGGACGCCGCGAGAAACCGCGTCACCCAAACTTAACCCGCGACCGCCAACAGATTCCGGGGCAACGCCAATCGCTGTTTCTGTGCCAAATCGTCCAATTGCACCGCGAGCAATACTACCGGCCAAATCAGGCCCAAAAGCGCCCCCGAGAGCGCCAGAAATACCACCGCCGACAGCGCCTCTAAAGCCAGCACCGCCAACGCCCAATTCTTTGGCAGCTATGGTTTTTTGCGATTCGTCAATAAGGCCAGCTTCTTCAGCGGTTTGCAGAGCCAGATTGCCAGCAGCACGACTTAAAGCGCCTGTTGCCGCTGCGCCAACAATCTTGCCAGCCACATTTGCGCCAATCGCACTTTTTGCAATAGCGCCAACGGCAGGGCCAAGAGCAATTCCAACAGCAAGACCAACGGTAGTTTCAATAATATCTTCAATTGAACCTAAACCGAAGAAATCCAAAATTTTACCAAAAAGGGATCGTTCTTCCGGTCCAAAAACTTCGCCGTAATCTACGCCGTCCGGTCCGTCCAGCGCCCCAAGGCCGCCGCCAGCAGCAGTCAGGTCAGCGCCAAACGCCGCATCTTCTTCGTCGGACGCGGTGCGCTCGGAGACTTGCAAATCTCGCTCAAGGTCTGAGCGTTCCTGTTGGTTCCGATCAGAGCCGAAATCATCGCCAGCATCGCCGCCAGCGTCGCCGTTCTCAAACTCCATAAGGCCAGTCTGCGGATTGATCGAACCGCGCCCGCCCAAAAGTTTCAGCAATAGAGCTTCTTCCGGCGTAATGTGGGCGAGAACAGTGTCCCGGCCACGGCCAGCCGTCTGCACCAACAACGCAAGAAGTTGCAAATCATTATTCATTGCGGAGACGCCACCGGCTGCGTCAGGTCAACTTCAACCTGATACGTTGCATCGGGCAGCGTCGTGACGCGCAAGGGCAGTCCCGTGTTTTGCAAAACAGCAAGCTGCTCGTCATTCTTAACTAGATTAACCATCTTTTGTTGCCCCATTTGACGCAACAAATTCGCAGCAACGCGATACCTAGCTGGCAGGTCTTTTGGACTTTCCTTGCTCATCAGCGTCGCTTGAACAGTGCCGGGGACCGGCAACAACAATAGAAAAACCGTATCGCCAACCTGCATCAGATTGGCGTCTGTCTGCTCAATCAAAGTGCCAAATCGCGCAAGATAATCTTCGCGCGTCATTTGCGAAGGCACCCGAGCTTTGGATACCTCCCAAATAATATCTTCAATCGGCCTTAGTTTTTCTTCAGCCTGTGCCATGTTACGGTTGCAACCCCAAAGCAGTAACAATGCTGCGATGCAGCGAGTAATGGCTTGCGATCCATTCGTAAAAATCGCTTTCAATTGACCAATCGGCATCAAGCAAATTGAACGGATTGCTTAAATTTAGCTGAGATGAAATGGCCTGATGCTCGACTTGATGCGACAAAAGCCAATCGTCAATATCTTCAATTTCCGCATCTGCTAAAGGAAACGCAGGAATCTGTACGCCGCTATCCGCAAGGATGTTACGGAACAACTTATGCTGAACATAGTTTTCAAACAAAAATTCAGACAAGCCATCTCTGTCGCCCCATTGAACAGTCGATAGCTTTTCCATGTCCATGATTACACCGCGTAATATGGAATTTTTTTACTAACGCCACCGATTTGCACCGTGATAAAGCCTTCCGGCGAAAGCGGCAGGGACGCGCTGCCAAATGTAGCGTTAGCAGCGGTCGTGCCAGTTAAGTTAACCGTGTTGCTGGTCAACGACGGGCCATTGATTGAGCCGCCCGTAATGGTGACGTTGTTCGCGTTCTGCGTTGCCATCGTGCCAAGGCCGCTAACCGCGCCGCTTGCAATGGCAATCGTGACATTGGACGCTGCCGTCAATCGGCCCTTGGCGTCTACGGTGAACGTGCCAACAGTTGAGGCATTGCCGTAACTAGCGGCGGTAACTGCGGTGCTGGCAAGGGTCGGATTCGGATAGGTGCCGGTCAGATCACCGCCAGCGGCACCTCCCGGCGCGACGCCAGAAATTGCTACGTTGCTTGCCGCAGTTAAGCGGCCCTGCGCGTCAACGGTAATTTGCGAAACCGTCGTGGCGTTGCCATAGGTCGCAGCAGTTACAGCAGTATTGGCGAGCGAAATTGTCCCGGTCGTCGTGATAGGTCCGCCAGTAAGGCCGGTGCCTGTATTAACCTGCGTAACAGTACCACTGCCACTGCCGCCGCCTCCGCCGCCCGCAACTTTTAACATTTTTTTATCTCACAAGCCGTCGCCAGGGGTAATGTAAATCGTCGCGTTGCCACTTGCCGTAATGCCGGTGACATACATATTCGGCGTAAAACTTAGAATTTCGTCAGTGTTCGGCAGAATAGGCATACTCGCCGCAGAGTTTGCGCCGGGAATCGTCGCATTGGCATTGGCCGTCGCCACATTTGCGCCGAAACCAAGATGCACAAGCGTCGTGCTGCTGGTGTTGATTACGCGATATTGATTGCCGCCGAGGGTGCTAGAAAGAATTTGCACGGGAGTCGGAGCAGTCGTATTGGCAAGAAATGTTACCGTGTTGCCGCTTGGCGTAAAGGCATTGATACCCATTTGATCCCCCTATGACCAAACCGCAATTGGACAAACAGGCCAGACTGGATCGGTAACTGGCGTGACGACGTAGACGCGCACGGCGCAGCGGTACGTTACAAACTCCGCAGCATTTATCAAATAAGGGTTGTTGGCTGTGTTCGTAACAGACGCAATTTCAGACCAGTCGGTTGACGCCAGAAGCGAAGCGGCTTGGGATTTGCACTGAGCAATCAACTCGGAATCAGTCAGCGGCGGTACTGGGGGCGCGATGAACACGCCGTCCACATATTTCCAGCCAGGACCAGCCGTGTCGCTTTGCACCGCAATTATCGGAGCATCAAACCCCGGCGGGGGATTGCTTGGTTGAGATTCATAGTCGATGACGTTGACTACATCCGAGCCGTCAATGATTGCATAGCGTTCCATTTTTATCTCTTAAACGTAGTATTCTATGACGATAATAGCACCGGAACCACCAGCACCGCCGGTAGCAGCACCCGTGCCAGTGCCAATGCCGCCCGCGCCTCCTGCGGCCACGGCGTAGGAGTAAGTTGCTGACGGGCTATTGATAAGAATCTCAATATACTCGCCAGAACCACCACCGCCGCCAGAACCGTAAACAGCACTCGTACCGCCCGCGCCAGCACCGCCGCCGCCGGTATTAACAATGGCACTGGCGCCGGTAACGGTTTGAGTGAATACGGAAGGCGCTCCTCCGCCAAAGAACGGAGCATATGCACCATGACCGTTTGTGCCAGTGCCGCTAGACGCGAAGCCGCCGCCGCCCGCAGCGCCAGATATGCGCAGCGTAGCACTTCCCGTTCCCGCGCTGCCGCCAGCGCCGCCCGACCCGTTATTGGCAACGCCGCCCAAGCCACCATTAGCAACAATGGAAGCAAAGGTCGTATTGCCGCCCGTGCCGCCTGTCGGGGCTGTAGTCGCGCCAGCACCCGCGCCGCCGCCGCCGCCGCCAACCGCGCGCACATAGATGGCTTTGCAATTAGCTGGCGTTGTGTAAGTGCCAGAGCCACTAGCAAACACTTGTGCGGTGTGAGGAATTGATGTCAATCCCGTGCCACCCTGCGCAACGGTAATCGGCGTCGAAACGCTGCTTATCGTAACATTGGTCAGCGTCAAATTTCCGACCGTGCTGGTCGTATTGCCGAGAACCAGGGATGCGTTGCCAAGCGTAATCGCAGTCGCAAAGTTATTATCAAGCTGCGAAAGCGGTATGCTGGTGGTCGCGTTGCCAAAAGTAAAAGGAACAGGCATTAGAACCTCGCGCGCAACTCGTATTCGAGTTCAAAAGTGTTAATCGTGAAAGACGGGCTGTTGGAAGTCACCGTAAGCCCAAGATACTTGCCGTACTGTTCGGCATCCGATTTGTAGAGACTATAACCCTCTGCGAACGTCCATGTAACTACGGCGTTAGACAGATTAAGCCAACTGATCTCTTGGTTTATATTGTTTACCCAAGCGACTTCATTGGTTAGCGTATAGGCGGCGCTGGAGCGATTCTCTTGATCAACGGTTACGTTAAGGACGCCGCCTTGCGTAATGGTCGCCTCAATTCCAAACTTCAGCGCCTGCTTGTCGCGGATCATGTCAGTTAAAGGCCAAAGAGCCGTGCTGACGGTCGTGCTAATGTTGGCAGAAGCATTGGCATAAAGCTGAACCAAGTTAGTGCCGGTCGTGCCGTAAAGATTAATGGTGCCGCCAATTGGCGAGCTAACGACGCGGGTCAAAGTACCCTGAGATGTGACAAACCATTTCTTATCAAAAAAGACAAATTGAACAGGGCGAACGCCCGAACCGTCGTCATAATATGCGTTAAAGGCAGCGCAAATTATGTTGTTTATAATGACAAGACCGCCAGTAATGGGGTAACTAAAGTCAATATCTTCAAAAACGCCGTCAAGCGCGTCGCTGATTTTGGCGGTTGTCGCGCCAACAAGAGCGTAAATGCCGTAATCGTTAAGAATCAGAACGCTACGGAAATACGGGAAAATGCCGCCTTTGCGGCGTGAACCAATCGCGGCGCTGACGTTTGTGTTTGAAAACAACGTAATGCCGTTCGTATCCACGCGCACATCGCTAAAAACATTGATGCTATCTTCGCCAAAGATATAGAGAAAATTGTTGGCACTCAGAAGGCTATCAATGTTTCCGCGCAGGGTGCTATCGGTAAGGACAAAAGAACCAGCCGCAACGCTGATAAAATCGTTGTAAGTATCCGGCGCACTATAAAAAATTGTGCGTCCCTGACTGATCCAAGTGCGACCAGAAAACGAAGCGACATCGGAAATATCGTTGTTTTGTACGATTCCAACAGCCGTAGCATTGGCACCGCCGCCGCCAGCAATGGTAACGGTCAGATTGGCCGCATTTGTATAGCCGCTGCCGTAATTGGTCATAACGATCTGCGTGACCTGACCGCCGCTAATAATGCCAACGCCAGCCGCATTGGAGCCGCCGCCGCCAGCAAATGTGACCGTCAGGTTTGATACGTTACTGTAGCCTGTGCCGCCATTGGTAATCAGCGCAGAGGCCGTACCTTTGTTAAAGTTTAGGTAAGACAGCACAATATTTGCGCCAGAACCGCCGCCGCCCGTCACCGTCACGGTCGGACTGGCGTTGTAGCCGCTCCCAGGCTCAATGATCGTCACCGCCGTAATAACATTGGCCGTGACCGTCGCTTCTGCCGTAGCCTGAACACCATTGGCGTCGTTTGGGGCGCTGATAACGATAGCTGGGGTTGTGGTATAGCCGCTGCCGCCACTAACGATACCGCCACCGGAAATCGAGCCGATATAAACTATATTACTGCCGTTCCATGTATAATAACCCTTTTCAGGGTCAGTAATCAGCGCGCGCTCGTCTTTCCATTGCGTCGCGCGGACGCCAGCTCCGGTAAAGAAACCAGCAGAGGCAATGTTAGAAAGCGTCTGTGTCGTGATGTTGTAAGCCTGGGCCGCGCCATTTGACTGAAATGCCAAAACATAATCGCTGCCGCTAATGCTCACGCTCGAAAAGTAAGAAACAGTATTAGACCAAACAACTGCATTGCCGCCGCTGTTGTTAATGGCGCTTGGTGCGTTGATAACTTTTAAGTTACCGAAGCCAATCGGCTGAATGTTTTCGAGCCAGGAAAACTCATCGCCATCAATGGCCGTGCGATTTGCCTTGGTGTTGATGCCCTTAAAGGCTTTGGTAATGTGATATTTTTTTGCCTGTTCGACGGGCGGCATTTTAGTACGGCGTCGAATAAGGGTTGGGAATACGGCGCGTAAATGAAGTGTTAATTACGTTCATAAGTTCGCGCTTATACTGAGCCTCAAAAATCTCAGCCTCGCCGTAGCTCTGTTCTTGATACTTGGCTTCGTGCGCGGCGCGAAGTGCGACCGGGCTTTGATAACGCACCGAAATTTCATCAACGTCGGAATCGTTAACCAAATCTTCCGGCGTAATAACGGTATCCAGTTCAAGCGTATAAATCTCAGTCGGAGTCGGACCAAGATAAAATTTGCTTTGCCCGTAATTGGAAAAAGCAATCGGCTGACCAAGATAGTTCTGCCAATACCGCAAACTGGCGTTGAATTGCGTCCACGGCAAATACCGCAATGGAACGCGGGTATTTCCCCAATAGGCATTGATATTCAAAATATCGAGGGTGCGATTCGCCATAGGCAAAGAGGAATAGTCATAAACCTCTTGATTGGCGACAGTTGCAGAAGTCTGAAGTTCGCGCAAACAGCCGCTATCGCGCACAAGCCGCAATCTGGCCGCGTTGATGTAGCTGGTTAACTGTTGGTCAGTCCAAAAGTTCCCCGCTACGTCGTGCAATAGGCGACGCACTTGCACGATGTAATCCGAAAGTGTGGTCACAGAATGGCACCCTTAGACTGCTCTCGGATACGTCCCTGCCCCCGCCCGCTTTGGCGGAACGGGGACAGGGTTTTGCTCGACAGCCGGGGAATGATCGCTGCGAACAACTGGAGGCGTCTCGCTCATCACATATTTCTTAATGCGCGCGACGCCTTTTTTGTAATCATTAGAAGTTAAAGCCCAACCAAGACGAGCAATCTTAGCGGGATACTCCAACTCATTGGCACCAAAAAAGTGGTGAGCCACGGCCTCTGGCAAAGCAGTAGTTTTGCCAGTCGGCAAGGTGTAGCTAACCCCGTTGTACTGATCTACGAAATCAGCCCCATCGTTATTCGTGACGTAAATTGTAATCACAGGTTAACGATGTCCCCATAGATCGAAATATCAACCTTCGAGTTGGCACCGCCAGCGGTATTAACGCAGACAAAGAACGCCTGCGCCGAAGCAGCGGAAATGGCCGTGTTCGCCGTTCCGGTAAAAGTCACATCCTGAAACTTCAGATTGCTCGTGAGGTTAGTCAAGACGGTGTTCGCGGTCACGATGTTTGAAACATTGCCATCGCTAGAAGTGTAAATGGCAACATTCGCCGTGTTGGGCGAAGTGCCGCCCGCGTTCATAAAAGTAATCTGACGCACAATAAAAGCGCCGCTCGTCGCGGTGTTACCATTGTTCGTCAAGCCGCCGCCGACCACAGGAAGCGTGGCAACTGCGTTGCCCGTAGCGGACAACGCAGCACCAGTCACATGAGCGATGGCAAAGCCGCTGAAGCTATCGGGATAAAGAGTCCCGACCTTATTTGCGCTTCCCATATCGGACCACCTTAATCGTTATACGTGCCGGACGCCGATTCACCACCATTGACGGTGAGAAGGGTCGCCGTCGTATTAGCGTTGACAGACTTCACGGCAACATTAACACCGTCAGACAGGAACATACCGCCGGTGTTGTTGGCGAGAAGCGTAACCCAACTCGCGCCGTTATAAACAATAACGGTCGTGTTGGCCTGCGCCGACATCAGATAGGTACCAGCCGCAACAACCGTACCGTTGCCGGTCGTGACACCGGCAACCGTGGTGGTCTGGAAATAGGCACTGTCCGCGTTAGTAACGCTGCCAGCGACTAGGATTTTATTCAAACCAAGAGCCATTGTTCCGCCTCCTTACAACGAAAGCGAGTTATAGCCAGTGACCTTAGTCATGGCTTTGGGCTTGGTATTGACCAGTTCGGCAATCATCAGCACCGCACCGACATAACCGATTTGCCAGTTCGGCAGGGTCGATTCAAAGCCGGTAAACACGAAGCTGCCCTGATCGTGGATATACAGCGACATATAGTTGCTGTTCACCAGATAGAGAGTGCCTTCAGGGCAATACGGATCGGGGTAGATAGGAACACCAGCAACCATCAGAGCGCGGAAAGCGGCCTGCGGGCCATTGGCATCGCCATCAAAACCGTTGCCCGGCGTAATGACGTACTGTTCCTGGCCGACGTAATCCTGAGCGAGCAGGGTCCAGGTGCCAAAACCGCAAACGCCGAAGCTCGGCACTTCCGCGCCGTTCTTCACCGTGCCGGAGATATACTGAAGCACGTTCTGACGAGTCGGGTTAACCGAGCCAGCGGCGTACTTCTTCGACTGCCACCAAGTGTAGGTGTTACGGTCGATGTTGCCATAGGTCTGCATCGTGGTGCCATCGTCGATAGCGCCCGGCAGGCCGATGAACTGCTGCGTGTCCGTCGTGTTGTTGTAAAGCGACGTAGCCATCGCATCCATCATCACGTTCGTCGTGTCGTTCATGCGGGCTTCGATAAGCGGGATGACAGCATGATCCTGCTGCACCGCGCCTTCCATGCCGAGGAACGGAACCGGCGAAATAAGGAGCTTGAGGTTGAACTCGGCATTGTAAGCGCCCTGCTGGACGGACGGCTGCGTAAAGCTGCCGCTATAATCCGACCACTGAGCATTAACAAACTGACTGCCCTGAACGGGGACAGTCACCGAGCTAACGCCGCCGCTGGCCTGCTGAGAATTAGCAATCAGCGAAGCAAGCAGAGGCGTAGAATTATAAAGCTGAACAACCAGCTTGGGGATGAACGCGCGCCGAGTGACATACGTCAGTTCGGTGTATTGGGTTGATCCCGAAGCCGGAAGAATACCACCGCCAATCGGCATGGGCTCATCTCCGTTTAGTTAAAAATTCCCCGATTAGAAACCAATCGGACGCGCTTTGGACCGAAGTTCCTGGAACGCCTTGGCGGCTTCATCACGAGCAGCCGTCACGGGGTTTTTCCAGTAGTTCGCCAAAGTTTTCTTCGCGCCCTCATTCATAAAATTAGGATTATAGGACGAACCGGAAGTCGGAGCCGCCATCTGCCGCTGATAATTATAATAATCAGCAGCGACCTCGTGATCGGCAATCTTCTTCTCGAGCATGAGCTTTTCGATTTCCTTCAGTTCATCCTCGTCCTTGACCTTGCCATTCGCAAGAAGCGCCTGACGCCGCTCCTTCAGCTTGTCGCGCGCATCGCGCTGACGCAGATCATTTTCAAGTTTCTCAATACGATTGTGGCTGGCAGCTTCGCGCTTTTCCTGCTCATCGAGCATATCAATTTCCGGCATCGGCACATTCGGCGCGACCTTCTTGGTCAAACGCAGAAAGTCTTTGCGCGTGTCGGGCGAGTTGGCGAGCTTATTGGCAAGGGCCGCAAGCTCGTCGCGCTGCTCAAGCGTCAAATCTTCAAGAGACATTTAGATTCCCCTTAATAAATTAGATGACGGCCTTACCGTCACCGACCTTGCTCAAGGTCATTTTGTTCTTAGCACCAGTCTTGCCGGAGCTGTCCAGACCGCCCATTTCGGCAAAACGCGGCGGGTTATAAACCTGACCGTTCTGCTGAGTGTTATCGGTAGGACGACGGGGACGGGTAGCGCCACGCGGCTTAAAAAGGTCCATAAGTTCCTCACATGGTTGGAGTAGCGGCTGCGGCTTCCGGCATCGGCGGTGCGGCAGTCTGGGGGGTAGGTGTCGGAGGCATAGCGGCGGGCGGCGGCGGAGCCTCCCGATTCATAGCCATGCTCTGTTGTTCAGGGGAAAGCGACTCCATCAAGCGCAGGATTTCCGCGCGCTGAAGATCGCCAGCCTCTTTGTTAGTCCCGGTAATTTGCTCAAGAATCTTGACGGCACGAATGGCGTCTTTCGCCTCTTTCGTATCGCTGCCAAGTTCTGCTAGGGAATTTTGAATAAGCTGCAAGGCAATCGAAAGATTGGCAATAGCCATCTCGCGCTCGCCAGTCTTAGGTTCCGGCGTGACCATCGGGCCAGCCATAGGGGCCGTGCCTTCCTCCGAAACAGCCTCATCATCTTCGACTTCGGTTTCAGCACCCTGATCCCGGCGAAGCATATTCAGCATTTCTTCGGAGTCGTCCGTATCTTTAGCCATCTATTCAACACCCCTATGCTCTAGGGTTACAATTATTCAACTTCATATGTCAATGGTGTTATTGCCGAGGGAGTATATCCCTCGGCATAACACTAGCGACGGGCCTTACGACCGCGCTTCGCCATAGCCTTCATCATGTCGCGCTTCATATTCTTATTCATGCCGTACATTTCAGTTCTCCTAAAAACAAATTCCCCGTTAATAACGACGCACCGAGCGATAATCGCTGCGATTCGGCATATTGCTGCGCGTGATCGTGTTGCGATATTCCAGACTCGGGCCGCGCTCCTCTTGGCGGAGGCTCTCGCTCGTCACGCGCGGCTGATCTGCGCGCGGAGTAATGGCTTCGTTCATTTTGCTACCCTCAAAATGTTTTCCCCAAGAGAAGCGGGCGGCGCGGCTTCTGCCATTTTCAACCGCTGCTTCAGCAGCTCTTTCATAGGCGGCTCAAGAAGGTCGATAAGGCTTTCTTTGTCGATTGCTTGAGCTTTGAACAGATTGAACGCAAGGTCGCGCAAATCTTCCATAAAGATTGGGCTATTGGAGTGAGCATCAACTTTCACCACAAAGTCATCGGTAAACTGCGCCGCGATAAACTTGTTGCCGAGTTCGTCGGTATAATGCCGCGTGTCATAGACGCGCATCATCTTCAAATACATCGTCGCCATTTTCTCTAGCGCATCTTCAACAATCAGAGCGCGTTTCTTGGCACGGCTGGAACCAAGGCGAGCAAGCTGCGACGCATGACCAGCGGAGCGAACGCCAGTCTCGCCGCGCCCCGACAGAACGGAACTAATGCCAGATGCCTCGGCAAACATGGCATCAATTTCGTTCAATTCGCGGAATAGGTTTTCAGGAATGTTCGGCGCAAGTTTTTCAACTTTGGCAGACGGCATATCCGTCGCCAGCAAGCCACCCGCACGATTCAGCGCAAAATCCTTTTCATCAAGGATACCAGTAAACCCAATCAACGCCGTGGGCGGACTGACTTGCTTAGACAGAAGATCAAGAATTTCCATCATGCGGCGGTTGCGAAGCATCTGCAACGTCGTGAGGCGCGAGACTTCGCTTTGCCCCCAGTAGTAATCGTAAAGTGGCGACGGCGCGATTTGAATAAGCGGACATTCGCCTTTCAAAAACACCGTTTCGCCGGGGCGGTCATAGATAACGACGCCGGGGCTGGCAATCGTGACCACCTGATAATCTTCAATGTCCGTATTCCAGACCCACAGCTCGCGCATTTCAACAGTATCTTCTGCGACGCGCGGCTTGTAAGTAGGTTGTCCGTATAGGTCGAGATTGACATTACCGACCATATCCGGCTCAAAGGACGAGGTGATAATTTTATCAACGCCCTCTGGGATTTCGATGCGGTTTTGGGGGCCACTGGTTATGCGACCCATCATCTCATCGCGGCGAGGATGTGCGTAGATTCGCGCGTAAAGCTCGCTTTTGGTAATCGCGTAAGTGTGGCAAAGCGCCTCTTGGCGATCCGTATGCGGAATATCCTCGCGCAAAACGCCGACAGCGGCAGGCTCCACCATATGCGGATGAGTGCCTTTGTTCGGAATCAACTTCACGAACGTCGTGTTATAAACTAGCGCCCAGGTCAGGGCCGAAGAAAAAATCTGATCGGCATTACTGTTCAGCCATTCGTCGTGCAACGCACGGGTAAGCGCGGGAATCTTGGTGTTTTCAATCGGACTGACGGATGCGCCAAGGTCAATCGAGAAGCGCGTCGTTTCCGCTGAGTAGAGGAAAGACGTAAGCTGGTCGATGTGCGGAAAAATTTTGTTGTAGTAAGCTGGCGCGTCCTGCGGGCCTGCACCAAAGAGGTAGTAGGCCCGCATTGCGGAATAGAAGGACCGGCGCTCCTCAACAGAGACGTTGCATTTCTGGATCAACTCCAGATAGAAGGCTTCGCGCTCAAGCGGTTGCGCCGGAATCTTCATTTCTTAATCTTCAGCCCCTCATGGTCAGGAATATAACTCGCGGCCATCGGTCCACGGTTGACCCCTGCTTCTTGTGGCTTAATACCCACAGGCTCACCATGAATAGACTTGATTGCGTTACCGCGCAACAAACTTTCCATGTTCAAACCCTTAGCGCCGCCCCACATGGCTTGATCGCCAGGGCGAGGCTGGCGCGGTTCGGGCTTATTGTTGCGAGCGAAGTAACCGTTTTGAGCCTCGCCCTCACGGGTTGACTTAATATCAGTCATCTTAAAGTCATTGGCGAGGCCGCGCAGGGTGCTATCAGCGGTCTTTGTGCGCTGACTTTTATAGGACGGCGGCTTTAAGAAAACACGAGTGACATCGGTCGCACCGCAACGCGGGCAAACAGCGTCGTCATTCTCAAAATAGCCGTGCTTTTTGCATTTATAGTCGTGATAAACGCTCATTTTGTTACTTCCCCTTATCTTTCAATAGGTTAGGAGTAGAGTAGTCAGAAGCGTTCCTAATGCCAATTTTGAGGCCAATTTGGCCGTTTTGGCCTATCAATTGATAGGTTCTGCGGGCAATAGGCTTGGGTTCCCTGCGATATTCCCAGAATTTTGAGCCATCTCTCCGCCGCATGACCCTAACGTGACCATTTTTCCATTCATGGTAACCTTTAGAAACCCTAATTTGTGTGCGTTCGCTGATCGGAATAACGCGATCCACGAAAACATAAGTCAGCTCCCGTAGCGACAGTCCGCATAAATCCGCAAACAGGTTCATGCTTATTCCGCGCCTTTTATCTTTCAGGAAACGCTCCATAATGTCCATTAACTCTACTTTTGGAATCATTACAAAGTTATCCATGAATACCAATCTTCTTGAGATAAGTGGACACTGTGCGTCCCATAGCGACCTGTTCGGGCGTTTTATCCTCTTGCACCTTTGATACATCGCGGGTAATTCGCGCCGCGATCAATCTAGGCTGCACTTGTTCGGCAAATGCCGCGCAAGCCAGGGCCGAGGCGATGACGCGATCATCTTTGCCGCGTCCTGGCGCGTGAATGGCCCCACCGTCGCGCACAATGGCTTTCATTTCTTCAATCGTGTCGGTCGAGCGCACGGTCATCATCTCGCGCTCAAAGTAATCTTTCATATAATTGAGCATCCGCTCTTTGGTAGCGGGCGTCGTCACCCATCCGATGCTGTTGCTCGGACCACCAAGAGTATCGTTGCGCCGCCAAAGATAGTTTTGCATGGCACCCAAGACGTTCATTAGGTCTTTGGCCTGACGGCCTTGGATGCTCGCGGCCTGACGCCGCAAATTTCTAAGCTCCTGAATGACCGCTTGGCCTGGGCCATTGACTTCTAGGTTTAGTGTTGAGTTGCGATAGGCACCGGCAATATGCGCGATGATCCAAGCAAATTGGTAAGTGTTCAATTCGCTGGTAGCAAACTCAGCGACTTGCTCCAATCCATCGGCATAGACGCGATAGACCTGAATACAAAAGCGATCCGCCCAGTCGGACGATCCGTAAGCGGGATCGGCACCGATGACGTAATAAGCTGTGTCAATCGGCTCCTCCCAAACACGGAGGGTTGCAACGGCGGGATTGCTTTTGATGACCTGGGTATCAATGAAATTCATGCCGAAGCTATAGCGATAGCAGTCCGGCACGGTATTCTTTGCAGCTTTCATTGCGTCGGTGCAGCGCGAATTGCTGAAGAAGGAACTGCCCGTCATAACGAAGGCGTAATCTTCTGTCGGCGGAAATTCCTGATACATCAGGGCTTCGTCTTTGATGCCCTCGAGCATCTTCCAACGCCACCACGCGATTTGCCGCGAGTTGATTTCGACGCTGTAGAGTTTCTTAATGTCGCGCGTCCAAATCTTTTCTTCAGACGATAGTTTGCCGTCCCAATAGACTTTGTAAACCATGCCATCAGGATCGGCGCTATATAGCTCGTTTCGCCACCAACCGCAGAAAATAGCCTTCTGCGTTCGAGCGCGTTTGGCGGTCACATACATATCGTGGAAAATATTGAAGCCACGCGCTGTGCTTTCAAACATATAGAGGCGCATGGGATTGGTTTCCGCCAGCGATGCCAGCAGCGACGCTAATCCTTCCTCGTCGCCCCAAGAACTTGTTTCAGTACCGTGCAGATAGGTAATGGCTTTGCCGCGCCCAAGACTGCCTTTTGAGCGCAAACCTGCGACTTGGTAAAACAAACGCGAGCGGTTCTTTAGTGCAAGATGATTGCGGTTGTGCGCAATGGCCGGAATCTTCCACTCTTTCGGCAAGCCGTCCATATACATAGACAGCGTAGAGCGGAACATATCGCGGTTATCTTCGGTGTCTGTGGTCAGGGTGCCTTGCAAACCCGGATTCAGGAAGTGCCAGTAAAGATCGAGCGCAAGGCTGATCGTGGTGATACCAAGCTGGCGTCCCTTGAGGATGACAAAGAAGTGAATGTCTTCCTCTAATCCCTTTATGATTTCGTCAATGACGTACTGCTGCGTACCGAGCAGCTTATCAAGGCGCATCAGACCTTGTTCTTTTGTCTCAATCTTTAGATTGGAACAAAACTTTAGAAATTGGCCCTTATCAAAGTTCATCGTCGTCCGTAAAAAATACGAGCCAAAATCCAAAAGCCACAACAAGGGCAATGAGCAAAACTATACCGCCCACAATCCACGCCATAACGGTTAAAAAACTACCCAATCTTAGCTCGTATCTCTGCTATTTGCTCTGGCGTAACGCGGTTTTTCAGGCGTTCTTCTTCAACCTTACGACGCCCATGTTCTTCCAGGTGCAGACGCGCAATCGTCGCGACCGAACGATGTTCGGAAGCTATGGCTTCGCAACAATCGTAAACATCGGCGCGCGACGGTATAAACTTGCTCGCTAAGGTAATGTAGTCTGCGGCAGCGGCAGACACACAATTAGGGTAACGATTAAGAACATCGCTAATGCCAGCAACATAGCCCGTACCAACTTTGGCCGTGGACTTATATGGATAGCTTTCGATAATCTTGTCCGCCAACTTCTTAGCATCTTGTTCCGTAATTTTCGGCTGAGAGCTGTATAGCGTCAGCGCAATGCGGCAGGAATCTGAGGTAGCTAGATCAGTTTGAAAATTCACCCGCGAATTCCCGGACCTAAGAATGTCCCAGTCGCGCTCACTAATCTGCGGCGACTGCGCGATAATGTTTTTGCCAAACTTCATTGCGCCAGCATCCTTGTCTTTGCATTGAGATCGGCTAGCGCCTCCATGCATTTGCGATGCATGACGCGATAATCTTCGGAAGTCTCAAGGTTTTTTTGCACGACGTTCATAGCGTTCAAGACCGTGGAATGATCTCGATTGAAAAAGCTGGCAATGAACGGCGATGACACGTTCAACAAGTCTCTGATTAAATACATGGCCAGACTGCGGGCCATAAAAGCCTTCCTGTGGCGGCGCGGCGAGAACATCTGCTCCTGCGTCACGCCGCATACGTCACAAACGACAGTGGCAATCTGCTCTTTCATTAACATCTTATTCCCCGTTAATCGTGTGTTGTGCATACACCATACGGGAGTATTGTCGCGCCCGTCAATCGGCTTTTAGTGTGGGCGGTGGATAATTCGACGTTCGCCAGCGAGAGACGCCCTCGGCGGGCAAGAGATTCCGCGCCTGCATAAGCAAGCGCACTCGCTCCATAACGTAACCGCCATGCTCGGCAAGCCAGCGGTGATATTGCATGATCTGACCGCCAAAATCTCGGTGACTGCTTAATTGCGTTTCGTCTGCCGGAAGTCCGGTCGTGAACATTCCAGTGTTTGAAACCACAACATCCGTTGCCGTGCGCCAAATGCCGAGGGCCGCACCTATGGTTTGCAACCAATCGTCGCCGCAAATGTGCCAAGTGCATGGCGGATAGATAAACCCACAAGCCCGCACGAAGTCACCAGACAAAATATTTAATCCAGCCGCTCGCCAACAGCCGTCCGCCGATTCGTCCAGGCAAGAGACAATCGAATACGGCTCCAGCAGCGACAAGCACTTAACGTCAAACCCTTCTGTTTTCGGAAAAATGTCATCCGTCAGTGGCGCATACCAATCTAGGTTTGGCCGTTGCCCGAAAAACCAATTCAAGGCACCGATAAAACCAATGTTGTTTTTCAAGACAATGTGCGACCAGTTGTCCGGCAGGCTGTCAATCGCCGCCTGATAGCTCGGCACTTGGTCATCGCCATTGATAATTACCAAGCCGGGAGATGTCATCCCGAGACGCCGTGCCTGCTCAAAAAACGCCTTCAGCTTTTCAGGCCGTTTATAAGTCGGCAGGATAAACATTACGCCTTCTCCACCGCCAGCATGGCCGCATCGCCCAACGGGGTGCCATCCAGCATCCCAAGCGCGTGACGGTACAGGTCTAAAAGCTCTTCCTGTGTGCGGCGATCTTCCGCCGACATCTTGCGCTCACGCAGTACGGCGCGCATGGCCTTCTGGTCAAAGCCCTGGCTCCGCGCCTCTTGGAAAACCTCGCGGATACCCTCACCAATCCCGGCCTTTTCTTCCTCAAGCCGCTCGATCCGTTCGATCAGGCTCTTTAGCTGCGAAGCCGGTATCCCGTTATGTCCGATCATTTCATTCCCCTTATTCAACAAAATAGTTTCTCGTCGGTGTCTGCCATTCTTTGTCTGGCGCAGGCTCAATCCAGGCCGGGTCATGCCAAACCAAACGATTGTTTGGGTAAGCAATCCAAGGCCCGTCGTCTAAGGCAATCAGATGGTGGTTCTTGTGCTGATCCGGCGCCTCACTCCAGCCGCTCTGCATCCAGTCCACCGTAAAGAGATACCGCCCTTTGCGGATAACCCCGTCACGGCCCAAAGCCGTCACCGCATGGTTCTTCAGAAAGCCGAACTCATGCACGGCAAACTCGTAGCCGTAGCTGTCCCACCAAACCACTTGATCCAAATTAAGCGGCTCGCAGGGTTTGCTGCAAATCTTGTGGATCGGCACCCGCGCCCATTGCGCCCCAGATGCCAGCATGATCTGAAACAGCGGCACCCTTGCCGGTTCTGCACGGAAGCCAAACACCACGCAAGGCACGAACTCGCCAGCGTGTTTCGCCTCGTCGTACAGGAACTCCCGGCGAACGAACGCCTGCAAATAAGGAGTATCGGCAACCAGAGTCACCCGTCATTCCCCGTAAAAACGGGCGGCACCACGAAGCCGGGGGGCAACATGGTACCGCCCTATGCCCCTAGCTGCGGCGAGCAGCTAACGGCAATACCTACTCAATCCGCCAAACCCGAACCCCATCATCCTCACGGCGCGCCGTAAACTTCGCACCGAACCGCTTGGCCGCACGAGCGTTCGCATTGCAAACCTGCTGAATCTTGCCGCCAGCAACAAAAAAGCTATGCCCAACATCCATCTCATCATACGGGTAATTCAACCGCTGCCGCGTAAACGCCGTGTCCGGCATCGGAACGTCAACCTGAACTTGAATAGTCATTAAATACCTCCACTAAACACTAGCATAGCATAACCGCATAGTGCCTTAAATCAAGTTAAATACGTCGCGGGGTCAGCGGGGTGCCGTGGTAGTGGATCACCGGTCGTCACCCGCGGGCAAACCCAACTCCCGCGCGTTCTCCCGATCAGCCCACTCACTCAAAGACGGCGCCGAAGCCTGACCCGCAGGAGACGCATAAGCCAGACGGTCAAGCGCATCCCTGGCACAAGCCGCCTGCCGCACGCCGTCGTTAGACAAACTGATCATTCGCAGCGCACTCAACGCCGTAGCCAAAGCAGCAGCTAGCGTCTCCGCCGTATCCGTAGGCATAACATATTCCCCTTAACGTATCTAACCGTACCGCATACTCCCGCACACAGCACAAATACGCAAGCCACAAAACATAGATTTTTTTATGGGGGGAGAAAGGTTGGGGGCACGCGCGCGCGGACCTCGCGGCCCATCGGATCGGGCAATCGAGCGCGGCCTTGCCAGGATTTGCGCGGTTGCTGGCGGTTGCTGGCTCGATCTAGCGCGCGGGCTAGTGCGGCGTCGGCGTCAGCCTGGACCATGCCCATGCCCATTTTCAGATTGCGGGCAGACTCTCCGACAATACCTTAGAACCACGGGGTATTGCTTCATTGCTTGCCAGGTAAAGGCCTTTCCGGTGACGCGCGGATAGAGCGAACCCCTACCCCATATGCCTATGCCTTTATGCGTATGTATTGTTTTATTACTTATTAGTTAGTTCTTATTAAGTAATAAGTTACTTAAACATACTTTGTAATCAAAGGATATTTAAAGAAAGGATTGTATTGAGTTATAGGTGTTTGTTGCGTTGCGAGGCTTGCGCCGTTCTGCTGGTGCTGTTCGCTCGTCTCAGCCGCTGCATTCAATGCTTCAATGCAATGCTTATCCTAACTCTATGGGAGCTTGGATTTTGCCGGTAAGTTATGAAAGGGGTGGGGATACAGGGGAGGGGATTTTCGGGAGCGTGTCAATAGGGTCAAAAAGTGCCTTTGAATTATGACATTCAGACTCTGTGCGTTATTCCCTTGCAGGGTATGGAGGCACGGTTTATATATGTATGCGTTACCTAACAAATGAGGGATAAAACCATGCGCGACATTTACCAAGAGACTACCGACAGGATCGTCGCCGCAATCGAAAGCGGCACCGCGCCTTGGCTTAAGCCTTGGAACGGCAAGAGCGGCGGTATGATGCCGTTCAATGCCGTATCCGGTAGGACCTACAACGGGATCAATCTCTTGATCCTCTGCACGAGCGAATATTCCAGCCTTGGATGGTTGACGTACAAGCAGGCGGCAAGCCTTGGCGGGAATGTGCGCAAGGGCGAAAAGGGCACCACCATCGTCTTCTGGCAATTCAATAAGGGCAAGGACAAGGACACAGGCGAGACGAAGACCATCCCGTTCGCGAAAGCTTATACAGTGTTCAATGCCTCGCAATGTGAAGGGTTGGACACTAGCAAGATTATCGTTCCTCCGCCTGCCGTCGCTGGCGTCTCATGGGCGAACGACATTGCCGCGAAGCATGGCGCGACCTTAGAGCATGGCGGGGACCGGGCATATTTCAATGCCAATAGGGACTTTGTGCGTATGCCAAGCGCCGCAGACTTCAAAACGCCAGAAGCGTATCAATCCACCCTGGCGCATGAGCTGACGCATTGGACGGGACACAAAGACCGTTTGGCGCGCGAGTTTGGAAAGCGGTTCGGAGACGGGGCCTATGCTTTTGAAGAGCTTGTCGCGGAAATTGGCTCCGCTTTCCTTTGTGCCGCGCATGGCGTCGCGACCGATAGCTTGCAGCATCCTGAATATGTCGCCAATTGGCTGGAAGTCTTAAAGGGCGATAAACGGGCGATTTTCACGGCGGCAAGCAAAGCTAAGATCGCCGCCGAGTATCTCGCCGGGGAGGCCGAGGAAACCGCCGAGGAGGAAGAACAAAGCATTGCGGCATAGGGCAAGGGGGCGGTAGCAATATCGCCCTATTGCTTTACTCGCGTAAACCTATATAATCCGTTATTGCGTTAACCTAATGGGAGAAAATCATGGCCGATTTATGGAATACCGAAACGCCCGTTCTTGACTGCGCACCCGACGTTGGCGTCCCGGACTGGATTGAAAGCGATATCTCGCCGTATGACATTGCCGCCATCTTGCAAGGCGGATGCGCCAGCGGCGCTTATATGCCCGCCGTGACGTACCATAAGGCGCTGGCGACAATGGGCGAGCATGGCGACGACGTGCTGGATTATATCGAAAACGCCTTGGGCGAGCTTCCCGAGCCGCCCGATAGCGCGTCCTGGTCCGGCATGGCTTGCCACTATCTTTCTTGCGCCGTCGAATTGTGGGCGTCCGCCGTCGAGTCCGAGGTCGAAGCCGCTTTGGACGCTGCCGAGGACGCCGCTGCCGAGGCGGAAGCCGCCAAAGCGGGGGCCGTGTAATGGAAGCGAAACATACGCCGGGGCCTTGGATTAACGACGGCAAAACAATATCCGCCCCAGTCGCGCCGGACGAGAGCCAAACCTATATCGCGCCAGTTGCCTTTATAGAGGACGGCTGGACCGAAGATATGCAAAACGCCAACGCCCGCCTAATCGCAGCAGCGCCTGATTTGCTGGTCGCAGCGGAAGAGTTATTGGCGCTGCTTAGTGCGGGGCCAGCCGGCGACGACACCGACAGCAAATGCGAGCGCAGCAGGATTGCCGCCCTTCAAGCCGCCGTCGCCAAGGCGGAGGGCCGCTAATCATGCCATACCTTCGCGCCGCTTTTGAGCTTGCCCTACACGCTGTTGCATGGGGTTCCTTTTTGTTCTTGCTCTTTGTCCTGTTTACCGCGTAACCTAGTCCTACCTTAACCTAATGGGAGTCAATATCATGTCAAACATCCGCGCCATTGTTCCCGCTGCCGAATACCTTTTTATGACGCACTTCGCGTCCGACGAGGAAACGCGCTACTACCTGAAAGGCGTGGCAATCCAGCCCGCGCCTAAGGCTGGCGCGTATCTAATCGCAACCGACGGTCACGTTATGGGCGTTATGCGCTTGGAAAATGACCAAGCGACGGCGAATCACGCCGGTTTCATCCTGTCCGCCGATAAGGCGATTCGCGCCGCTGTTAAATGCGGCAAGCGCGAGCAAGCCTGGATCGTTTGCCGCGAGGACCGCGCCGACATTGTGCGACTCGGCGCGGCAATGTCTCCGACGATGGACGATGTGGCGACTGCGCCGGTCAGCCTTTCGATCCCTGCCGCGACGGCATATATCGACGGCACATTCCCCGACTGGCGTCGTGTCTTGCCGCCGATGGGTACTGGCAAGCGCGAAGGCCAGCATGACACGGGCAGGGAATACTGCGCCGCCGTGCGTCCTGATTTGCTGGCGCGGTTCCAGCGCGAGGATAAGCCAGTCTCATTCGATTGGAACGGGGTTGACGCCATGATGATCGACAATGGCGACGAGCGGTTCATTGGCGTGGTCATGCCGCATGGCAACGGGCGCACGATGGCCGACATTGCCGCTCGCCGGGATCATGTCATTCTGTCCGCCGCGCCTGAGACTGCCGACGAGACTGTTGCCGCCTAGTCAATCTGCCCCAGGGGTCACAAACCCTGGGGCTTTTAATCGGGGAACATCATGACCGAATTAAACCGCTCGCAGCTCGACTGGCTGCGAAACCATGTTCCGGCTTTTGCCCCATGCGAGGCCGCTTGGCAACGCGCCGCCGGGAATTGGCCGACCTACTCCCGCGCCGCCTTGGACGCTATGCCCGACCCTGAATTAGCCGAGGCGCACGAGCGCGCGACCGACCGAGGTGATCTTATGCTGGCGAACGAGATAGAGGCCGCTCAGGCCGCTAGGCTGCACCATGTCTGAGATTGAAAACAGGCTGCGTCGCCGTTGGGAATCAATGCCTCCCCCAGTATGCGACGGCTGCGACGGCGACGGGGAAATAGAGGGTTGGAGCGCAATCCCGTGGCATCGTGGTCCGATCATTACTTGCCCGGAGTGTCATGGCTCAGGCACGTTAACGCCGTCTTTTGAGGACTGGCTGGAACAGCTTCCCGCAAACGACCCCGACATAAAGGAATGGAACGAATCATGATGGCCGATGTTTTGCAAATCAGCAAATCCGCCCGTCAATTAGGTTATGACGAGGCGCGACATGATGTGATCCGGTGCATCGCCAAAGCCGCCGATATTGCCAAATTAGACAAGAAAACCCTGCTCTGGATGCTGGAACAGGTCAATAACCTAAAAAGAGATGTAAAATGAGCAATGACCGCGCCGATTTTGCGCCTGAGATACGCAATTCCGCATGGTGGTCCGGCGATACCCGACTTGTCGCCAACGGCAAAGCCGCCCAGGCAATTCTAGTCAAGCAAGGAAAGTTGGACCCGCCCGACTTGTCAGAGGTCGAATCCGTCCAATGGGGCCACCATCTGCAACCCGTGATCGCCCGCATCTTCAGCGAGGTGACAGGGAAGGATGTTCGCGAGCTTGACGCCGCCTTAACGCACCCGCGCGAGTCCTGGCTGCGATCTCACTTTGACTACGAGACGACAGACGGCGAGCTGGTCGAGTGCAAAGCCTATAATGCCGCCTACGCCGCCTATTTCAGCGACGAGGGCGAACCTGTCCGCATCCCTGCCGCCGACCGGGCGCAATGTATCCATGAAGCCGCCGTGCGCAGCGCGTCCGTGGTGCATCTGGCCGTGTTGTTCGGAGGCCAGCGGTTCAGAACATTTCGCATCGAGGTATCCGACGCCGAAAAAGACGCCCTGATTCAAGAAATGGCGAAGAACTGGGCGCACGTTCAGGCCGGGACTTGCCCGCCGCCGACAACGCCCGATGAGGCGCGTAAAATCTGGCCGCAGGATACCCCTGGCGAAAGCGTGATGGCGAGCGCCGAGCTTGAGCGCATCGCCAACGCCCTCAAGACGATCAAGGCGCAAATAAAAAGCGCGGAGGCGCAAGAAGAAGCAATGACGGCAAAGCTACAGGCCGCGCTTGGATCGGCTGGCGAGCTGGTAACATTTGATGGCCGTGTGCTGGCAACATGGCGAAGCGCAAAAGGCACAAAAAGGTTTAACGCGAAGGCGCTTGAAGATGAGATGCCAGAAGTGTATAAACGATTCTGTGTTGACCAACCCGGTTCACGCCGTTTTCTCGTGAAATAATCCTATCACCTAATGAGGATAATATGACCGACGCAAAAACGATGGCACTTGTGCCAATCAACGACATCGAGCGCATGGGCGCTGCAATTGCCAAGTCTGGCTTGTTTGGCATGAAAACGCAGGATCAAGCCGTGGCCCTAATGCTCATTGCCCAGGCCGAGGGTCTGCATCCTGCCGTTGCCGCCCGCGACTATCACGTTATCCAGGGCCGTCCCGCACTCAAGGCCGATGCCATGATGGCGCGGTTCCAGGCCGCTGGTGGCAAAGTACGCTGGAACGAGTTAACCGAAGCTAAAGTCTCTGCGACCTTCTCTCACCCTGCCGGTGGCGAGGCTACGATTGAATGGACCTTTGAGGAAGCCAAGCGGATTGGGCTTGCTACAAAAGACAATTGGCTAAAGTTTCCCCGCGCCATGCTGCGATCCCGCGTTGTCTCCGAGGGCATACGCACAGTATATCCCGGCTGCGTCGTCGGCACCTACACGCCGGAGGAAGTGCAGGATTTTGACGATGCACCGCAGCGGCGACCGCCTATTGATATTACGCCGCCGCCGCCAGCCGTGATCGAACCGCCTGTCGATAATGACGCACAGCCCTATGCGTTTTACGTTCCAGGCCGAGCTGATCCGTATTCCAGGCACGTTGATTTTACGGAATGGGCGCGGGCCTATGCCGCCATGCGCGGGAAGATTGCGACCAATAAAAAGCTATCCGTTGAAGCAAGGCAGGAGAAATTGGCCGCGCTAGAAGCTGCCAATGCAGAGGAGCTTGCCGTGATGGATGACGAGCAGAGAATCGAATTTACCCAATATATGAACGAGGCAAGCAATGGCTGACTTTAAGGGAATCCCCGGCAAGGGTGCGCTTTTCAATAACGACAATCCCAAAAGCGACAAGTCGCCGCATTGGAAGGGCAATATTGTTGCCGATGAGGACATCAAAGCCGGGCAAACGATCAAACTGGCCGCTTGGAAAAAGACCGCCAAGAACGGGAAACCTTTTATCAGCCTGTCCATCGACAACTTTAAGCCCGGCGAAGGCAATGTGACTTATCCACGGGAAGAAGCCCGCAAGGGGAGCTTTGATGATGAAGTCCCTTTCTGAGCTTCCGCTATTGTCCTGGACGCCGCCAGAGCCGCCTAAATTTGATGGCGACACTTACGACGCCGAGCGCGATGGCCGCAGGCTAAACCGTCAACTCATGGCGGTTTGGATGGTGGTGCGTGATGAACGCTGGCGCACTCTAGCGCAGATTGCCGATGAGACTGGCGAGCCAGAGGCGTCCATTAGTGCGCGGCTGCGTGACTTTCGTAAACCGCATATCATGGGCGCAACGGTCGAACGCCGTCACGTTAAGCAAGGTTTGTGGGAATATCGGGTGATTCGTGGGAAAGTCGCAGCGCACTAAAGGAGCCGGGTTCGAGCGTGAGATTTGCCATGTTCTGAGCGAATCGCTTGGCGGCAAATTCACGCGCAACCTAGACCAAGTGCGCGACGGTGGCGGTGATATTATGCTGCCGGGCTATCTGATCGAGTGCAAACGCCGCGCTCGCATCAGTGTTTATGAATGGATGGAGCAGGCAACAAAAGCCTGTAACGCCGAGCAAAAGCCTATCGTGATTGCCAGAGCAGACAACAAAGACGCCCTGGCAATTATGCGATTGGAAGATTTTATTCTTCTGCTATCCCGCCAGATCGGAGGCGAGCAAGCGTAAATTAGCTTGCCGTTAGGTGACTTGCGAGGGCCAAGGTTCCGGTCTGCCCTCACTAATCAAAGGGGAATTTATGGACGAAATACATAAAAATACTCATGTCAACTTGGGGCGCGCCCTAGCGTTAACTCAAGCTGCCGTTATGATTTCGATGGCATATGAGAAAAAGAAAATTGACCTTGATGGCATGATTTATTTGTTCGATCAAATTCGAGTTATGCTGGATGAAACAAAAGAAAATGCCAAATCCCAATGACATATCACGCTGCCACCAAGAACCAGACTGTCATTGGCGCTGGCATGATGTTGGCGTTGTCTGCCTCAGAGGCGGGGCAAGCATGACGCTGTTTAAGTGCAGCAAATGTGCAAAGCGTTTTGCTCGCAATCCTGACAAATCAGAACGGAAATAAAGATGGCAAAAGTGTTTTTCGCAACACCTATGTATGGTGGCCTTTGCACCGGCTTCTATGCTCAGTCGATGCTTATGACGCAAGGCGCACTAAACGCCGCAGGGCATACGGCGATTGCCTCTTTCATGCAGAACGAAAGTCTGATTGATCGCGCTCGCAACGCGCTGACCAAGGGCTTTCTGATGAGCGACTGCACCCATATGATGTTCATTGATGCAGATATTCGGTGGAACCCGAGCGACATTCCGCCCATGATTGACGCCGATGTTGACATCATCTGCGGCATCTATCCGAAAAAGGAAATCAACTGGGCGCAAGTAGAGAGCGCAGTAAAGTCTGGCGTTCCGACGGATCAACTTAAAAATCACACCGGATCGTTCGTAGTCAATCTTGTTGGCTACACCGGCAACGTGACCGTGCCAACCGGACAGCCACTAGAAATCTGGAACGGCGGTACCGGCTTCATGCTGATTAAGCGCGAAGTGTTCGACAAGCTGGCGGATCATGTTGAAACTTACGTCAATGACGTAACCGACCTGTCGGGCAATATCGGCAAAGAGCCGATCAAGCGTTACTTTGCCACCAGCATCGAGGCAGAGACGCAGCGCCTATTGTCCGAGGATTATCATTTTTGCGCCAAGTGGCGTGAGATCGGCGGAAAGGTTCATGCTGCGCCGTGGGTCAATCTTGCCCACATCGGCACCTATATCTTCGAGGGCCAACTTTTGCGCCAAGATTAACGATAGGCCGAAGTCTTGCGGGCGATTTTCTTGGGCTGGCGCACAACCTGTTTGCCCTTCCGCGTTCCTTCCCGCTTGGCGCGAGTGGTCGCAGCATACTCAGCCGGAGTCAGCGCCGAGATAGCACGGGCAGGCAAATAACGCTCGCCTGTCGCTTTTGGACCTTGAGTGGACGGCTTGCCGCTTTTAGTGCGCCAGTCCTGTTCCGTCCAGCGTTTAAGACTTTTCTGCGGTTCTTTCATCGGTATCCACCGCCACGGCTTTTATATTGACGCGCCAGCATCTGCGCCTTTCGAGCTGACCATTGACCGGGCCTGCCGCCCTTACCGCCAGCTTTAATACGCTGGAAAATCTCCCGACGCATCCCAGGCTTGGTGTAATTGCCAGACTCGTTGACGCGAGATTCGCCCTTCATCGGCAATTCCAGCGCCGCAGACTAGCTTTCGCCCTGAGCGCCGGTCCTTTCGCGTTCCGAACAACGCCCGCCATCCGAGCGCAAAACGACTTCTTGCGAGCCGCGTCCGCCTTGGTGCGCGGATTCGGAGCTGGCGGTTTGAGATTGCTGCCGGCCGCCCGAGCCTTCGCCCGCCCCTTCTCCGTCAATCCGGCGCCACGGCTGATTGGCAGCTTCTCGCCGCGCCCTACAGATAAGGATGGAAAATCTTTCTTAGCCATTCTTTTTGCTCGTCAGCAATTCGTTCTTCGCCGCGCTTCCGGCGCTACTACCAAAGTAGTAGCTAATAATGCTATCTGCCTTAGAGGACACATAGCCAATCAGGGTGCCAACCGTCGTAGCCGTCATCGGGTCTTTAAGACCTTCGACATA
>Ga0181344_1000113_pt1 | contig 33324 bp, 54 predicted proteins | sample Su13VDMLBDD_FD_130098 | JGI IMG/M metagenome (GOLD analysis project Ga0181344, IMG submission 130098) | Freshwater viral communities from Lake Michigan, USA - Su13.VD.MLB.D.D | ecosystem: Environmental > Aquatic > Freshwater > Lake | place: USA: Michigan | collected 2013-07-15
ACTCCACCGATGGGCTACATTCAGAAGCAAACCGAGATTGCAGAGTTGCAAGATAAACGCATAAACGAGATGCGTTATCGTTCGTTAGCTGCCATCAATATGCAGTTTTTAGAGGCACAACCCGCTGCTCAAAGTGGTGTTGCAAAGGCATACGATAGAGATGAAACAAACAACACTTTTTATGGTGTTGCAGTTGATATGGGAACTATAATGACAAACATTGCGGAGTTGTGTGCAATGTGGAGATATAAAGAGATATACGATGTTGAAACCATTAAGTCAATGGTGCCAGTTTGCGTTGTTCCTAATCAGTTTGATATCTTAGGCAGTCAACTTATATTAGAGGAGATTAAAGCGGCTAAGGATAGCGGTCTAAACGATGCGGTGTTGAGCGCGCAAGAGTTGGAATATATCGTTAAGCGTTTTCCTAATGACATCGCAATGCAAGATATGTTACGTGATGCATTTAACCTTGACCCCGCGAGTGGTAAAACGCAAGAGGAGAAAGCGTTGTTGGTAAGCAATAAGATGCTATCTAAAACCGATGCGGTTATAAGCACATACATTCAAGACTTTGTTCAACGTGCATACGCTGAGAATCCTGAATTTAACCGCTTAGATAAGTCAAAGCAACAAGCGGTATTAAATGGATTTGCAGTTGAGAAGTTGAAAGAAATAAACACTAAGGATATATTGTTTAATCAGATATTTAATATAAACGAAACCGAAACTTTAAGTAGTGGTAAATCTCCTGCGGATTTGAAATACACAGTTGGTGGTTTAACTGGTATTATTGAAATCGTTAAAGCGGTAAGTAGTGGTGTTTACGATTTGGAGGCAGCTATTCAAATGGTTATGGATAGATTTGGATTAACTTATGATCAAGCTAAGGCGCAATTAGGTACACCTCAAATCATAACATCGGAGGCGCAGTTGGATAAGATAACACAGTTGACTTAATGGCGGTTGGAAGTAAAGAAATACAAGCAACATTAAACGCCATTGACAATGGTTTGATTACTTGGAATGAGGCAATGCCAAAAATCCAAGAGCAAATCTATCGTAGGCTATTACAATTTCAACGTGAGTTAGGTGTTCAAGGCGATACGATAACAAACTCAGTTAAGAACATCAAACTATTATCCAGTCTTAAAAGTGATTTGGAAACAATTATTTTAGATGACTCGGATTATGGCGAAAGTGTAACTAAATTTGCAAAGCTTTACGACAAAGTTAACGCGCTAAACTTTTCTTACTACAAAGCACTCGAAAAGAAATTCAAACCGCCCAAAGTAGTTGAGGCAATTAGGCAACAATCAATATCGGTTACGTTGGATAACTTAACCGAATCGGGATTGAATCAAAACCTCATCACGCCAGTGCGCGAAATGATTAACACCTATGTAACTACGGGTGGAAGTTACTCTAAGCTATCTAAGGAACTAAACAACTACATTAATGGCACACCAACAATTGATGGCGCGTTGGTTAAGTACACAAAACTGATTGCAACTGACTCAATCAATCAATATAATGCAACCGTTAACCAAGCTATAAGCGCTGATTTGGGTTGGGATTGGTTTCGCTATGTCGGCAGTAATATAAAGACAACGCGCACTTTTTGTAAGGCATTGACTCAAAAGCAATACTATCACAGAAGTGAACTGCCAAAGATTATCAAAGGCAACTTTGCAGAATTCAAAGAAATGCAAGGACAAATATATGACCGCACTGGCTTACCTGAGGGAATGATTGAAGATACAAACGTAAGTAACTTCCAAACTTATCGCGGTGGTTATAACTGCGGGCATCAAGCATATCCGATACCCGCTTCGCTTGTACCTAAAAATATAATTGCTACATTTGCAAATAAATAATTAAACCCAATAATAAAATGGAAACAAATCCGACACTATTTAAATTACTAAAGATTACAAACGTGCGAAACGAAGTTAATTACTTTCCTCTTAACCGCACAAACAAACAATTTCACGAAACTTATAAGCGTTCTTTGAGCAATGAAAAGCGCGAGAAGTATAAAGTTGAGGAAGTTGAATTGACAACCGAGCAAGCGGCAGAGTTAGGTGTTGCTGAAGCACACGCTATTCTTTACCCACCGACACGCAAAGGCCAACCTAATGCAGCAAACACAAACATCATGGAGATGCTTATTGCGCAAAATGCTAAATTAATGGAGATGTTAGAAGCTAAAAACGAAACCACTAAACCAAAGAAATAATGGCAAAGCAAACTAAACCTAAAGGCGGCTGCAAAGGATGTGGCGGTGCACGTTAATTATAATTTAAAACATAAACAAAATGGCAATATTAGCTGATACAATTAAAAAATTACTTACTAAAGCGGGTTTCGACCTTAACTCTGAAACATACAGACAACTAATAGGCATCAAAGAACTGGTTGCTGAGATACCTGATGAGGTGGACCAATCATTGACAACTCTTATGAGTGCAAATGAGGCTAAGAATAACATCGACATTAAGAAACATTTTAAAGCCGAGGCATTAGATCCGTTTAACAATAAAGTTTCAACATGGCTTAAAGACAATGGTGCTGATGATGATACTATCAAACTGATTACCGATGACCCAAACACTTATAACAAAGTTGAGGTAGCAATTAAGAAGATTGCTGAATTGAAATCAAAGCAAATTGATGGCAAAGGCGATAAAGCAGAACTTGAACGTAAGATTAACGAACTAAGCGCACAACTTTCTAAGGCCGCAACTGATGCCGCATTTGAAAAGCAAAGTGCTATTGATGCTATTGTTGCAAAATATGATGGCGAGTTTACAGAAATGGAAATCAATCGCATTATTTCATCTAAGAAGTTGCCTGGTCAGTTTGGTTTGGATGTTGAAAGTAAGATTGCTCGTGAGTTTTTGAATAAGAAACTTGCTGAAAAAAGTGCGGCAATAAAAAAAATTGATGGTAAGTTAAAATTAGTTGCAAAAGATGATGATAAAATGCTTATCTTTGACAACGGAAAGGAACTCGACCTTGACACTCTCACAGATATGGCCTTGGCCGACAACAAGTTTTTGAAAGTATCTGACAATGGAGGCGGTATGCCACCAAAGTCGACACAGAGCCCACAAAGCTCATCTAAACCATCTGCCGCGGCAGCCAACGCTTTAAGCGACTTAGACATCGCATTGCAAGGTTTCGGGCAGAAATAAATACATAAAATATCATGGCATTAGGTTATTGCCCCGCGATGCTCCAACATATGAAATTCATAATTGGACAAAACGCACCAGAACATAAGATTACTCCTACGGGATTTTTACGCGCTGCCTTAGAGAAAGGCGCAAACGCGACACCAATCGCTGACTCTTTACAACTTGCAAACACTGCGGGTCATATTAAAGATTTGAGATTGAAATACTACCAACGTACAACACCTGCACAAATGTCAACTGCTGACAACTGTGATATTGATTTGGTACAAGCGTATGATGAGATTACTATTGATACAACTTCAATCGTAAAATTCGGATTACATTTTGACCAAGCAACTATCGCACGTTACTGCGATGAGGCTTCTGCAACTGTGTCAATAGGTGGTGCACCAACTCCATTTATGCAAGAGCACTTAGCAGGCTTAATGGCTGCAATGAATGGTTTTGTTGGTAAGATTGACCAAACATTGTTAGGTCAAGTAACTTGGGGTAAGAATGTCGTTACGGGCGCAAACACTGCGGTTACCGTTAACTTCAACGATGACTCAACTGTAAACAACTTCTCTGAGGGTTGGACAAAAGTATTAACTGATTACCGCAGCAATGAGGGTCAAGGAAGACCAATCGTTGTTGGTAGTGGTTTGGTTGATTCTGCTTACATTCAATCTTTGAATCCTGCGATGACTCAGTACGCTAACTTAAACAACGCTGCGGCTGCAAGTAACATTGATTACTACCACGATATCTATTCAGGTACATCTTGGGGGTCAAATCAATTTGCAGTATTGATGCCTGGAACTTTTGGTATTGTTGAATTAGACCGTTACAAAGGATTCAGAGCTCAGCAACTTGGTTTATCTACTTTTTGGAACATGGCAATGCCATTTGAAATGCCAGGAAGTGAGGGTACATTAGGTATGTTAAACATCGATTTTCAATTAAGAGAAATTGACTGCCCTACTGAAACCACAGTTGGTTACGAATCTGCAACGCTTGGAGCAGGTTATTCTTTGATTATGTCTAAGAGATTTGCTTTATGGCAAGTGCCAAGTGATGCTTACTTAGCATCTGACAGATTAACTGGCAACAATGGTTCATTACGTTACACTGCAACTAACTCTTAATAAATGAGTTGTTTTGACGGAATCGTAAAACTTAACGGTTGCTCAATTACAGAGGTGCCGCAGGCTGTTTATTCTTTAAACAGCCTGCCCGGCATTTCATTAAAATCATTTGAGCAAGTAGCCAATAGTGAGCAACAAAACTATATTGGCGTATGGAATGCTATCAATGAACGTGCTGACGCGCGAATGAAGAATCAAATTATATCGTACATGTCAACGCGATATGATATCAAAAGAGTGCGTAGGACAGTCGATGTGTTTGGCGATGATGAGTTACCGACAACAAGTGATAATTTGTTCAAGGGCATCGTTATAAATTCGGCTTACACACTTGTTGACAATTGGAAGATTAGCCCATTGCAAACAACAACGGTTGACAAAATAAGATTTTACAAGTCGGCAACCACAACTGCAACGACAATTGATGTAAAGTTTTTCAATTACTTATCTAAGGAAGTACTATTCACTAAGACCTTAACCGTTGCAAATATGGTTAATGGTTGGAATGAATTCTCTATACTAAAACAATTTGATTGCGCTATTTTGGCCATCGGTTTTTTAGACACAAACATTAACGGTGTTACCTATTCGACCACCGATTCAGATACTTTTTTTGCAAGTTGTTTTAGCGCATATTATGACTGCGGAACATGCGGTCAAATCAATGGCTTTGTTTCATCAAATTCAAGCGCAAACGGAACATTATCATACAACACCATTGCTGACTCATTGCAAGTACTATTAACACTTGGATGCAGTTATGATTCTGCGGTGTGCTCAAATAGATTGCTATTTGCTGAGGCTTATTGGTATGCATTAGGCATCGAGTTTATGACCGAGCGTTTATATTCTGAGCGCACAAACTTTTACACAACGGTTAAACGTGAGGAGGCTAACGAGTTGTTAGCACTTTACACCACACGTTATGAGGAGGCAATTAAAAACGCTTTAGGCGGCATCAAATTAGAATGTGATGCATGTTTAGAGTGCAATAGTCAAGTACAAGTGTTTACACAACTACCTTAATGGACATAACCTCTAACATACCATTTGTGATTGGCAATATCCTTGCAAAGTTTCGCGAACTTGGAAACCCCGAAACGGTTTCAAGAGCTGCGGCTATTGCGGTGCTGCCTGAATTGCGTTATAGAATACACGTAGATGGCAAGAATTCAAGCGGTGGTGCAATCGGAACTTATAGCAATAGTTATTTAAAGATTCGTGAGCGTGAGAATAGAGGAACAAGCACTAAGGTAATCATATCGTTAACACGCCAACTTGAAAATGGCTACACATTAAAGGCAACCGAGAAAGGTTACACAATAGGCAACACATCGCCCGCTAATGAAGAGATAATCGGTCACTTAACTGAGAAGTATGGTGACATTTGGCAGCTAACAGAACGTGAGCTTGAAATGACTCAAATCGTTGCGCAAGAAACCGCTTTATTAATTATGAACAAATGAATTTAAAGCAAGTAATAACTGAAATTGACAACGCTATAATTGCGGCGTTACCATTAACACCTAACAAGGCGTTTGGGCTTGCTGAATTTTACTACGATGGCGAGAAGCGTTATCCTGGCATCAATATTAATGGCGAAGTAACTAACTGTTTATTGCAGGATCAATACGCAATAAGTTGGTATCATCGTTCGGAGTCATCACGTTTAACAGTAATTGAAAATAATTTTGGTGACAAGATGGATAAGGTGGAGGAAACAACACCAGTTACGCTTGTTATCTATGCAAATAAAACATTAACATCGCAAACAATTAAGGACATATTTGTTTCGGCTATTCCAAGTGTGTTGAGTAAATTAGTGTGTGAGAGCATTAATGTATTTGATTGCACATTCGAGTTAACGGAAACCGAAATGAATTCAACTTTAGTGTTTAGAGAGGAATGTTCAATACCCGATGTGAGAGTCGGTCTAAACCATGGACTGTTAGCAGTTCGATACGAAATCAAACAAACATATCGCAGAGGCTGCACAGTCATTTGCGAATGCTAAAAACAAATAATCATGGCATATTATCCATCGGGTTGTGATGAAAACATTACCGCCCACACTTGTGGTACTTGCGGCGTTGAGTTATCTCGCGTAAGAGGAACTGCATTTATAAATAAAAGCTATTACCCCACACTATCTACTGACTTCGAAGATGAAGCGTTGTGGAATGCGGGCATAGCATCAGGCGCAATCATTGTTTACCCTGAAACACAAGGCGAATTTGATGGCGGAACACCTAACATGGGCCAAGGTTATGGCGATACAGAGGAGAGTTTAAATTCTTACACTTTCTTATTGTCGTTTAAAGACCCTAACTATGTAGGCAATAGAAACCATTACAATAGCGTTAAGGGCTCACGTAATTTTCACGTAGCATTTAGAAGTGAAACAGTGCTTGCCATCAGTGATGAGCCTTGCACTATCGTACCAAAGAATCCAATTGCCAACGACTTAAAAGTTGAGCGCACTTGGGATGTAGAAGTTAAGTGGACATCTGACAACTTCCCTGAAGAGTCAGCTATTCCTGCTAACTTGTTTACTTGTTACGTAGTTTAATCATTGGCGGTAACACCCCGTAAGGTGGCCGCCTTTAATACTTTAAAATAATGGCATTCTATCCATCAAATTGCAATACTATTGAAAGTCATTTTGCTTGCGGCTTAAGCGGAAGCGGTGAATGCACAAGCATTGAGCTTGCGCGCGTTCGTTCGGTGGCATTGATACACAAAACATTCTACCAACAGTTAATGACTGACCCCGAATCGACCTTGATTTGGCAAACGGGCATCACTGCGGGAATGATAATCGTATTGCCACAAACACATGGCGAGTATAACGGTGGAAGTCCTATTGTTGGGCGTGGCTTTGGTTGGAGTGATGAAACATTGATTGCCTATAATTTCGAAGTAAATTACAAAGATCCCGATTACGTTTCTAATTTACCGCATTATAATTCAATTACGGGAAGCAGAAACTTTTACTTAGCATTTTGCTCAGAAACATTGATGAGAATATCACAAAGACCAGGCACATTAATAGCAAGTAATCCAGTTGCAAATTCATTAAAGGATGAGGTAAACTTTGTATTAAATTACAAGTGGATACACGATAAGATGCCATTGGAGTTTAGCATTCCAGATGGTGTATTTGTTTGCGCGCCATCGGTTGTTTATGGTGCAAGTTTTGACAATAGTTTTGATGAATCATTTGATATACCTTAATAATGGCACAAAAGAATAGGGCAAACATGCTCACAGATATTGTAAATAATATCTACAACAATTTAATAAACTTTATAACGGGGCAAAACGCGCAAGATAGGTTTGTAAACTTGCTCGATAGCAGCCCAAATATATTATCGGATGCAAGTCAGCCTAATGGCTACGTGTCAACCGATGCAAATAATGAAATGTTTTCAAGTTATTACGATGAGGAGATTTCAAGGGCTGATTTGATTACTGACTTAACTGCGAACTTGGCGGTTGGTGGAAAGTTTTACAGAATAAATGATGCGGTTGGATCAACTATAACATTGTTGGTTATTGCCGAAAGCAATATAAATTTATATTCAATAGGCACAGACATTACAACGGGTGAGCAAGGAACATATGATATAACAACTGATGTGTTTACACCCATAGTAGTTAGTGGCACACCCGACCTCCAACAAGTAACAACTGCTGGTGCTACAACAACAGTAGGTGTAACTGTTGACAATGGAGCAGGAGAAAGTATAGATATTAAGCACGATTTAATAAACATTAATAATGCTTTAGGGACTGCAACTATAACATCTCCAACACTTACAACTGCAACAACCTTTGAATTGCCAAACAAAGCAACAAGTCCACAAACCTTTGCGATGTTGAGTGATATTAGCGCTGGTGGTGTTCCTTATACTGGTGCAACTGCCGATGTAGATTTAGGAATTTATTCATTAACTGCTGACACAATAGGAATAGGTGTTGCCGCTGGTGCTGAAAAATTGCATATTGATGGGGGGGCTACAACTACACGAGTAAAAATTGATGCAGATAATGGAGTTAGTAGAATTTTGTCTTTTAGAACTGATGATGTTCAACGATGGGCATTACGTGTTGATGGCATAGAAAGTGGGACAAATAGTGGGGGTGATTTTCAATTAAGAAGATATAATGATGCAGGAGCTTATATAGATAGCCCAATAGCTATTAATCGTGCCAATGGAAACATTACAACTGCTCAAAATATAAATGGAGCAACACCAACGGAATTAGGTTATTTAAGTGGTGCAACAAGTGCGATTCAAACGCAATTGAATAACAAAGTAACAGTATTTGCATCAGCAACCGATGGCACAGCATCATCTGGAACAACAAGCACTATAAGCATTTCAGTTTTAATCCCTGCTAACACATTTGTTGTTGATGATGTAATAAGAATCAACCATAGAGTAAGAGCAACTGGCACAGCAGCAATAAGAGAAACAAGGGTGTATGCCAACACAACTTCAAGTTTAACGGGCGCAATATTAGTATCAACTGCAACTTTAGCATTAACAATTTTAGCAGCTAATACTCAAAGATTTTTAGCAATAAAAAATGCAACAACAAATACAGAGGTTGTAACTGCAACAACAAGTTTGTTAAGCGATTACAATAGTGTTGCAACAGCAGTATCAACACTTGCTATAAACTGGACAGTTGACCAATATATTATATTTCAAGTAAATGCTGCTAATGGAGCAGATAGCATAAGAGCAACAATGTATTCAATCGAAAAATTATGATAATATACGGATTAGAAGTTACGAGCAATTACTTTGCTCAAATAGGTGATAACGGATGTCACATTGAACTTGCATATGACATTAGATTTGTTTATTTAGCTGATACGGAATACCGCACAATAGAAGATTTACAAACGGCCGTAGAGGCACTAACATTCCCAAGTAAATAATGATACACTCACACCATCCAGACAATAGCATATTAGTAATCATTACAAGCGTTATAATTCAAGCAGGGGTATGGACATCGGATTGGTTTGGCAATATGAATTTAACTGGTATCTACGATACCATTTATGATCTTGCCAAACTTGGTGCATTAGTAGTGTCAATGTGGGCTTCATACAGAGTAGCAAAGAAAAATAAGAATGAGTAATGAAGAGGCTGCTAATATACCTCCATTAATAACAATTGCAGCCATTGTGATAGCCTTTATATTGCTTATGCTATATCAGTATAGGCAGCAAATAAATTATGTAGCAACATCGTTTAAAATGGGTGTGATTGCCTTGTTAGTGACGCTAGGTATCATAGATGATAAATAACAAAGCCCTCACATTTCTGCAAGGGCTATGACCTAATAACTTAACTAACATTGAACGGGGCAAATATAGTAATTTATTTCAATCCAACAACAAGCCATAAAATAAACATTGCCCCACCAACACACCACGCGGCTATCTTACCTCTTCTTTGTTGCTTTGTTTCTTGCTTGCTGATAGATAACAACGTACTATCAGTAACATTCTCCGCCTTGTAAGCAACTATTAAAGAATCCTTAATAGTACTTCCATCAGCACACAACTGAAACGCATTAAACAACGCTGCATAACTTGAATCTTTAACATTGATAATCTCATCACACAACACAAACACCGTGTCACAATCTTTTGGCAGCGTTGTACGCAACTTCTTAAGCAAAGCTATGTTAGTGTTGGTCAAAGATATTTCACATTGTCTAATCGAATCTTTTGCGTTGTTAGCAACTTGCAATCTTCGGTTAACTGATTCCAACTGATTCAACAATATTGCCTGCTCAATCCCAAACTGCTTCTTTATCATTTCCGCTTCGGTCTTATAATCAAATGGAATCGGCTTCGGTTTCTCCTTTGCGCAATGATTAAGCCCAATTATTAACAATAAGCATAGGACTGCAAAGGTTATAATTTGGTGGTGTGTTTTCATATTGTTATTGTTTATACCATTTATTAAGCCAATCAATAAACGCTTCTGGTGTATTGACATCAACTTTAGTGTTATCTTTAAGCGTTATTATTTTATCTACGTTATCATAAAGCCACCATTGCACATCATTAAGAACCTTTTCAAAGTCATTTTCATTTTCGGTAAACATTATAGAAATGCTTTCTTCAAGCAAATTAATACCGTTTTCATAATCAAATAAATCTACACCCAAAGCCTTTAGCTTATCGTATGTTTCATGAATTTCTTTAATTCGTTTAAGTGTTCTTACTGCAAATTCTTTTTTCATATTATATTGTTATTTTTAGCACCCATCACCATCAATAACCGCAGTTCTGGTAGGTGTTTCGGTTGTGAATTTGGTTAAGAATTTAGTATTAATCAGCAAGAATGTTGCTGCCAAGCCACCCCAAAACGCTTGCTTTAAACTAATTAATCCTTGCGTTTCTGCGAGTGCTAAACTTGTTTGAATGAAAGGTAGCAAAACGTAAATTAAATAGTCTGCAATCTTCTTTAACTGCTTGTTGTCGGGGCTTCTGTATTTTTGTTTTAGATTCATATTGTTTGTGTTTATTCGTTAGCTTCAACAATGTCAATAGTTATAAATGATTCTTTATCCAAGTAACGACCATTATTGTATTGATGTAAAAAAATAATTTGTTCTTCTTTTGTCATCTTTTTGCTAACTTTAAAAAATCCAGAGCCTAAAGTAGAATTGTTTTGTTTACTGGTTATTTTAAATCTATAACGAAAATTTGATTTTAATTCTTCTTGCATCATTTCAATTAATTATTTCCCATTCAAATTTACCCTTTAAATTCCATTCGACCAAAGGCATAATTAAATCGTGTTTATCCTTCCTACGAAAATAAACGTGGTCAATCTTGCGACCACCGATAACAATGAAATCAATCTTAACAAAAGTAATTATTTCTTTGCCATTAGTGTAGCGTGTGTTGCGTGTCATACGATTGTCATTTTCCAGTTAGTAAGCTCCACGTGGGGTAGGTCTTTGAACGATTTAAAATTACCGCCCCAAGTCAACTTGTTAGATGCCGATTGCAACATCTCCCAAAATTCTTTAAAGTGCTTTGCGGAGTAGTCAAGTTCACGTTTGCCAACTTTCACAAAGGCTATGTCAAAGGCTCTGGAGGGGTAGTGGTTATGGGCTGACTGGCCCGCTCTTGCAAGTGATACTTTAGGCCTTTTACGATAATAAGCCTCCTGCATTGCATTGTTTCGATAAGTGCATACAATGATAACGTGAACATCATTATGAACAGAATTAAATTGCGCTTCTGCTTTCTTGTAAGCATTAGCAAGTGTTGGATGCAAATCCTCAATCAAACGTGATTCAAAGGGCTTTGTTTCATCTTTTGGTTTCATAGGTTGTCTTGTTTTTAAATTTTTCGTTGTAGTAATGTTCTGCTGTTAAATATCTATCGTCATCTAAATAATCATTTGTAAATTTTATTATCTGCTCCTTTTCCATTGCTTTGGCTTGTTGGATTATATCTCTAATCATATCCCATTTGTGCATTGGAATAAAATCTATTTTTTCGTTTAATTGCTCAACCAACCATTCTACTGCGGTTTGTTTCATATTGTTTTGTTTATTACAATAGCATTCGTGTATGTCATTAGAGCCATAACACGCACAACTATTTATTAAAATTTTGTTCATAATATTCCTGCGCATTGTACTGTTTCGGCATTATAGCCCTTGAATAGCCAACGTGATAGGCATTTATAATGTTTTGCTTTTCGATTTCTTTGGCTAACTTCAGCAACTTATCATTAATTTCTATTTCGTTTGCCAACCAGTCAACTGCGCTTATTTGTTTTGTGGGCATCGTGTTGTGCGTTTAAATTGTTTATACTCGGTGGTATGGCAACTATTGAATAGTAACCAAAACATTATAATTAAGATACGCATAAGTTTATTATCTCAATATCAATAGGCACTTCAACACCCCTCACACCATCTTTCTCGGCATAGGGATAAAGTTGGTAACCAATCGGAAATGAACGCTTCGGTGCTACTCTAAAAGCATAACCATCGTTAGCTTTGCATTCTATGTAGTAACCCCATTGCAACGCAACCTTCACAAGTTCACCGATTTGGTATCTGCCAATCCGTTGAATGATTCTTTGCCCTTTAATATACGCATAGAAATATAGCACAATGTAGGTATCTTCTTTGCGAATGCCTAAACGGATGCTATTCCAATGATGCCAACCACGTGAAAATCCGATGACCTTTTGCACCCCATCGGACTTGTCGATGTCAGGTACGATGAACTCGCAGGTTAACTTGGTTGGTTTGTAGAGCAGTTTCATTTTTTCAACCATTGTTGCATAAACCCTGCACCACATACAGCACTTGTTAGTGAGGCGCAAAAGGATAAAGTAAAGGTTAAATGGTCAGAGTTTCCATTTTCTGCGCCAGTCATTGCGAATGATACTGCCCAAAAGGACATAAAAAGGGCTGATACTGCCCATAATATAAGTGATGCTTTTGTTTTCATATTTTAAAAATTATCTGGATTTAATTCTTCATTCAAAAGTTGTTCTAATTTCGGACTTAAATGAATAGGTTTGTCACCATTCGTAATATCCGTTAATACCCAACCGCCACGAATTCCGCTTTCTCTATCTGTTTCTTCGTAATCCCAATGTAATGTTAGTGTTGTTTCCATAGTTATTTAGTTTAAATTTTGGCAAATATAAAAATAAAATAATTAAATACAAATTTTGTTTTAATAAAAATTTATAGTAGGTTTGCGGTCTAATCTAAAAAACACAAACACAATGATACAAGGAATAAAAAGTAAATTTTATACAGATGTAAAAACTCCAATTATAGCAGGAATGCAATTTTGCTATAATAAAGGAGAAACAAAAAATAACAAGTGCAAACAAATTGGTTATGATTTAGTTAGAATATATTTTGACACAATAGAAAAAGATTTTACAATTGGTCAAGAAAGAATTAAAAGAATATTCAATAATTAAAATCAAACACTACACATTTATAATCTAAAAACACAACTAACAAAATGAAAGCACTAATCCAAAAACTATTATTCGGTTACCGAAACAACCCAGAAGCCTACATACCTAAAGGAGGCGCAAAACTTACTTATAAAGGTGGCAACGCTGAAGCCATACATTCAGCATTAGTATTAATGCAATACAATATACGAAATGCAAAAAACTAAAAAGAAACGCAAATTAGGCAGGGCAATATGTGATAGTTACATTCACGTTCCGAAGCCTGCAACAATAACGCAACAACATTGGGATGTGTGGCTCAAGTATAATAGTGGTCTTACATCGGTTGAATGCGCTATGGTTTTTGGAATTAAAGTACACGAAATCACAAGTATAATTTCGGGCATAGTAGAACGATTAAAAAACAAATCCAAAATTGCTGAAGACTGGAGCGAAGATTTCGCAACTGTGCAGGCTGCTATGGAATTCAAACAACGTATTGCTAATAACATTTATATGGCTATGCGAAAAGCAAAAAAAGAAAATACAAATCAAATATTAATAATGTCTGAACTATGAAAACTTGCAGCAAATGTAAATGCGAAAAGCAACTAACTGAATTTTGTAAAGACAATAGTGTTAAGTCGGGATTACGTTCGTATTGTAAAAGTTGTAATTATTTAATGCAAAGAATTTGGATTGAAAAAAATAAACACAAGGTCAAAGAGTACAATGAAAGGTCAAGACCAAAAGTATCTGCTAAAAAAAAAGCAATTCAATTAACAAAACAAATTGAAAACAAATGTATTAAATGCAATTGCTCATTAATAGGTAGACAGTTATTGTCAAAGTATTGTTTTGATTGTAAAGTAGAAATAAAAAAAGTTTGGCGAAATGAAAACCACAAAAGAAATATTCATACTGCAAAAAATTACTTTCAAAAAAACAAAACTGAAATTAATAATAAGACACGCTTATTGGAAGCTAACAGAAGAGAAAATGTAACTGATAGATATGTGTCAAAATTATTGAGAGAAAAAAACGGATTTACAATTGAGCAATTAAAAAATAATCCATCATTATTAGAAATTAAAAGATTAATCATAAAAACAAAAAGAATATGCAAAACATCGTAGAATTAAGAAATAGCTTAAGTGATAATTACACTAAAATGAAAGCAGGAAAAATGGGTTTAAATGTAGGCAAGGAATTAGCCAATACTGCTGGTAAAATTATTAACTCATTAAAAGTTGAATTAGAATATAATTCAATGATGGACATTAAGAAAAAAATAGATTATTTAGATACCGAAACAAAGAAATAATATGAAACAAACAAAACCAACAGAAAAACAACTACAAGAAATTTACGATGCTATCAAGCAAATTAACCTTGAAAGAGTGCAAACCTATGGAAGAAATGCAGGTAAAGGCGCATTCGTGACCATTGGTGAAAAGTGCTTTATGACCCAAGAACAAGTCAAAAACATCCTGCGAAATCGTGTGGCAAACTGGAAGCCACAACATTTTAAGGTCTATAATCTTGCAAAGAGATATGTTAAAATATGTTAAAAGGTTAAAATAAATTTGTAGGTTAAAAAAGTAGATGTACATTTGCACTCAACAAATAACAATTACTAATTTTAAAAACTAACAAAATGAACACAACACAATTAACAAAAAAAGTATCTTTCAGTTTCTCTGGTTACGGACACAACAAAGTAACCATCACATTCAGAGGTAAGCAATATTCTTGCACATCAACTAACACCAGCGCAACTGATAGGATTTCTGATGACAATGATGGTATCAATCACGATACATATTACAAGACCAAGAAACAAGCATTTATGAGTCTTTACAACGAGTGCAAGAGAGCAAATAATTTAAGATAATTACAAACCTAATAACAACTAACAATGAACTCGATTAACGTGATTACAAAAGTATCAACGCTAACAACTTGGCAAATTGAAAATTCAAAGGAACGCATCGAATACGAATCAGACAATGAAACTTTTTACGTATGGAATAAAGACAACGAAATAACTGCTTCAATCGAACTTAAAGATGCATTCTGGACAATGCAATTATGTGACCTTGCAGTATCTAATGACAAACACGAAATTAACTTACAATTCAACGATTACATTCCGCACACCTCATTCTTATCAATGGTATTAACCGATTTTTTACACAAAAACAAATAAACAAACAATTATGACAATCAAAGGCACAATTAAGCGCATAGGCGCAACAGTATCAGTAAGTGATGGTAAATTCTCAAAGAGAGAAATAATACTAACCACAAATGACCAGTATCCACAAATCGTATCAATTGAATTACAACAGAAAGCCTGCTCAATAGCAGATTCGCTTTCAGTAGGTCAAGACATTGAGGCTTACATTAACATTAGAGGTCGTGAGTGGACAAGCCCACAAGGTGAAGTTAAGGTTTTCAATACGATTGCTTGCTGGAAAGTGGATGCGAATCCGTTCACCGAAGCAGCACCAGAACCGATTTCAAACGATGACTTATTTTAAATCTTAATACATAACTAACAATGGAACAAAAAACACATTTTAAAAAATTACGCAACCCAAATTATATCGGTGGGTGGGACTTAACAGATGCCGATAAAACAGTTACAATAACCAAAGTGGATAAAGAAAAAGTCCACGATGGCAAAGGTGGAGAATCCGAATGCTGCATAGTGCATTTTGCCGAATGCAAACCGATGGTGGCTAACGCTACCAACTTAAAGCGCATATCGAAGCTATTAGGTAGCCCATTTATTGAAGACTGGACTAACAAACAAATAGTATTAACAACCGAAAAGGTTAGAGCATTTGGTGAGATGCACGATGCGGTTAGAGTGTCAACTAAACCAGTTACTAAACCGACATTAAGCGGTGAAGCAATCGAAAAGGCCAAAGCGGCTATTGCTGCGGGATCAGTTACAATTGATGCAATAAAGAAAAAATATAATGTTACTAACGAGGTGGAGGCTCAATTGACAAATGGATAAGATATTCAGAATACATTGCTCACAGATAGGTAAAATAATGAGCAACGCAAAAACTAAAGGCGAACTTTCAGCAACCTGCAAAACATTCTTAATGGAATGGTATGCCAATGACCGCGAGCAAATACATTCAAAGTACATTATGAAAGGTAACTTGGTTGAGATTGACCTTATAGACTTTATGGCCGAACAAATCGGTTTGGGGATGGCCGAAAAGAACGAAGTAACTGTGCATAATGAATGGATGGTTGGCACTTGCGATGTGCTAACAAATCATTTAATCGTCGATGTTAAGGCTGCTTGGTCACGCAAAACACTACAGCAACAAGCTATCGATGGAATGAATCCTGACTATGAGTGGCAAGGTCGTGGTTACATGGCGCTTTGGGAGCGACCAACGTTTATAGTTTTTCATGGCCTTATGAATACACCAGAGGAGGCGAACTATGATGGCGAGGTTGTGTATGATGACTTGCCAGCTAACGAACGTTGGGTGGCTTATCAGGTGCAACGTGATGTAACTATTGAACAGTTAATTATTCAGCGCGTCATTCAATGTCGCGAATGGCTTGAGGAATATGATAAAAAAATAGTTGCGAGTTTAGGTAAGATTCATTAAGTTTGCATCGTTGTTTCGATTCCACATTATAGAAACATAACCTTATTGGCCTGTATAACCGAGCGTAGAAGTGGAATCCTGCGCAAAGTTTTACAGGCTTTTTTAATTCTTATAAGTATGAAAATATTTTTAGTAAAATCACCAAGCGGAAAAATCCTTCCAATGTATGCCGAAACAATTTATCATGCAATCCAAAAAGCAATGGTTGTGGATGGGTTTAGCTACAATCAAACCGAGTATAATAAACTTAATCCTGCGAAAAAATGAAAACAGAAAAAGAATTGGTTGATCAAATGGTAGTCCATTTTAAAAAGTATTTTGAAGTGCAAAGAGAAGTAGTAAGCAAGTGTAAAAAAAACCGAATTGATTTGCTTTTGTCTATTGATGGTAAATATCATTTTGGTATTGAGTGCAAAAGGCCCGACAAAAAAAGAGGCGAGGAAATCGGTGAATATGTTTTGCAAGCCAATAGATACACAAAAGCAGAATGGGAATATAGACCAGGCGAATTTGTAAAAGCACTTATATTTATTTACCCTGCATTATCTTATAACTATTTTATACTTAATGAAGAATCTATATTTATTGATGGTATCGAATATCATAAGGATAGACATCATAAATTGCATGATCATAATACTGTTAATTCATTTATTTGTAAAATTGCGGATATTGGTGAAGTAAGAAAGAAATCATTAGGTTATCAGTTTTCTTTTATGAACAAACCAATATTTGAACATATAATTTACCCCCACAACGGTAAAGATTATTCAAAGGTGCATGAAGTTAATTATAATTTTTATATGAATAAACTATGCAACCAATAACATTCAACTACTACGAAGCCGACATCAAACGTAGCACTCCATTAGGTAGTGTTACGCTTGAATATCTTATTAACGCTATTAGAACACCTAAAAAAGACATCCGCAATGTATTTGAGGAGATAAGGATTGCGGAGGAAAATAAAGACATGGCAACAAAGCAAGCATTGAAGTCAAAATTATACTCATTTACTCCATGTGTGTATGTTAACGGCCCGCGCAAGTATTCTAATATTCAGCATTGGACTGGCTTGCTTGTTTTGGATTTCGACCATTTAGCAAGTGATGTTGCAGTTGAATTCAAAGAGTATTTATTTAACGAATACAAATACATCATAACCGCGTGGCTATCCGCTTCGAGGCATGGTGTTCGCGCACTGGTTAAGATACCGATTTGCACTTCAGTAGATGAATTTAAACAATACTATGCAGGAATTGAGCGACACCTCAACTGTTATAATGGTTTCGATACCGCGCCAAAGAACTGCATTCTACCGATGTTTATAAGTTACGATGCCGAAATCCTGCACCGAAACGATGCGCAAACTTGGTCAACAAAACATATTGAAATTGTAAGGCCTGCAGTTAAGCAGTATATTGTTGATGATAAAACATCAACAATTGAACGTATTATTGCAAAAAAAATAAACGTAATTGTTGATAATGGTCATCCACAATTGAGGGCCGCAGCTTACTTAATGGGTGGTTATGTTGGTGCTGGTTATATTGATCAACAACATGCCATTTGTGTAATGGAGCAAATGATTGATGGCAACGGTTATTTATCACAAAAGGCATCAATTTACAAGCAAACAAGCAAAGAAATGATTAACAAAGGAACTACACAACCAACTTATTTAAACAAAGCATGAGCGACAAATTTAAAAAACCCGAAAAGAATTCAATCTACAACCCAGTAGATTGGTTTAATGAGTTTGGCACGTTTCAGCAAATATTTGAGGGCGATAAAAAATGTATTTCATTTTCAGATACGGAGGCAACTTATCCAGTTTCAGATGCAACTGATTTATCTAAAAGTCCTAATTTTATATTAAATAAAAACGGTAAAATAGACATCAAAAAGTCAAACCCATTTGATTTAGCAACAGGGCAAAGCTTCAGTAAATTTATATTGTTGACAACGGTTAAATTTAAAGGCGATTACTTTCAAGCTATGAGTCACGTTTCTTATAATATAATGCAAAACGAAATACCTTACATTCGCGTTGGCTCCGATTATTTTAAAGTAATTAAAAAAGATGACCGCTATTCAGGAACTAATGTAATTTTAAAATCTTGGAAAAAAGATGAAATAAAAGAAGATCATACTAAAAATATACTTTGCAAAATTTATAAGTTTGATGACTTCACAATTATTCCTAATAATGTGACTTTTATTCCATCAAAAAACAATTGTTATAATTTGTATGCCAAATTCCCACATACAAAATATAGTGATACTGTTTACACTAATGACATTAGTGTTACACTTGGTTTGTTAAGTCACATCTTTGGCGAGCAATTAGAGTTAGGTTTAAAGTACATGAAGTTACTTTATGAGCATCCTTGTCAAATATTGCCAGTACTTTCGTTAGTTTCAACTGAAAGGGAAACAGGCAAAACAACTTTTTTAAATTATATTCAGATGCTATTTGGCGAGAATTCAACACTTATCAATCCAAGTGATTTAATGAGTAGCTTTAACGATGCGTATGCCACAAAGAATATAATTATGATTGATGAAACCGTAATTGAAAAGCAACACGTTGTTGAAAAACTTAAATCCTTAGCAACTGCAAAAACTATTTCAGTATCACAAAAGTTTGTGCAACATTACAGCGTGCCATTCTTTGGTAAAATTATTGTTTGCACAAATAAGGAAACCGATTTTATGAGAATAGATGACGAAGAGATACGTTTTTGGATTAGGAAAATTAACCCTATTGTTGGCAAAAAGAACACCAATATTGAAAATGATTTATTTAATGAGATTCCTAAATTCCTTAAATATTTAGAACAACTGCCTGATATTGACTTTTCAAATTCTCGCATGGTATTCACTCAGGAGGAAATACAAACCGAATCGCTGGAGCTTATTAAAAAAGAAAGCAAAAACGGATTACGAAAGGAACTTGAAATATACATTGAAGACTTTTTTAACAATAATAATTGTGATACATTTGAAGCAACAGCAAAAGATATAAAAGAGGAATGGTTTGAACATGATAGGGAAAAGATGTCTTACATTCTTAAAGTGCTTAAAAACGAAATGAAAATGTCACCACAACCGAATAAGTATTATGTGCCATTTAATAAGACTAATATGTTGGATAAAAAGAAAGGCACTCCATTCTTATTTGTAAGGGAAAATAACCAATCAGTTGAAAATGAATCTTATAGCGATTATGAAAATAGACAACCATTTTAACAGTAAAGTCTTTTCTAAAAGTCTTTTCTATATTAAACTATTGATTACTAATTATTTAGAAAAAAATAGAAATAGAAAAGGCATTTGGCAAACTACTACAAAAAATTTTATCAATAATAATAATAGGAATAGTTTTAGCCATTTACCTCTCTCTTTTTTCTATTTTTATATAAAATATAGTAGTAGTAAGGGTTATAGCTTAGAAAAGACTTAGAAAAGTTATTAGAAAAGACTTAGAAAAAAATTGAGTTTTCTATAAATCAATAAATCAAAATCAAAATGAAAATTTACACAATCCCCGAATTCGAACTATATTACCACGAATGGAAACGCACGCAAATGCAACCGAGATTCCATGACACCTTACCGATTGAACGATTTAACCTCAACAAAAAGAAAGTCGTTAAGAAGCGAAAGGCGGAACTCACGACAAACCATTTAGACTTGCCAGTGAACAATGTAATCCAGCCAAAAGAAACCAAAGATGCATTTAACACAAATAAGTTTACTGATTTGATCATTGCCTACCTTAAAGCAGTGCATAGCTGCAATAGTGCAAGGCGAATTAGCAGTGAGGGCCGATATCGAAAGGGCATAGGTTACATTGCTGGGCTTAACAAAGGCATGGAGGACATACAGTGCATATTGAAAGGCCGATTGTTCGCTATCGAAGTCAAGTCACCAACGGATAAGATTAGCCCCGAACAACTAAAACGAAAGGCAGCAATTGAAGCCGATGGAGGTTATTACATTATTGCTACATCGTTTGAGCAGATGCAAACGGAATTGATTAACTTATTAAAATAATACTTATCTTTGTGCTATGAAAGCCGATGACAAAACGACCAAAAAACGACCTCAAAAACTGTTTAAAGGCGATGAGGGTGTTAAGTTTAGCAAAGAGAATCAACCACCACCCGAAGCTAAGAGCAAAGGATGGGAGGCAAGGCGCGCGGAAAGGTTACTGACTCAAAAGATTATCGAAAAGTTAACGGGCTCCAACAATCTGGAGGAGTATGTCGATAGTTTATTTAACAACGCTAAGATGGGCAATGCTAAGGCCATTGACACATTGAATAACGGAATTGAGGAGCAAATAACTAAAACCGAAACGACCATCACCGACACGCGACCACCCTCAACGGTCACGATGCCTGATGGCACTAAGATTGAAATTTAATGAATGTCGATTTACAAGCCAACCCAAAGCAGTATGATTTTTACATACAAGCGATGGCAGCGGCACAAGGCGCGACAGAGAAGCGCAATCTACTTTATGGCGGCGCTATTCGTGGTGGAAAGTCATTTATTTGTGCCACGATCTGTTTGCGTTTGGCATCTATGTATCCAAACAGCAAGTGGCATGTAATTAGGTCAGACTTTCCGAAGTTAGTAAAGACAATCATACCCACATTTGAAAAGATTATCGATGGCTCACCTCACTTTAGATGGTCACGCGATAAGTCAAACTACTTCTTAGAGAATACCAAAACAAAATCAAAGATATTTTTTATGGCTGAAAACATAAGCCATGACCCCGAACTAAACGCATTCTTAGGACTTGAAACGAATGGAGTTTACTTTGAGCAAATCGAGGAACTGAGCAAGAAGTTATGGAACATCGGCAGCTCGCGTGTTGGTAGTTGGTACATTGATAAGATGCCAACACCTTTAATATTAGCAACGTTTAACCCGACTCAAACGTGGATTAAAGATGAAATACACATACCTTACTTAAAAGGCGAGTTAGGCCCAGAGTTTTACTATCAACTTGCTTTACCCGATGACAATGCATTCGTAACCGAGGAGCAACGTAAGGTTTGGTCACGTATGGATGAGCGTTATAAGAGGCAGTTTATTGGCGGCGATTGGACTAACTTCGATATGGATGGCAACCGTTGGGCCTATGCTTACGATTCGACTAAACACTTAAAGCCCGTTGAATTAAACAAACAACTGCCCATCATACTTTCGTTTGACTTTAACCGTAATCCAATATGTTGCTCAGTGTTGCAAGTTATGCCGCCATCAACTATACGCGTTAAGGAAACGATTAAGTTAGCTAATAGCGACATCTACCAACTTTGCGATGTTATTAAGTCTAAGTATGGCAATGCACTATACCAAGTAACTGGCGATGCTTCAGGCAAGTCATCGAGTGCATTGGTGCAAGATAACCTAAACTATTATGTTGTGATAAGGCAGAAGTTTAACCTTAGCAACAATCAAATGTTAGTGCCAAGCGTTAACCCATCGTTAGAAGAAAACCGAATGTTAGTTAACTCATTACTTGCGCGTGGCAATGTCGAACTTGACCCTCAGTTTACTAAGGGCTTGCAATTCGATTTAGAAAACGTGGCGGTGTTGCCCGATGGGACAATAAAGAAAACAGACCGAAACGATCCAACACAACAAGCCGATGCATTAGACACATTTCGTTATGCATGTAACACTTATCTAAAAAATTTCATATATTTGTCAAATGTTTAGCGTAATCATTCCAACTATGTGGAGAAGTCCACGCATCACAAAGCTTGTTGAAGAACTATGTGCATGCGAATTTGTCGGTGAAGTAATCATTATTGACAACAACACAACTGAATATAGACCGTTGCCGCTTAACGCTAAGTATGACATACACTTAATGGCTGAAAACATCTACGTAAACCCAGCATGGAATTACGGAGTTGAGCGTGCTAAGTATGATAACATCTTAATTTGCAACGATGACATAAACTTCAATCCTGCATTCTTATCAATATTCGATGACAGTTTGCAGCACGTTGGCATTATCGGTATGGCATTTGAAAACTACCAACTAAAGAAAGATGCTAACATACATTTGAAATCAATGAAGCAACGCCCATACGGATGGGGATGTATGATGTTAATGCATAAATCTAAATACGTTGCTATACCGGAAGACCTATTGATTGCAAATGGCGATGATTGGTTAGCGCAAAATTCAACGCCTTATGAGTTGCATGGGTTAAGTATTCAATCCGAGATTAGCACAACTTCACAACTGCCTGAATTTGGAATGATTCAGTTGAATGATAACGAAATTTATAAGACAAAATATGCTAAGTAACGTAAATAAGTGGGACAATTGGTATAAAGACTTAGGAACAACACCGAGTGCATATAAGTATTCCGAAACGGAAACATACAAGATAGCTGCCGATTTTTTAAGAGGCTTAGATGTGGTTGAAGATTGGGGAGTAGGATCTGGTGGTTTTTTAAATCATTTACCAAATGCAATTGGTGTTGATGGCAGCGATACTCCGTTTGCAGATAAGAAATTTATTGATTTATGTAATTATACGACATTGGCAAACGGAATACATCTAAGGCATGTATTAGAACATAATTATAATTGGCAAAAAATATTTATCAACGCTTTATCCTCAGCAGTTAACAAGGTGGTAGTAACTTTGTTTATTCCATTAAGTGATAGTGAAACAAAAGAGTTGGCTCATAATTTAAAACATGGAGTTGATGTGCCTGATTTATCAATTTCAAAAAAAGAATTTAATGAAATATTAGAATCATTCTCGCCTAAACTTGTTGAAGTTCAAACGCTAAAAACACCAACTGGTTATGGGGTTGAAATTATTTACAAAATAACAAAGAAATGAAAATAAGACTTGTATCATGCAACTTTGTAGATAATCAAAGTCTTATTATTAACAATCAAGAAGAGATTAATAGCTTAAGTGTTGATATTAAAATATACAATGACTCAAACACACCATCAAGGTTATTGAGCATGCATCCAAGGTTAAAGGGTAAAATACCTAAAATGTTAGAATGGATTTCGGCACCTGGTTATGATTATTACATTTGGGTTGACTCAAAATTTACTTTAAATAACGGTATAATTCAAACCCTTATTAATCAATTAGGCGATGCTGAGATAGGTTTGTTTAATCATTCACATAGAGATAGCATACAAACTGAATTGGAGTTTGTAAACACTTTAATTAACGAGGGTAACCATTATTTAAATAGCAGATACGTTGGCGAACACATGGATAAACAAGTGGAGGATTATTTAAGCGATAATACATTTGTAGATGATAAGTTATTTGCTGCGGGTTGTTTTATTTATTCAAGCAAGTTGGTTAAAAATACTGAATATAATTTATTAAAAGAATGGTTTTTTCACAATAACATTTATTCAGTTCAAGACCAATTAAGTTTACCATATTTATTACATAAGTTTAAAACAAAATATATTACCTTTGACTTTGATTTATTGAATACAGAATTAATGAATTATAATTAAAACCATGCCAATACTTAACTGCCTAACAAGCTACACTCAAGACATTAGCGGCTGCGCTGAAACATTAGAATTCAGTTCGCCTACATTTACAAACGATACTGATTACGTTATTAAGTTTACCTATTCAAATGGATGGGTGCTTAAAAAAGATGTAACAAGCGGCCTATACGATGCAGTCATTGAAATGAACAATAACGGATTCTGGAACATCGGCACTGGCATCGTAAAGGTTGAGATTCTAAATGGCTGCGATGTCACAAATTTTGACATTTGTGGGACAGTTTATTCATCGATTACACTTAACTTCATAAACATAACTGAAGATGATACTATTGCCATTATCCCTTGTCCTTGTCCTGAATAGCCTCGGTTGTTTAGGTGTTCATTGCCTAACGCGTGAGGGTATGTTATTCGAGCAAGCAGCAAACTATATTCGACATTATGTTGGTCACTATTGGAGCAAACCATTGTTTGATTGCCCGCCATGTATGGCATCTGTTTGGGGTTTGATAGGTTGGTTATATTTTGTAACCGACTTGCACTTGCTACCTTACTTACTTATCCTATGTGGCCTAAACGCGTTAACATCTAAAATGTATTATCATGGAGATTGAAGATGCACATAAGTTTTTGCTATCTCTCGGCTACACTTACACCGGTCAAACATGCGGGTGTGGAGGCAGTGCAAAAAAGCGCACGTATAATAAAGTAGATAATAAAGTAATAATTAATCTAAGAACTAAACACTATATTCATAATAATGAACTTCCGAAACCTATTCAAGAACTTACCACCAACTTATAAATCTGAATTCCCACTTGAATTCGCGTTTAAGTGTGGAGGCGTTGACTATTTTGAGTTTGTCGATAAAAACAACTTACCTTACGAGCGTGGGTTGGAAGCGTTGACATTCTACCAAGAAATGCAAAACGGAGTCACAAACGATTACATTAAGAATTACAACGCAGCTATGAGCAAGTTGTTAAGTGATCCAAAGAAAATAAACCTCAACGAAATAATCAAACTGCAAATGCGATTCGAGGAGCGTTGTAACTTCATTATAAGCAAGGATATAATTTACAAGGTTGCTTCGGTTGCGTTTGTGGATAAAAGTGAGCCATTGACACGTTATGACTTTAAGGCCAACGAAAAAAAGATTAAGAACTGGAAAGAAAACGCGGGCGATAGTTTTTTTTTGTCAATGCCAATAAAGAAATTAGTTCCGTTTTTAGCGAAGTCAGGCGACACTTCCCTGACGTATTTGGCGATAGTGGAAAAAGTCGAGCAGATTCAACGGGATATAGTTTCGTTACAGACATTAGGGATGGAATTGCAAGCCGAGAAAGATTAAAGATTACCGTATTAAAATATTTACCCGCGAATTATCAAATTAATTTACTAAATTTGTGGGATTTCTTTTTCTTTGCTAATGAGGCAAAGAAGCCACAACCTAAACAGCCTAAAAAGTAATGGCAGTTGGAAAACGTAATAATTAAATTCGTTGCAGACACATCAGGACTTGAGCCCGCGATTAAGCAACTTGAATTACTTGGTAAGATAAGCAAAGATGATGCGGCCGCGTTTGCGCAAGTAAACAATGAGCAAAAGGAATTCATTCAAAACTTAAATAAATCCACAACTGAAATGGGCAAACTGTCCAACGAGGTCGATGGGCTTATGGCCGAAATTCAAGCGGGTGTTATGGAGGGATTCGCAGACCATTTAGCTGAGGTAACGAAAGAAACTAAGCAAGCGGGTGGTGGCTTTAAGTCAATGAAGCAAGAGTTGAAAGAATTAAAGGCGCAGATTAGTAGTGGGTCATTAGGCGAAAAGGAATTAAGAGAAGCCACAAAACGCGCCGCAGAACTACAAGATAAGATTGGCGATGTCAACGATAAGGTTAAGGCATTAGCGAGCGACACAAAGCGAATAGATGCGGTTGTAACTGCGTTTAGAGGTATAGCGGCAGCGGCTTCGGTTGCTGCGGGTGCTGCATCATTGTTTGGAAGTGAGAACGAGAAGTTAACTAAAACATTAGCGCAAGCCCAAGGCGCGATGGCATTGTTGCAAGGTGTTCAAGAATTAGCAAACATAGCCACAACTGAGGGTGCATTAAAAACGTTTCTTTTGGATGGGGCGCAAAAAGCGGCAACAATATCATCAGCAATAATGGGTAGAACAATTGCAGCATCAACAGCAGTTGCAACTGGTGGTATAAGTTTACTTCTTGCTGGGTTAGCTTACCTAATTATTACTATGGATGATGCGCGTGATAGTGCAACAGACATGAATAAAGCATTAGCAGATGATGCTGGTGTAAGACAAAAGTCAAACGATAAGTTAATAAGCATGTTAAAAGATGGCTTAGACAAAGAGTTGTTAATGAATAAGCAAGCGCATCAAAGAGAAATAGGAGAACTTGATAAGAAATTTCGCGCTAAAACATTATCACAAGAAGCCTATCAAGATGCGGTAAGGATTGAAGATGATTTGTTTTTATCTATTCAACAACAAACGAGAGATAAGTTTGCAAAGCAAGAAGCCGATGCAGCCAAAGCCCATCAAGAAAAGTTAGTGCAAGATAAAAAGATTGCTAACGATAAAGCATTACAAGCGCAACTTAGACAGATACGTGATGAGATAGCAGCAAATGAATTATTGATGCGTCAAACAAACGATATTGATGCTAAGATGGGTTATTATGCTGCAATAACAAAACTAAAACAAGACCAAGTTAGACTTGATAGTTCATTAACTGCAAATGAAAAGAAATTAGAAATTGCAAACCTTAATGATTCACAACGTGTTTATGAGGAATCATTTAATAAGCGCACAGAAACAGATATAGAAGCGTTTAATGAAGCAAATGAAATAAAGTTAGAGGATAACTTAAATTGGTGGCAAAAATACTTTGATGTTGAAGATGCTTTTTTAGATAAGCAAGAAAGAAAAAATAAAGCAAGAAGAGAAGAGGCTATTAAGGCATACACTGACTTAGCACTTTATTCAGCACAAACTATTTCCGACACAATATTCACTATTAACCAACAAAATAGAGATGCCGAAACTGCATCGATATTAGAATCACTTAGTGAGCGTAAAGATGCCGAGTTAGCAAATAAGAATCTAACTGATGCACAACGCTTACAGATTGAGGAAAGATACGCACAACAAGAAGCCGAAATCAAAACACGCGCTTGGGAGGCACAAAAGCAAGCATCAATAGCGCAAGCAATAATGAATGGAGCTTTAGCAATTACAAATATACTTGCAACAGTTCCAGGAGGCCCATTAAATCCTGCAACCATAGCATCTTTGGCGGCCGCAGCCATATCAACTGCCGCACAAGTCGCAGTTATTTCAAATACACAACCGCCAAAGTTTGCCGATGGTGGTATGGTAGGCGGTCAACTGCATTCAAGCGGAGGCACATTGATTGAGGCTGAGCGAGGCGAATACGTAATCAATAGACAATCAACCTCAGATTATTTGCCATCGTTAAAGGTGCTTAATAGTGGTGAGGTTGAGCCTACATTTGCAAACAATATCTTAACTGCATTAGCCAACGGAACATTTGACCTTGCGGCACAATTTCAAACCAAACAGAGTGCAAGTAGTGATGGAATAAATTACGATAAGTTAGACCGCATTATGGCAAAGCACAAATCAAATCTTAATGTCAATATTGATGAGCAAGGATTAACAACTTTTTTATTGAAAGAAAATAGCCGCGTTGAATTTAGAAACAAAAAAATGAGATACAGAGCATGAATTGGAAGTTCACATTAATAGACAGTTCAAGTGTTTCAACGGTTGTTGAATCGCCAGTTGGGTGGAATGGTATTGGTGGCAACTTAACGCGTAACATTGTGCATCATGGCATCAATATAAACATCTCAACTGATTCATTCGAATGGGTTGGTGAGGCTTACGATTTGCTTTACACCGAGTATCAAACTAATGGCGCTAACGGTCAATACCAAGTGCAAATCGATTACGAATGTGCCGAGGGCGATGGATATACAAACTACTTTATTGGTGCATTTGACTTTAATACATTTGAAAGACAATGTGCTGATTATTGCTTTATTAAGTTAAGCGTTACAGCATCGAAGTGCACCGATGTATTTATGAGTAGAATGGGGCAGGATGTTGACATTGAGGCAACAACTAACTTTGATGGGCAAGCGATTACACCACCATTGTTGAGGGTATTAAACATTGAGGGGCAAGATATATTGTTGCAAGATAAGGCAAACAATACTGGCCAAACGCATTCTGGTTTTTTTAATACAGTTTCAACGGGCAATAAGTTTATAGATATACCAGTTTACTTACCTAACAATATTATAAATGAATTTTATTTATTTAATATTAATAATGTAAGTGCAAATTATGTAGCAAAAGCGGGAGGCGATGATAACTTAGCATTCCCAATGGATTTAATTGATTGGGTAAAACATGGTCAGTTTTTATACATTACTGGCTTTGACAAAAACGATGTTGAAAATTGCGTTAATGGAAATGAGTTTGTTGTAAATTGGAATGCAAAAGGTACATTTACATTAACATCATCGTATAATGGAAACTTTTCAGTTATATTACGTGTTAACAAAAGAAATCCATTTACTGGAGCATTAGTTGATTTAGGAACTACTACAATAGCATCAGGCATTACATTAACAAATGGTGTGCCTGCGAGCTTTGCATTTGATGAGGGGTTAACGGGCAGCACAGTAATTTTATATGACAATGAATATTTGTTTTTTTACTATCACATAGAAATTTTTAAGTCAACTGCGGGAGGTATAGGTGTTAATGACCCAACTGATTTTCAAATTGTTTACGAAAATGATACTTACTTTGAGCAAAAAATAGGGTCAGCATGCGAGCCATCAGTTGCCACATCAGTTTATTTGCCCGAGTTGTTAAAGTTTCTCCCATCGGCATACATGGATGAGGATTGCCCATCGGTAGTAATGGAAGAGGAGTTGAATCAATGTTTAGATTTTTATCAAATAACTAAGGGCTCATTTATTCGCCAAGTAACTGAGCCAAGTGTTCCAAAATTATTTACATCATACGAATATTTATTTGAGCAATGCAGAAAGATATTTAACATTGGTTGGGGGTTTGACAACAACGAAACCGAATTAAAGATTGCACGTATTCAAGAGTTTTATAAATCAACAATAGTTGTCGATGTGGGATTAGTTGACAAAGCTATATTTACAACCGCAAAAGATTTGATTTACGGAACGATAATGGTTGGTTATAACAAGTGGGAAGCCGAGGAGTATAACGGGCTTGATGAGATGAATACAGAGCGACAATATCGCAGAAACATAGACTCAAATCCAACCGAGTTAGACCTAATGTCTGACCTAATAAGTGCAGGATATACGATTGAAATAACACGCAGAAAAAACCAAGCAACAACGGGAACAAGTGACTGGCGCTATGATGATGACTTGTTTATTATTAATGCTAATGTTATTGAGGGCAACTTATATGCTTACAGAGGTGTTGACAATGGTGCTGCAAACATCTATTCTCCAACTACACGAATGAACTACGTATTAACACCTTTGCGTAACATAATGAGGTGGTTTAAGTCCATTGTTGCAGCACAACCAACGGTGGCAAATGAGGAATTAATATTCACAAGCGGCACTGGTAATTATATTGCTGAGGGGCAAATGACTGTTTATTGTCCTGTTGAGGGTGAAGTTATAGCAGAAAATGAAACAATAGACAGCACTAAATTTTCAGATGACTATTACATAACACCAATTTGGAAGACTGAACATGTGACCTTTACCGCACCGTTTTCGATGGCAGACTTTGAGGATGTTAAAGTAAATCCTTATGGTGCGATTCGTTTTAGATGCTCAGACACTTACTACATTGGTAACATTGTTGAAATCAATCACGATCCGAACGAGGGATTAGCAGAATTTAAACTTTTAATAAGAAGATAAAATGCCAGTATCAATATTAAACATCCCAAATAGTTTTGTAACATTTTATGACCTTGGCACAGATGTCGGGCGAAGTGAATATATTACTGATACCGAGTGCGGAATACAAAAAGACTTTTGCTTACCGATTTATGAGGTTGGCGATGTTGCTTTTCAAACGCAAATAGTATCGAGTGAGGTTATAAATAGCGTTACTATATACAAGATTCCTAACGGTGGCAGCGCGGTTATTGTTGCAGATGTAACTACAAACATTGTGACTAATGGAACACAAAGCGGAGTGCCGATTTATAACATTTGGTTTTCGTTTTTGTCATCTGACTTATTAGATAACATTTATGATGGCGATTGTTTTCAGTTAGCGTTTGCTTGTGGTGTTGCTGAGCCAAGTTTTTTTATATCCAATCAATGCTTTAAAAAAGTTAACGATAAATGTTTGAGCACTAAACTTGAATACATAAACACATCTAACGCTTTTGGGTTTGTTTATAGAGCATTTGGCACGTTTCCAAACATAGCATTGACAATAAATAGAATCCGCTTACCATTATACTTTAAAGAGCCAAACATTAGCAGCGACAAAACTGTTTACGTTCGACCAGATGGAAGCCGCCAATTATTATCGGCCCGTTTGGCAAAGCGTTATAAAGGTTATGTCGATGAGGTGCCGGAGGAAGTGCATCAAAACTTAGTCATTGCATTGAATCACGATGGCATTTACTTCACACCGGAAAACTTTGCAACTCAAATACAAGCACGTTTTGAGGATGAGTATAACAATAATTATCCCGAAATAATGCAGAACGTAAACATTTGGAGCTCAGATTTTACTATCTTTGAAACGCCATTTAACAACTTTAACTCTAACTGCGAATGACAACTGGAATACTCTTAATCGGAATCGGCCATAAAAACTATGGGTGCATGGCTGCAAACCTTGCGATGTCATTACGTGCAAACGGTTGTGACTTACCTATAACATTAGTAACGCAAGCCGATACTATCACGCGTTTAGATGAAGATTATAAGGCTTTGTTTACCGATATAAAAGAAATCCCGTCACATTGCTACACACTTGCCGATAACGAAACGTGTTATATTAAAGCAAAGGCACACATGGATGAGTTAACGCCTTATGACTATACGTTGTTTATTGATGCCGATGTGATTATGATTAACAATCATTCGATTAATGCAGAGATTGAAAAATTAAATGGAATTGATTTCGCGGTAAAGAATAGTGGGTTTAAAAACTATGATAGTGATGAGATTACTGCCGATTCAAAGCAATGGGCTAACTTATTAGAAGTAAAAGAGGCGTTCGGATTCACAACTGAAAAGATTTGGAATGTTCATAGCGAGTTTATATGGTGGAAAAAAGGCCATCCATTGTTTGCAAAGTGGGTAGAAAACTTTGAAAACATACGTGTAAAAAACATTGAGTTTGCTGGATGCATACCCGATGAGTTACCGTTATGGATTGCAATGTGTCAGTTAGGTATTGACTGCCATGAAGAAATGTATCACCCTACTTTTTGGCCAATGGATTCAACTAAAACAATGCGATTAAAGGATTTAAAAGATGACTATTGTGGCATATCTATTGGAGGTAACCGAATAAGTGAAGTGCAATTAACAATCTATAACAACCTTGTGCAAATTCATGCATTAAGAATGAATATGCGATATAAATTTTTACAACAGCCTAAAAGAAGATGGGCTCCAGAACGCCATACTTATTAAATGGAAACCGAAAACAAATACATTATTATTGATGCCGATATCGTTGCCGATGTCGCACGTAATCCACATATTGAGGATGAAGAGTATGTTAACTTTCAATACTATTCTGATGGAAAATATCCGCGTAAATTAATCGATGAGGTAAGACCTAACGAACACATAATCGTAAAGGAGTATCGTAAAAAAACTTATGAGGCGGTTTTTAGCGAAGTTTATGATCGCGTTTTAAATGCACTAAATAAAATACAACGTGCGGATGGATTCTTTTTAAAGTTTCCCGACACGCAATATCCACGAATTGCCAAAGATGAGGACTTAAAAACATACCTCACAAAAAACTTTACCGCTTCCAAGTCCTTAATGAATTGGGCTTTTCAAGTTGGTTTAAAACAATATACAATCGATGCTAATGGTGTTATTATTGTGTGGGCAGAACAAGCTGAGCCAACTGAATATAAGAAGCCGAAACCTTACGTAATTAATTCAAGTAGCATTGTTTACCATTACGAGGGCAATTCGATTGTCTATAAAGATGATGACAATGGCAATGTATATTATTCAATTGATAAGATTAGTTGGTCAAAGTGGCGCAAGAAAAAGAAAGGCAACGGTTTTGATTTAGTTGAGGAAACATTTCATGGCCTTGGTGTATTCCCTGGCTTTACAATCGGTGGTGTTGTAGAAGAGGAAGAGGAACTTGGCCGCGAATATCAAAGCAGATTAAAGGCAATGCTCCCATGGTTAAACGTGGCAACGGTTGAGTTTAGTGATTTACGTGCTGAAATAACGCAACACATACATTCAACTGTTTGGATTTACCAAGATGAGCAATGTAAGTCATGCAACGGTCAAGGGTTTACGTTTACAAAAGAGCAAGAGCGTGTGCCATGTACGAATAGCAAGTGTAAGGATGGGCAGATACCGACATCGCCTTACGAAACTATACGTGTAAGGCCTGCGAAAACAACGATGGGAGAAGTGCCAGCACCGACTCCACCGATGGGCTACATTCAAAAACAAACCGAGATTGCAGAGTTGCAGGATAGGAGGATAAACGAAATGCGCTATCGTTCACTTGCCGCAGTAAACATGCAGTTTTTGGAGGTACAACCAA
>Ga0181344_1000114_pt1 | contig 33172 bp, 14 predicted proteins | sample Su13VDMLBDD_FD_130098 | JGI IMG/M metagenome (GOLD analysis project Ga0181344, IMG submission 130098) | Freshwater viral communities from Lake Michigan, USA - Su13.VD.MLB.D.D | ecosystem: Environmental > Aquatic > Freshwater > Lake | place: USA: Michigan | collected 2013-07-15
AATTAAAAATTTATAATTAAAACGATTATACGAAATTAACAAAATCGCTTATTCTTATTGGAAATTATAATATTTCCAGTTAAATTTGTTAAATTAATAGACATGGCTTCATACACCGATATATTACCACAATTCACTCCCTACGTCCAAGAGACTCCTGTGCAGGCTCTTGTTGAAGTTGGTATGGAGAAGCAACGTCGTTATGATGAGGGTATTCAGAAGATTCAAACCTATATCGACAATATTGCAGGGCTTCCTGTAGCTAGACCAATTGATAAGGTGTATCTTCAATCCAAACTAAACGAGCTTGGTGGTAGACTTAAAACAGTTGCTGCTGGAGACTTTTCTAACTTCCAGTTAGTTAACTCTGTTAGTGGTATGGCTAATCAGATTGTTAAAGATCCAGTTGTTCAAAATGCTGTATCATCAGCCTCTAGATATCAGAAAGAACTAGCAAACCTACAAGCTGCTAGAGCTAAAGGTGAATCTTCTCCAAGTAATGAGTGGGTGTTCAGTTCTGCTGCATCTAAATGGATAAATAGTGACGATCCTAATACTAGCTTTGATGGCTACTATCAACCATACGTTAACTGGAAAAAGAATGCATTAGAGGTTATCAAAGGATTAACTAAAGATGAAACAATCACTGATGATGCATTTACAGTTGGTGCTGATGGTAAACTTGTAATAGCTGATGCACTTGTTCGTAAAAAGATGTCTGGTATATCTGCAGACAAAATTGAAGAGGCTCTTTTAAACACTTTAACTCCAGGTGACTTCAAACAAATGCAGATTGATGCTTTGTACAACTACAGCAATCAAGATGCTGACAAGTTTAGAAACACGATCAACACTACCTATGGTGGTAGAATTAAAAGTTACACTGATCAGATTACAACTCTACAGAACGCTAAGTCTTCTACAACATCAGCAGAGCAAAAAGAAAGATTGAACAATCAGATATTAGCTCTTAACAAAGTTGTAAATTCAATTAGCAAAGAACAAAACAGTTTACTTGGTGCAATTGATTCTGGAAATGTAGAAGGTGCTAAAGCTCAGTTTGGAACTCACAATGCTATCTCTGGTATTGCTGAGTCTTTCTCTTATTCTCAAATCTCACAAACTTACGAAGACAGTCCTTTTCCTGATATTGCTTTAAGAAGAGAACAGATTAGAAATCAAGTAAATCAATTCTGGGCTAAGTACAATCAAGATGAAAGACAATTTGATGTTAATAGAAAATTAAAAGAAAAAGAATTACAACTAAAAGAAGTTGAAGCTCAAGGGTATGGTGGTATTGGAGTTGGTGGAGATTTAGCAAGTGTATTAGGTGTTTCTGAAAGTCAAATTGGTCCATATTTATTAGCTAAAGCAACAATGGATGCTCAGAGCGGTGAAGAACAAGTAAGAAAACTTACACAAGAGTTTTTAAAAGTAAAAGGTAAAGATCAAAAATGGTTGGATCAACAGGAAGCTGCTTGGGAGAAAAACCCAAATGGTGTTGACCCAATTGTTGGTTCTTACTTTAATCAAGTTGCTGATATCCAAAGACGATCGTTTTCTAATTCTATGATGTTAGCAAATCTTGATGCAGCTGCTGATGCTAGATTTGGAAATATAGAACAGTACATTCCTAAGAACGCTCCAAACATTACATTAACTACAAAAAGCGGTAGAAGAGAAGTTTACACTCCTAAAGACTTTGTTGACTTTAATCAAGTAGCTAATAGATTCCAAACAAGCATTCCTTCTGCAGGAAGTACTGCTGGTCCTACTTACAGAACAGTATGGAACGATGATAAAGCTAGAAAAGAATTAAGTCCTAAGATGTATCAGTTGTATGAGGTATATAAAGCTGGTAACAAAAATACTGGTGGAAACAAAACTTTATACGATAACTTAATAAACTATTCTAGAACTGTAAACAAGCCTTATCAGAACGTCATCAAAGAAAGAAATGACTGGATGGCTAATGAGATCAAAAACAGAATGACAGTTAACCAGGCTGGTGTATACACTATTCCTGCAAATACAGAAAAACAAAAAGAAAGCTTAGCCAACATCTTGGGTACATTTGTTGATTTAGCAAAAGAACCAGGTGGTATTGCTAATTCTCCTGAATGGAATTCAGAGGTTGCAACTGCATTAATGGTTGATCCATCGGTTAAATACAGAATACGTGTTTCTGAAGGAACAAGTCTTACACCAGAAGCTTACGAAGTTACAGCAACTGGTAAAGCTGGTACAGTTAAATTTAACTTAACTCCAGAACAAAAGAAAATGGCATTTGGTGATCAGTTTGAATCAACACCTGCTACTCAAATGGTTCTTCCATACATAGAACAAATGAATAGAATGGGAGGTTATACAACTTCTTATGAACCAGGAAGCGACAGTAACTGGAACAACTCATATCTAAATCCCATTGACTTTCCTAGTATTCAAAACTATGGAACTAAAGCTAACCTTGAACAACCATTTGGTCAACCTGGAAGCTACTCAATCAGACTTAGTATATTTGATCCAAGCACTGGAAAAATTCATAACGATATTCCATTCCCTAGAAGAGGATCTGTTCCACAAGATAAGCTTGCAGAATCATTGATTAACATGAGTGATGCTGGTATTTACGAACTTATCAATGGTAAACCTGCAACAGCTAACGATCTTAAAAAATTACAACAAGCCACTAAAAAACCTTTCTAATGGCAGATAACAATCCACTAGTTGACAGAACCTTATTAGAAGAAGCGTTTGGTAAATATGAACCTGGAAGAAACATTCCAGAGGATTTACCTAATCTACCATTTCGACCAGCTGGTGGAGGTGGTGGTCCTTTGTCTGCTGAACCAGCTCCTTCTGCACTTACTGCTTTAGAGAAAGCTGTTACACAAAGAGAAGGTGATGGTAGAATGTTTGGTGGTAGTTTACCAAGAACTGTTGGTGAATCTGTCTCTCCTAGATATTCTTACTTTGTTCCAGGTGACTACAACAATGAGGATGCTTATGCTCAAGGTCAAGGTTGGACATCTAAAATGCTTAACGGTGTTGGTAAAGGTTTAGCCCTCACTGGTACCACATTCTTACAATCTACAGCAGGACTAGTTAATGGTCTTGCTAGAATGATATATGATGGTAGAGCTGCATCTTTCTATGATAACGATTTCAATCGTACATTAGATGAGTTAAACAAAACTCTTGAAGATAAACTACCAAACTACTATACAGATGCTGAGAAAAATGCAGCATGGTATTCTCCAACAAAACTATTCACAGCAAACTTCTTCTGGGATGGTATCATCAAGAACTTAGGATTTGCAGCAGGTGCTGCATTATCTGGAGGAGTGTATGCTGCTGGATTAAAAGCTCTTCCTCTTACAGCTAGATTATTCTCAGTGGGTAAAGCTGCTGAAGCATTAGCTGCTACAGAAGAAGCTTTGTTTGCTGGTCAGAAGGTTGCTAATACATACGGTAAGATTAAAAGCTTATCTGATAGATTTGTAACTTCTTACAATGTATTAAACCCTGCAGGTAGAGCTGTGGTAGCTGGTCTTGCTACAACTGGTGAAGCTGGTTTCGAAGCATATCATAACATGAATGACTTCAGAGATCAGAAGATCAGAGAGTTTGAACAAACCTATGGTACACCTCCAGCAGGTGCTGATCTTGAAAGAATTAACAGAGAAGCAGAAAGTATTGGTAACTCTTCGTTCTTAATGAACGTAGGATTGTTGTCAGCAACTAACTATATTCAGTTCCCTAAGATATTAGGATCATCTTACAAAGCTGAGAAAGGTATTATTAACTCTTTGACAAAAGAGATTAGTGATGTTACATTAGACAGCACTGGTAAGTACATTGCTACTCCTAGCAAGCTTGGTAGAATATCAGGAGCTCTTAATACAATCAGACCTTACTTGTTCTCAGCTTCTGAAGGATTTGAAGAGGGTGCACAATACGCAATTGGTATTGGTACAAAAGATTATTACAACAAGAAGTATAGAGGTGAGTCTACAAGCTTTATAGATAGCTTGAGTCAAGGTATTACACAAACTCTTGGTACAGATGAGGGTATGGAGAATGTCTTGATTGGTGGGTTGTCTGGTGCCTTGATGCAAGCTAAAGGTAAGTTTACTGAGGCTAGAGATATCAAAGCAAACACAGCTGCTGCAGTTGAAGCATTTAACAAGTTTAAACTATCTGACTTTAGCAAGGATACAATTGACTCTGTAAATAGAGGAACTGTAATCCAAGAAGAAAGAGAGAAGTTCTTGAAGTCTGGTGACATCTTGAATAGTAAAGATGCTGAGTTTGACTATATCATCAACTACTTAACTCCTCGTATTAAGTATGGTAGATTTGATTTAGTACAAGCAGATATTGAAGACTACAAACGTCTTGCTTCTACAGAAGAAGGATTTGCTCAGTTACAGTCAGAAGGTAAAGCTCTATTGAGCGATACAAGAGATTCGTACTTATTACGTCTTGCTGGATTTGAAACTACAGCAAACAACGTTAAGTCATTATACCAATCTCTTAGTCTTCGTTATTCAGGATTAAGAGATGCAGAAGGTAATGCTTTATATCCACCTGCTGTAATGGACCAAATGGTTTATGCTGCAAGTAAGATTGCTGATTATGACACTCGTCTCCCACAGGTATCATTATCTCTTCTACAAGCTGGTGTATTAACTACAGATATTGTAGACAGCATTGGTAAAGAAAACAAACCTAATGCAGAAGCATTAGATAAAGCTGTTGAGCAAATCAATGACTTGGATGTAAACTCAGAGATTAAAGATGAGCTTAAGTCTGACCTTGCTGATCTTATTGAGCTTTCCACTCGTAGAAAGTTATTCATTGATGAGTATAGCGAGATTAAGAAGAACCCTAAGAACTATATCCCTAAGACGTTTGAAGAAGCTCTAGGTGAAGATAAAAAGGTTGAGGTGGATCAAGTAGAGGAATCTACTGGTGAAGTGGTTAAGAAAGAACTTGAGGTTGATAAAGAATACTCTTTGTCAGATGTAACCTTTAGAGATGGTAATAAGATTATTCCAAATCCTAAGGTGAAAGTTATTTCTAAAACTCTTGGTGGTGAGTTAGAAGTTAGATTACCTAATGGTAAGATTACATTTGTAACTCCTGACCAATTAAAAGAATACAACATCTCTGACACTCTCAGACCAGAAGATAGTCCTGAGATCAATGACCTTGTTGAGAAAGCTGCAACTCGTGTATTAGACAGAAGAGAAATTGTTGATGAGTTTGTTGTAGCAGATAATAAACTTGAATACGTTAACTCATTAGATAACCCAGAGTTAACTAATGCTGTTGATGCTGAGATCAAGAAACTTTCTGAAGAGTACCTACAAAGAGAACAAAAGCTTGCTGAAGAAGCTGCTGTAGTTAATAATACAAAGGTGGCTAATGATGTAATTGCTACATTGGATAATAGCCAACCTACATTAGAAGCTAGCTCTACTTACGAACCTGAAAGCAAGAAGTCAGACATTGCTATTGTATCTAGTACAGTGGCTCCATCTGGCAAACCTCATCATGAGAGAGCTAACAAGTTTGGTGCTAACTTAGAATCATTCCCTAATAGAAAGAACATCAAAGGTGTATACGTTACCCTTAAGAACGAAGCTGAGTTAGGCTTAGCTGGTTTAATGGAGTTCTTGAAAGGTGATAGTGATGCTGATATAAATACAACCATTGCTCTAGTGATGGTTGAACAAGATCCTAAAACTGGAGAAACTAAACTAGTTGGTGTAGATGGTAAAGTGTTAGAACAGCCAACTGTTGAGAATACAATCTACCAGGTGTTTCCTTTAGAGGAAATTGATTGGATGTTTAGAAGCAGTACACCAGAAGAGGTTAGATCTGCTCTAAAAGAACAATACGCTACTTGGAGAAAAGAAGTGTTGGATAATCCAACATTAACTCCTTTTGATGTACAAGCATCATTAGGTGTTCCTCAATATGTAACTATCACTGATGATAAGGGTGGTGTTACAAGAGATTACAGTGCAAGAGTTCCTGTTGCTGATTCTGGATTGATCAAACAATCTGACCTTAAGAAAGCTCCTGTTATCTTCATCCCAACTGTAGAAGAATCCATCTCTAAAGGATCAACTAAGTTCACAGCTGTAAAAGGTTTACCTTTCCTTAACACACCTAATGGATATGTTAAGTTACAGAATAGAAAGTTAACTCAGAATGAAGTTGGTACAGTGTATGAAGCAATTCTACAGTTTGCTAAGAATGTAGCGAAAGATAAGAATGCTAAGTCTGCAGATTCAAAACGTTTATACAACTGGTTGAAGTCTGTTGTATACTGGGGCACTCCTTCAGATGCTAAAGGTACAAGAAGAGATGTATCTAGTAACAGCATTTGGTTTGAGAAAACTCCACAAGGCTTAACTCTATTCATCTCTAATGAAGGAGTGAACATGCCTTTCACACCAACTAGCATTGAGAACAATCAAGCTAAGATCAAAGAGATCTTGTCTGACATGTATCACACTGTAAATGCTACAATGGTGAACGGTGGTCAGACAGTTTCTTGGAATGAGAAATACGAACAAATCACTTCTATCTCTAAAGATGGTAAGATTGAAACTAAGAGCTGGCCTAACTACCAGACTTACTTACTATCAAAAGAAGGTAGAGACTCAAACAATATTCCTTTAACCACCCAGATTAGACCTCTTAACACTCCTCAGGATGTTAACAGAGAGGGCATCTATTTCACAGTTACAAAAACTGCAGAACAGTTTATTGTTCCTGAAGTGAAACAAGTTCCTAAGGTGTTGATTCCTGGTGGTCCTAAAGCTCCTGCTCAACCAGCTGGTGCATACAACCTAAACGGTCAACCAGAGACTTTCACATCTCCTGCAGGTAAGGTGATCAACTTTGCTGCTACACCTGCTGAAGTTATTCAGAAAGGATTAGATGGTATTACAGTTGTTAAAGGTGGTGACTTAAATGAAGTGTTTGAAGGATTAAAGAACCAAGGATTAACCCCTGAGGCTGCTCAGAAGAACATTAAGAGCTTTATATACAAAGCTATCGAACCTCAACTCACAACAGAGTCTGAGATGGAGTTTACAATCCCTGAGGATGAAGACTCATTCAGCATATCTGTAGATGATATTGGTGAAGGCTTAGATGATTCTGCTGCTAAGTTATTTAAGAAACAAGCTGCATCTAGACCAGACAGATCTGCTTTACGTGTTAAGCTTCTTGAAGAGTTAGAAAGATTCCAAGGTGAAGATTGGAACAAGATTGAATCTTGGTTAGAGAAGAACTTCCCTAACGTTCCTGTATACAGAGTTAAGAATGTAATCAATGCTACCAATGGCTTACAAGCTTGGGGTATGTTCAAAGATGGTGCTATCTATGTGTATGAGAATGCTGAGGTGGGTACTATCTATCACGAGGTGTTTGAGGCTGTATGGAAATCATTCACAGACTCTACAGAGCGTTCAAACATTCTCAAAGAGTTCAAAGCTAGAAAGGGATCATTTGTAGATAGACCTACTGGTCAGACAATCAACTATGCTGATGCTACAGATGATCAGATCAAAGAACAACTAGCTGAGGAGTTTAGAGACTACGTATTAACTAAAGAAGCTAAAGAACCTAAGTCACTGATTGCAAAAATGTTCTCAGACTTAGTTAAGTTCATCAAAGAGTTCTTTGTTGGTAATAATGCTAAATCAAACACAGATAAGTTGTTTGAGAAGATTGGTACTGGCTATTACAAAAACTATGGTCCTCACCATGCATCATTAGCATTTGCTAAAAAAGGACTTATTGATATTGAAGATGCATTTGCTTCTTCTGATAGTGAGTTCCGTTTGAAAGACTTAAGAAGTGATCACGTAGCTGATGTTATGCAGCACATGACCTATCTAACTCTTACAGATCTTATTAGAAACAACGAGAGCTTATTCTCAGTTCCACAGCTTGATAAGACAGAACTTTACAATCGTTTGAAAGAACAAGTGTTAACTTCTATTGCTCAAACTGCAGGCACTACACAGCTTCTAGTTGATCAAGGTTTGGTTACACAAGCTCAAGCTAAACAGAAGATTGCTGACACTATCTCTTTGTGGAAATCAGTAAATGATCAGTGGGATGAGATTGTTAAGAAACACGAAGAGAAACTTCGTACATACAACATTGAGTTTGACGAGAGTGATGAGTTGATTCTGAATGATGAGAACGCTAGTAAGAAAGCTGACTATCAGGATGCAAATAAGATTGACTCATTCAAGAAAGCAAACGCTGCTGTTAAGTTATTACTCTCTACTATTCCTGTAAGTCAAGTTACAGAGTCTGGAAACATTGAGACTGTTCCATCATCTGTCAATGGTGTGAAACTTCTCCCTACTAGTGAGGTGTACATGGCTATTATGAACAATGTACATTCAGCTCGTAGTATTGATGAGATGTTAGAGAACATTCGTCAAATGGCATTGAATGATGTTAACTATCAGGCTTTATACAAACGTTTGTCTAAGAACTTAGACATCGAGAGTCCTGCTAACTTAACAACATCTCTTACAGATATGCACGATGTACAATTACTATCTGCATTCTGGAAAACATTTAAGAAACAAAACCCTGATGTAAGAACTGTATTTGTTCTTGATAATGGAGATGTTATTGTTGGTGAATCTAACTTCACAACAGCAGCTAACCAGATCAGAGAAGAGTTTAACAATAACATCATCAATGCTGTTAAGACAAGTGATAAATACTTTACCTACAGTAATAAAGAAAAAGCTTATGTGGGTAAAGCTAACAGTGTTGCTGTTGAACCTAAGACAGCTAACGTTATTGATAGTAATGTTGCATTCTTAAAAACACTAGGAATCGAGTTTGACAAATCAGAGGTTAAATTAAATCTATCTACTGAGGATCAATCTAAGTTCAACACAGCTGTTGCAGGTATTAAGAAAAGTATCTCTGAGGCTAAGAAGATTGCTACAGTTAGTGGTAAGATATTAGACATTGATGGAAGACTTCGTGAGCTTGCTATTCTAAAAGCTAAACTTGATAATCCTGAGTTCAGCAGTACATACTTCAACGTTAATGGTGAACGTACACAAACATTCATTGGTACAAATGCTGCTAGTGATATGTTTGACTTCTTGTCACAACTAGATGTATTTGATTCTAGTACATTAGCTGGTACACAATACGAATACTTATTGACAGATGCATTCGCTAAGAACTCTGTTATCCTTAACAAGATGTTTGTTAAAGAAACAGGAGAGCGTATTGCTAAGTCTGATAACTTATTCAAACCAGGCTATGCTGATGGTTTGATTGACATTAGCAGAGGTAAGAAGAAACAATCTGCTAAGCTTACATACAAAGAACGTCTGATACAAGAACTAAACCTTAACCTAAAAGGATTCTATCTGAACTTAGTACCAGGTGATGCATCTATGGAATGGATGTTGAACATGGGCAATGCTATTACAGAGAAGTCTTTGTTATCTGGTCTTGCTGATGTTAACGAAGTGTTCAAAGGATACTTCATCGATGAGTTGAATGTATCTAGAGAAGCTCGTCCTATTGTAGGTGGTAAAGGAAGAAAGACTACAGACCTACGTTTCTTCAAACCTATCCTTGGAGAAAAACTACACGATAAGTTAATTGCAGAACAAGGAACTCCTGAAGAGATCTATGAGAGAAACCAAGAAGAGATCAACAGTGCTCTTCAGAAGTTTATAACTGATAGCACAGACTCTTTCAGAAAGAACTTAGAGAGATACCAAATTGTTGAGCAGGTTGATGAAACCTACAGTGCACCATCATTAGCTCTATCTAAGAGAGAGAACTTATCTCTTGAAGAACTGAATACACAGCTGACAATGTTAAATGTTAACTACATGATTAACAACATTGAGATGCACAAACTGTTGTACTCAGATCCTTATCAGTACAAAGATGAGCTGAAGCGTATCAAGAGCTTTAACTCTCCACGTCAGGCTATCATCTCTAATTCACCAGAGATGAATGCTGCAATGAATAACATTGTAAACCGTGGTTATGAAGAAGGTGACTTAGGTTACACTGATATGAACAAAGACTTCTTTAGAACAGCTGCAATTGCTGATGTTAAAGGAGTGAGTAATATTGCTGAGTACGATGAGTGGGAAGAAACAGATGGTGGAGGTATGATTAGCTTCAAAGCATATCGTAACTTCAGACTTCGTGCTGGTGATTGGAATGATAACGAGGAACGTCAGTATAGATATGATATTGCATACGAGAAAGAAGTTAGTCGTATTCCTCTTACAGAAGAAGAAAGACAACTAATCACTGAAGGTAATCCAAGAGTTAAGAGTGCATACACTCCTTTGAAACCTATTGTATCTGGTAACAAAGCTGATGGTAATTCTTATAATGATGTTGTGTTAGATAAGTTTGCTCTTTACCCTCTGTCTTTCAGAGTTGCAAGAGAGATTAACATTGCTGGAGATAAAGGTTCTTCTAATGCATTAACACTGTACAGCAAGATGGTAGATGAGAAAATTGACTACGTTGTATTTGGTACAGGTAGAAAAGTTGGTGCTACAGAGTTAAACGAACCATACAATGAAGATGGATCATTCAACAATGAACCATTTGCAGGAGTTACAAACATTCCTTTCAGCATCATGAGTGTTCAGTCTGAGGTTCCTTCTAAAGATGAAGCTATTGTAACTAGAGGTTCTCAAACAACCAAGTTAATCACAATGGACTTCTTAGAGCTTGGTATCCCTGCAGACTTTGAAGAAGGTACAGATATCAACACTCGTTATGACAACTGGGACAAGTTATCAGAAGAACAGAAGAAAGAAACATCTGAGCTTTACAGAGAGATAAAGAATAACCAAAAGATCCTTCAAGAGATGATGGATAATGGATTCAACACTTTGTTGAAACGTTTGAGCATCAAACAAGTTGATGGTGGTTATAAAATTACAAACTTCTCTGAAACAGCTATGGCTCTTCGTAATGAGATCTTTAGAACAGAAGTTAATGATAACGTTAGCGATGCTTTACAAGGTTTTTTGAATGGTGATGTTGTATTAGAAGCTACACCTGTATACAAACAAGTTAGAAACGTATTATACTCAATTGCTGACAAACAAGTAATATCACCTAAGATTAGTGGTGGTATGAAGGTACAGATCCCTTCTACATTCTTAGAAGAAACTAAAACTAAGAAGGTAGAGATCAATGGTAAGACAGGTTACACATCTGACACTCTGAAGTTCTACGAAGATAAAGATGGTAAACGTTATGCTGAGATTATGGTGGGCAGATGGTTCAGCAGTAATAAGTCTGATAAAGAACTATTAGAAGAATGGTATAACGAAGATGGTTCTTTAACAGAAGAAGGTAAAAAGATTTTATCTGGTATTGCGTTCCGTATTCCTACACAGAAACAAAACTCAATCGATGCGTTTGTTATTAAACAATTCCTTCCACAAGAATTTGGTGACTCTGTTGTAATTCCTTCTGCACTTGTTAAGAAGGTAGGGTCCGACTTTGATATTGACAAATTGAACATCTACTTCAAGAATGTTTACAGAGATGGTAAAGGTAACATCAAATCTGTTCCATTCTTTGGATTTGGAAAAGAAGCTATCAGCAAGATTAAAGACTTCCTAGTTAAACAGGATGTTGAGTTCATGCTGTTAAGTGATAGAGACATTGATGTAACAAGAATTGAAGATGATTACGAAACTGCAGCTGAAAGATTCTACAAGAAGTCTTTAGAGAATGCATATATTGAGTCTGCAGAAAAACTTGTAACTCATCCTAAAAACTACGAACGATTAATTAAACCTAACTCTGCAGATCAGTTAAAAGGATTGTCTCAGAAGATAACTAAGAAGCTTGGTCTACAACCATTAGACTCTTCTTCAACAGAGAGTTTATTGAACAGAGAGTTTATGTCTAGATTGAGACATGCGTTTGTTACAGGTAAGTATGCAATTGGTATTGCTGCTGTTAACCAGACAAACCATGCTCTTAACCAACGTGCTCGTATCTATGTTGATCCTAAGAGATTAGCTTATCAATCAGAACAAGACAGAGAGTGGTTAGGAGATGCTGAGATTAAGTTCAAAGAGTTCAACAGAATTGATGTTGATGGTGAGATGGTTCCTACCCTATCTATGGTTAAGAACGCTGCTGGTCAAGACATCTCTGACATCATTGGTCAGTTCATTGATGGATATGTGGACATCTCTAAAGGTCCTTGGATCATGGAGCTTGGTGCTACACCAAACGTTGCATCTACATGGTTATTCTTAACTAAGATTGGTGTACCTATTGACACTGTAGCTTATTTTATGAACCAACCTATTGTTCGTGACTACTTAGCTATGGTAGAGAACGCTGGTTACTCTTGGATATTTATTGACAGCTTTGTTGAGGATATTAAGAAGTCTGAGAAATACAAAGCAGCTCCTGCAAAGATCAAACAGATTAACTCTGTTCCTAGTAAGATGGAACTATTCAGCATGATTGGTGAAGAAGTTTTATCAGTAGATGAGAGAGCTAAACAACAGTTCATTCTAGATGAGTTCTTGAAATACTCTAAGTTAGCTAGCCAGATGTTTATGGTTACTCAAGGTTCTAACTTTGATACATCAACATTCAACGATCCTTACTTAGTATTCAAGAAGTTTGAGCAATACAAACAAGCTCAGTCTACAATGATTTCATCTGTAGAAGACATCTTAGAAAACTCATTCATTGGTAAACTTGGTCAAACTATTGCTGATGTTCGTGATGCTTACGCTGAGATATTAATCTCTGACTCTCCAATGATGAGAGGTATGATGGAGAATATATTACGTCCATACATCAACATGCCTGACAGAGACTTTGTTAAACTGTCTCAGAAAGCTGTAGCTGATGTATTTGACTGGGCTGTACAAAACAATGAGAAATACAACTTGTTAATTAAAGAGTTGTTATTAGACGATACTAAGAACGCTGCTAAAGAAGTTAACACGTTTGTCAAAGAAGTTAAGAAAAACCCAAGACATCCTTTGTACAACAACCAGATCATTAAGAACTACGATCCTAAGTTTAGTGCTGTTGCTAATGGTGTAAACAATATTTCTATCATCAACAAGGATAACAAAGTTTACGATCAGAACAACATCATCTATGCGTTCAATGAACTTAAACAACATCTGAAATCACAAGATAATCTTGAGTTGTATGAGAAGCTTGTAAAGACTGCTGTAATCCAGAGTGGCTTATCTAACTCTCCTATATCATTTACATCTTTACTTCCTTACGAGGATTTCAAAAATGTTTACAACGAAACCTTGTCTAAGTTAGAAAGTTTGGATAACTTTGCATTAAACGACTATCTTAAACTAAATGCCTTCCAAAGAAACAACTGGTCAGACGATGATGTTGTTCCTTACAGAAGAGCTTCTTGGTCAGAAGACTGGACAGGTATGCCAGTGTACAACAAGAACATGAAGTTTAATGGTAAGGAAGAGCTTATGGCAGCAATGGAAGCTGGTACAGTTCCACCTCTATTGAAACTGTCTACACTTGCTAGAGAAGCAAATGCTGATGTAATCGTTTATACATGGGAAGACATGAGCTTAAGTAGAGCTGAGAAGAATGAGATGAGAAAAGCTGGTGACTACTCATTCATTAATAAAGCTTTGTTCAAGAAGGTGTATGCTGGTAACGAACCTTTGAAAGTATCTTTTACTAGCAAAGGTAAATTAATCGAACAACAGATTTACAAAGCTATTAACGCTTGGGGTGATTCATTCAGAGCTAACGAGTTCTACTCAACAGCTAAACAGTCTGTGATTGATAATGGATTCATCAAAGTGAATGAAGTGGTTGATAATGCAATCGTACCTTATTTTAGAAGTATGCCTGTACAAACTCAACCAACGACTGAAGAACAAAAAACTGATAACTGGGAAGAAGAAGATAATTCTTGTCCTGCTCCTTTCTAACATATTATGAGCAACACTTGTAAAGACACACAAAAGTTTTTAACTGCTGAGGCATCTACCAAAGCATCATTCCGTACTCAAGGAGCTATTGATAAGTTTCTCAATATCCTTGACGTAAACCTATTTAGAAAACTTAACACTAAGTGGTCTAACTATGCTAAGGAGCAATATGATGTTAACGGACGTTTGTTCTCTGAGGATGGTAACAAAGCTATCCCTAACACACAAATGTTCAAAAAGATAGATGCTGCTAAAGGTATCTTCTATCAAGAGGATGAAGCTTCTAATCGTCAGGAACAAGAACCTATTACACAACAGAAAGCTAGTCCTGAGCTGATTACAAAGGTGAAGGAGATTGCTGAGAAGATGAATGTATCTATCCAGAATCTTGCTGACTATGCTAAAGATGCTGGACTAGAAACTACATCTGTAAATGGTGTGGCTGATTTGATGCGTGGTGTCATTGCTATTGCTGAAGGTAAAGAAGGTGAAGCATTAACAGAAGAGGTTGTACACATTGCTACAGCAATCATCGAACAGAAGAACCCTGCTCTGGTAACAGAGATGATTTCTAAGATTGATAAGTTTGCTATCTACAAACGTGTGTTTGATCAGTATAAGGACAACCCTGCTTATCAATTACCAAACGGTAAACCTAACATTCGTAAGATAAAGAAAGAAGCTGTAGATAAACTTATCACTGAAGCTATTGTTAATCAGAGTAACGGTAATGAGTTCTTCCCAGAGCTTGCATTAGATGAGAACCATTCAATTATTAGAAGATGGTGGAACTCTATCCTGAACTTGATTAGAGATGCTTACAAGAATACAGGAGTAAACCTATTTACAGAAACTGGTAGAGCTATTGTTGCTGGTGAGATTGAAGGAACTGTACAAGAGCTTGAATCAACAGATGTGCTATATCAGATCTCTGATGCACAGAAGTCTATCCAGGATAAGATATTCGAAACAAAACAAGCTATTGAGAAGGTTGTAGAAGAAAAAACTAATGACCCTCTACTACTTGATTCAGAAGAAGCTAGTAACTACTATGCTATCCGTTTACCAAATGGTGAACTAGAAAGAATTACCAAACGTGTAACTGATAGAGTGAAGGCTTGGTATAAGTCTAAGTTTGGAACTAAGGTGTTCTCTAAAGAAGAGAAAGAGTTTAACGAGATCAAAAGAAAGTATGGTGTGCAAGGTCACGCTGATCTTGAAGAGATCCATGGTAGATATTACAATGAGGATGGAACTAAGAAGTTAAATCCTGATCCTCGTCCTACCAAGTTCAATCTTCCTAATGCGGAAATGTATGACAAGCTAGAGAAGTATTACACTGATCTAATTGCAGACATTACTAAGAACGATGAGCCTGGACAGGAAACACTCATCTTCTCTGAGGTGGTTATATATGATCAAAAGAACAAAGAGGCTGGTACAATTGACTTCTTGAGTGTTGATCCTAATGGTAAAGCAAACATCCTTGACTGGAAGTTTATGAACATTCAGGGAGAGGATGTGGCTTGGTTCAAACAAGGTGCATTTAATATTCAGTTAAGCACATATGCTGACATCCTAAAGAACAACTATGGAATCAAATCGTTTGGAATGAAACGTGCTATTCCAATCTCTATGGAGTTCAAGAGAGAGAATCCAAAAGATGCTAGCTCTAATAGATACTTGTCTGGTATTGCTATTGGTTCTGTAAACCCAGCTATGATTGAGGACATTCGTTTAGTTCCTCTATCAGAAGAAACTGAAACTACAGGATATGAGGCATTAGATAAAGTTATCTCTCAACTCAATGGATTACTTCGTCAGTATTCTAAAGAACAAGTTACTACAGAAGATGAGCGTCAGTTCAAGATTGAACGTCTGAACACATTAAGAAGAGCAATCAGAATGGCACAAGGTGCTGGTAACATTTCTAACTTAATCGAGGTGATTGAGGTGATGAGAAAAGATGGTGATCGTATTCTTGAGGATTATACCACAAGTTATAAAGATAGACCAGCTACATCAGAAGACTCTACAAACTCTGAGCTGTCAGACTTTGCTGTAGAGATGAACACATACATTAAGTTCTCTGACATCTTTGTAAACATTGCAAGAGAGATTGGTGATCTTGTGTACTCTGAACAGATGGTGAAGGATGCTAAGACAGAAGCTGAGTTTGCTGCACTAGAAGAAAGAAAACAAGTGTTAGATAAACTTCGTTCTGAGTCTGATGCTATCTATAAGTCAAGAGAAGAGATTAAGAAAGCTACAGCTGAGTTTGCTGACAAACACATTGGTCAAAGAAACTTAGTTGCTGGTTTGACAAAACCTGAAGCTGTAATTAAAGGTTTGTCTTCATTGTTTAGAGGAGTGTCTGAACTTCCTTCTAGAGCCCTACAAGTTTTATTTAAACTTACTACAGCTGCTCAAGGAAGAGCTATGGAAGATGCTCTGAAAGAAGTAGAAGAGTTGATGGGCATCAGAGAAAAGCTTGTTAAACGTGGTGGAGATACAAGAAAACTTGTTCAGAAGTTATACCAAAAAGATACAGAAGGTGGTTTAGTTAACAAGCTTATACATGTTTACAGCAGAGAGTTCTCTGAAACAGTAGACAAGCTTGCTACAGAAGGTGGTAACAAGAAGTGGTTGCTGGATAACATCGATGTAAATGCTTACAAAGAAGAAGCTTACAAGATTATGGAAAGCCAGATAGAGAAGATTAAAAACAATCGCTATCCTGGTACACCTGAACAAGAAGAAAGACAAAGAGAACAATACATTGAGAACACCAGACGTATGTGGGATATAGAACGTTCTGACTTCAATGGTTTCAATAACTACGTTATCAAAAGACACCCACTTGATAAATGGTACTCTGAGGAATACAAACAAGTGTTGGCTGATCCTGAGTTAAAAGAACTTTACGATTTCTTAGTAAAGATTAACCAGAAAGCAAATGATGTTGGTTACATCCAGAACATGGTAGCTAAAACTTTCTTACCATTCGTAAGAAAAGAAATGGCAGAAGAACTTGCTTGGGATAATACATTATCACCAATGAAGAACTTTGCTAACAGTGTAGCTATCAATGCTGAGGATGTTGGTTATGGCAAGATCAATGAGGTTACTGGTGAGGTGGAGAACGCTATTCCTAAATACTACACATATGACTTCACACGTACAGAGGATGGTGTAAACGATTTCTCTGAGGTGAGTGAAGACTTATTCAAGAACATGATCCTCTACATTCAGCACATGAATAAGTATAAGTACATGTCTGAGGTGGAAGGTCAAATCAAACTTGTAAAAACTATTGAGGAGTTCAAAGGACACCTTAACACCAATAGAATAGGTCAAGTTGTTAAGAAGGATGGTAAACCTGAAGTGCTTCCTGGAAACGAACAGAACGCTAAGATGTTTGATGACTTCTTACGAGTTATGTTATATGAGCAGAAGTATGTATTAAGTGATTCTGATACACCATTACACATTGACAAGGTGTTAAACTTTGTTAGAAAGAGTGTAAACAGTGTTGCTGGTAAAGAGATCTGGAAAGAGAACGAGGGTAATCCTACATCACTAGTTAAAACTATTGACGCTGCTAACAGAGGATTCCAATTAAAGACCTTAGGGTTTGAGTTCATCTCTGGTGCTGTCAACATGTTTGGTGGTAACATACAAGTTGCTACACAGGCTGGTAGATATTTCAAAGCTAGAGAGTTTGCTGCAAATGAAGCATTTCTTACAAGACAAGCTGCTAGTTCTCGTTTAGGAGTACAGACTGCTGAGGATCAAGAAGAGATGGAAGCATTCACTCAGCTTGTAAATACATTCATGCCTTTGAAGGACGATCCTTCATACGAGTATTACAAAGATGCAGGATTAACTACTCTTACAAGAGTAGGCTTCAGTGATATGTTAATGGTGTTCATGAGAGTACCAGAACAGTTGATTGAGAAGTCTGTATTCTTGAGTTTGTTAGAAAACACAATGGTTGAGGATGGTAAGATTGTTTCCATCCCAGAGTTTGTAAAAGCTAAATACAAAGACAGATATTCTTCTGGTGCTGCATACCAAGAGTCTAAAGCTAAGATTGAAGAAGAGATTGAAGAGTTGAAAAAGACTAGATCAATCAGTGCTACAAAGAAATTAGAAGATGGTAAACTTGTTATACCAGGACTTGACCTAACTAATAGAGATGAACTACAACGTTTGACTAACTTAACCAGACGTATCTCAAGAGATGCAACTGGTGGTATATCAAACAATGATGTTAACAGAATGTCTATGTCTATCTGGACCAAGTCTATGATGGTATTTAAGAACTGGATTCCTAAACTTGTTGATACACGTTTTGGTGAGTTTAGAAAGATCTCTGATGACTTCTCTGTAGTGATTGGTGAAGATGGCATTGCTGAAGGTGAGAAGTATGATATTGGTAGACTTCGTTTATTAGCTATCGTTCTTGGTAAAGGTATTGTACAAGGATCTACAAACCTTGCAAACATTATCAAGATGAATGATGCTGGTATTGAAGAGCTTGATAGAATGTTTGAGGACTTCAGAGAAACCTATGAGGCTGAAACTGGTGAACCTTTAAACATGACTAGAGAAGACTTCATGGATCTTATTAGAACCAACTTAAGAAACCAGGTGAAAGAACTTACCATACTGCTGTCTTTGTTTGGTGCAATGCTTGCATTAGGATTCATGGCTCCAGATGATGATGATGATGCTGACAGAGCTACAAAGAACATGCACAGATATGCTCAACGTGTTGTTGATAAGTTCATCGGAGAACTTTCATTCTTCTACAACCCTATTGAGGTTCAAAACCTATTAAGTGGTAGTATGTTCCCTGCAATTGGATTAACCTCTGACATCACAAGGTTTACAAAACACTTGTTGATAGAGGGAACAGGTGTAGACTTTGATGCTGAGACAACATCTGATGAGGCTAGAAAAAAAGCTATGCCTACCAAGTATCTATTCAAGATGCTTCCTGTAACTAAATCTGCTCTTACCTATGCTGCAATTATCAGTGATGATTTTGCTAAAGAGTATGACATTACTATCCAGAAGGAAGCGAGAAGATAATAGCTATATTATATCAGCTATTTAATCTTAAATCATTAAAATTACGTTTATTATAAATATTTTTGTATATTATGAGAACTGCTGCTATTTGCCCTACGTGTGCAACTTTTGAAAACGCTATCTGCGTTTTGTATGATGGTGAACCTCTACCTTACACAGAGATTCTACCACTTGATTCCTTACAAACTGCTTTGGAAAAGATTGATGCTGCTTTGGGCAATATCATCCCTTCTACAAACAACTATCTCAACTATGTTGCCATAGATGATAATCATCCAGTTGCATTAACTGATGAGTTCATCTACTTCTTTGGCACAGTTGCAGGTAAGAGAATCTACTTACCTATTGCTATTCCTTCTAACAGAGGAAGAGTTATTACAGTGAGAAACGCTGGTACAGCTACTGTCACTGTTGAAACTGTTTCAGGTCAGCTTATTGTTGCTGGAAGTTACACATCTACAACTGCAGATGTTGCTGTTGGTGTGTCTACATTAACTAGCAAATTTATTAGCACTGGAACTGGTTGGGTATTATTCGTATAAAGTTATAACACATGAACGTCTTTTGTCAATCTAATCCTTGTCCTGTTGTACTAAGTTCAACCTGCGTATTTTACGAAGGTCCAAACTTGGTGTACACTGGTATTAATACTAATGATACCATTGAGAAAGCTCTTGAAAAAATAGATGCTGTCATTGGTGACATTGCTGTTGGTACATCAGGAACTAGCGGATCATCAGGATCTTCTGGTTCTTCTGGTTCTTCTAGTACATCAGGCACCTCAGGAACATCAGGTACTTCTGGTTTACAAGGAGACAGATTTGCTACAACCTCCACCACTACATTCACATTAGGAACAGGTGGTATTATATATGTTGAAACAGGATTGTCTTACACTCCTGGTCAGTCTATCGTTGTTGCTAATGGTGGAGCTGACTATCAGGAATGCGTTGTATTAGGGTATAATCCATCAACAGGTTTCTTAGAGTTTTCTAATCCAACACAAGTGGTTGGTAGTGGTACATATAGTTCATGGTATGTAAACATCGATGGCTCTACTGGATCAAGTGGTACAAGTGGCACCTCTGGTACTACAGGTACTTCTGGCACTTCGGGAACCACAGGTACAAGTGGAAGCTCTGGAACAAGCGGAACTACAGGTACTTCAGGTACCACTGGTACTAGTGGGACTTCTGGAAGCAGTGGATCTTCTGGTTCAAGTTCTACAAGTGGTTCTTCAGGAACAACAGGTACATCTGGGACTTCTGGAACAACAGGAACATCAGGTACATCAGCAACTAGTGGAACCAGTGGGACAACTGGAACATCAGGTAGCAGTGGTACTACAGGAACATCAGGCACAACTGGTACCTCAGGGACAAGTGGTTCTTCTGGTACTAGTGCAACAAGTGGATCTGGAGGTACTAGTGGAACATCAGGGACAACTGGTACTAGTGGAACAACTGGTACTAGTGGTAGCTCAGGAACTACTGGAACTAGCGGAACTAGTGGAACTAGTGCTACCAGTGGAACAAGTGGAACAACAGGAACCTCTGGATCGTCTGGTACAAGTGGAACATCTGCTACATCTGGTACGAGTGGAACTTCAGGATTAACTGGTGACCTATATCAAACAACTTCTTCTACATCATTCACATTAGGTAATGCAGGTACAATCACTGTTGATCCAGGATTGGCATACTCTGTAGCACAGTCTATTATTATAGCACGTGACTTAAACAATTACCAAGAATGTGAAGTGGTGTCATATGACCCTAACACAGGAATATTACAATTTACTGCTCCTACAAGAACTGTAGGATCTGGAACATATACAATCTGGAATGTAAACTTAGATGGTGCTACAGGTGGTGATGGTTCTAATGGTACATCTGGTACCTCAGGAACTACTGGAACCTCGGGCACCACTGGAACTTCTGGCTCTTCTGGAACTAGCGGTACAACAGGAACTAGTGGTACCTCTGCTACATCAGGCACATCTGGAACCACTGGTACTTCAGGTACTACAGGCACGTCAGGTACAAGTGGAACTACTGGAACTTCAGGTACGTCTGGTACAAATGGTACAGGTGGTACATCTGGATCATCAGGAACTAGTGCTACAAGTGGGACTAGTGGCACAACTGGGACTTCTGGTACCACAGGTACTTCTGGTACAAGTGGAAGTAGTGGAACTAGTGGATCTAGCTCTACAAGTGGAACTTCAGGTACAACTGGAACAAGTGGCACTAGTGGAACATCAGGTATCAATGGTGTATCTGGTGGTTTGGTTTACTACATGAACCAATCTTTAAACACTAGCTCTGCATTTGGAACTCCTACATATAAAGAACTTAGCACTGTTCCTTCAGGAGCAGCAGAACAAACAGCTACATTATCTTTAGCTGCTGGTGCATCAGGTGTAATAACAACGTTTGCTACAGATAGTGGTGATCCAAACAGAACATCCCTACCTGCTGGTAACTGGTCAGTTATCCTTCACCTTACAGAAACTGGTGTAACATCTAACTTTGGTGTATTTGCTAAGATTTATAAATACAGCATTGGTGGTGTTTCTACACTATTAGGTACAACAAGTGTTTATCCATTCACAAACCCTGGTGTTACACCTTTACAAATTCTTATAGATACATTCATTGCTGGACAACCATTAAGTTCTACAGATAGGATTTACATAGAAGTAAATGCTACTAACAATGGTTCTACAACACAGTCTATAACCTTATACACAGAGGGAGCAACTAACTACTCATACGTACAAACTGCATTCAACGCTTTATCAGGAACTTCAGGTACTTCAGGATCTTCTGGATCTAGTTCAACCTCTGGTACATCTGGAACAACAGGGACCTCTGGCACTAGCGGCACTAGAGGAACCTCAGGAACATCAGGAAGCTCTGGTGTAAATGGAACCTCTGGAACTTCTGGTACTACTGGTACAAGTGGTACATCTGGAACTAATGGTACAGGAGGAACAAGTGGTACAACAGGTACAAGCGGTACGACAGGTACTTCTGGAACTTCTGGAATTAATGGTACTAGTGGAACGAGTGGAACTAGAGGAACATCAGGTACAAGTGGTATCAATGGTACTAATGGTACGTCAGGAACAACTGGAACCAGTGGTACTTCTGGAGTGAATGGTACAAACGGAACCAGTGGAACTACTGGCACATCAGGTACTAGTGGAGCTAATGGTACTTCTGGCACATCAGGTACATCTGGAGCAAATGGAACTAGTGGTGTTTCAGGAAGTAGTGGAACAAGTGGGACTACTGGAACTAGTGGTACTACTGGAACCAGTGGAACTAGCGGTACTTCTGGATCAACTAGTAACAGAGCTGGAACAACATATGCATTTAACACATCAACTACAGATGCTGACCCTGGAGCTGGTAGAATAGGATTCAATAACGCAACTGTATCATCTGTAACATTTATCTATATTGATAACGTAGATGTAGACAACGTTACACAAACTGGTTGGTATAATACATGGGATGATTCTACAACTTCTGGTAATAAAGGTACATTAACAATTGGTGAGTCAACAGGAAGCTTTAATGGATTAACATACACCATAACAGGTAACGTAACTGTTGCCACTGGATATTACAAGATTCCTGTAAGTTATGTTAGTGGTTCTACACTACCTACAAACTTTGATTCTCTAGTAGTTGAATTTAGTAGAACTGGAAATGCTGGTGCAAGTGGAACGTCTGGTACATCGGGTACAACTGGAACCTCTGGAACTACAGGAACAAGTGGAACATCTGGTGCTAATGGAACCTCTGGAGTTAACGGAACATCTGGAACAAGTGGGGTGAATGGAACAAGTGGTGTAAACGGTACAAGTGGAACTAGTGGTGTAAATGGAACCTCAGGCACCTCTGGTGTAAATGGCACCAGTGGTACTAGTGGTACTAGAGGAACGTCAGGTACCTCAGGTGTGAATGGAACTTCAGGTGTATCTGGTACATCAGGTGTCTCTGGAACAAGTGGGGTGAGTGGTACATCAGGGGTTAATGGAACTTCTGGAACTAGTGGAGCTGCTGGTACAAGTGGTACGAGTGGTGTGTCAGGAACATCTGGTACAACACCTACATCAGTTCCTTGGGCTAACGTAACAAGTAAGCCAAGTAATATATTCTACTATCAAGGATTCACCTTGAATGCAGATACAATGGATACCAACGCTTCTGGTTTTACATATTCTGTAAATGCTCCATTTACAGGACCTATTGCAAGATTCAGTACTGGTGGTAGTTATGATATGTGGATAAATGCACCATATGGAAGCAGTGATGGGTTTGCTTATAGAACAAGAAATGGTGATACTGGTACACTAAATGCCTGGAGATACCCAGCTGTATATGGTGTTAACGTAAATGGTGGTGGAGCTTTGTATGCTAGTATTTACTATGACCAAAATAACACAGGATATTATGTAGACCCAGCTAGTACATCTAACATAAGCACACTTTATGCAGGAGAGACATATACAAGTGGTTGGTTTAGAAATTCAAATAGTAACCATGGTCTGTACAATCAAGCAACCACACAACACTGGTCATCAAATACTAATGGATATTGGGATGCATCGAGTACTACAAGTGTATCTAGTATAAGATTTTACACTGGTGGTCACGTTACCTCTTTAAGGGGTTATGTATATGCTGACAGTGGTAATAATATTGGGTTTTTAAATTCAGGTGGTAGTTGGTCATTCCAAGTTAACAACTCTGGTCAATGTGTTGCTACTGGTGATTTAAGAGCTCCTATATTCTATGATTCAAATGATACTACATATTATGCAGATTTAAACTCAACATCATCTGAATGTGCTAGATTTGCTGGTGGTATTGTAGTGTCAAGAGGAAATGTTACAGGAAATGGTATTATATTAGCAGATGATGGTGATATAGTAGACTTGAATGATGCATATTGTTCAATGAGATTTACATCTGGTGTTAGAATTTTTAGTGCTAACAGAGGAGGAAGTGCTGTAATTACCTTAGCTAGCAGCGGTACAATAACAGCAAATGCTGATGTTGTAGCATATTCTGATATCAGAGTAAAAGAAAATGTAAAAACAATAGAGAATGCTTTAGAAAAAGTATTATCTTTGAGAGGTGTTTCTTACAACAGAACAGATAAAGAGGATAAGTCAACCAAGATTGGTGTTATTGCTCAAGAAACACAAGTAATTGTTCCAGAAGTTGTTCAAGAACAAGAAGATGGAATGCTTGGTGTTGCTTATGGTAACCTTAGTGCTTTATTTATAGAAGCATTTAAAGAGCACAATAAGATCATTGAAGACCAACAAAAGGAAATCAATGAGTTAAAAGAATTAGTTAATAAATTATTAAACAAATAAAATGGCTATTACATACGAATTTACAAACATTAAAGTGGAGATTGCTCCACAGCTTGGTGATCTTCAAGATGTAATCACTAGAGCTCGTTATGTTTATGTTGGAATAGATGAGAATGGTATTAAAGGAGAATTCCAAGGTGCTACACCTATGCCTCTTCCTGGTGATGAGAATTTTATTCCTTTTAATGAGGTGACAGAACCTGAGGTGGTTGCTTGGTTAGAAGAAGTGGCTGACAAACCACATATGCAACAACAGATTGAGAAGCAAATCCAAAATCAGATTGCTCCTAAGTATGTACCTGTTCCTAATCCTTGGGATCCTACAACCACAACAACCACAACTATTATTGAATAATGGGCTTTATAGTAAAACATCCTGTTCAAACTTCTGATGAGAAGCAGTACGATGAGTTCTATGTTCGAATTGAGAATTATCAATTGAACAAAGTGCTTGGTCATATTGGTACAACTATTGCTCACTATGAAACACCAGAGGCTGCAAAGAAAGCAGTTTCTGATTATGTAGGAGGTGTTGAAGATCCTTCAGGAAGACTAATGACATCAATGACTTTAGATCCATCTATAGTTGATGATGAAGGAAAGGTTGTTTATACAAACTGGGATATGTGGCACAGCTTTCCTCTTCATGAGAAGGTTATAGTTCAAGAAGAAGTTAAGACTTCTAGAACGGAAACTAGAACTGTTGAATACATTGACTTTGATGAAGAGGGTAATGAGGTTGTAAAAACTAAACAAGAAGAGTTTGAAGTGATTGATACACAGATAGTAGATGTTGAAAAAACTTTAAAGTCACTATCTCTTGCTCAACCAGATGCTTACACTTATGCATACAATCAACTTAAACAGATATATGCATCTGTATTTGGAGAAGAGAACATCATAGACGAAATCTAAAATGGGTAGAGTAAGTATTGGGAATACGAACGTTTCTTTAGGAAACCAAGTTTTATATTACAGCGGTGCTGCACCCTTTCCTCCAAACGCTAAACAAATGTCCTGGGCTGCACAGGCTATATTTCCTACACAGAGTGGGGACTTTTTAATGAGCGTTTATGGAGTGGCTGCAAGTCAGTATATATACATACTCCCAATTAAAGTTTACACAACAGGTGTTGGATATGTTGCACTAACCTATCCCTATGATGGTAGTATATTTAACAACTCATCATCTCCAACATCAATTGTAACATCAATATATGCTGTTCACTCTTACTACTATTCTTACATAACGATTAGAGCATATCCAACATACCCATACACTTTCCAATACTGGAGAGACCAAAGTAATAACATCTATTCATACACTAACATATTAAACGTATATTATTACGACTCAGCTATAACTAGTGACCTAACACTATCTGCAGTGATTATTTAAACCAACTTTATGGAAACCATCTGGGTTTTAGAAAATGTAATAAGGGACAAATCATTTTATAACAGGCTGCGAGTTTTACTACTCGTGGCCTCTGTTTGTTTATGGAGGAAGTATCATCCCAAACACAAAACTGTGTTCTATGGTGATGATATGTCCTTAGATATGGTTAAAGACTTAGGGATTGATATCCTGTGGGATGAGCTTAGACCTCTGTCCTATCCTGAGAAGATAGATAGAAAGGTGTTTTGGTCATCTCCTAAGACTAAGATAATCAGCCAAACAGAAATACCACTCCTTCTAATAGATCATGACTTTCTCATCTTCAGAAACATAGATGAGTATCTGGGATCTGAGTTGATGTTTACATACAATGAGATAGCAAACAATTGGTACCCTCCTCCTTCAGACACCTTTGTTAAAAAACTATCTACACCAATTAACTACTTGACAAGTACTGCAGCTAACGTAAGTTTGTTCTATCTACCAGATCCAAAGTTTGCTAATGAGTATGGCTTACAAGTTTTAAAGAACCATGAAGAGTTCACAGCTATGAACAATTCTATGGTTACAACCAACCACATGATTCTGTCTGAACAGTATATGCTTAAGCAATGGTTGCACGAGAAGAAGATTCCTCACAAAAGCCTATCTAAAAACTTATGGGACTGCCTCAAGGTAGGATACTCTGATGAAGAAATAAAAAGCGGTATCTGGACTAAGGAAGAAAGCTTACGTAACTATAAACACTTTGGTGTAGAAGAACACAGAATCTTAGAAGAACAACCTGGATACTCATTAACTGATACAATTGATTATCTTTACAGATGCATAAATGCTTCAAAACTGATTGATGTAGAACAACTTAAAACCAAAATTAATGAAGGCTATTCATGTTAACTGGACCAAACCCTTCTTTGAGAGACATAGACTGAGAGGACATGGGTTTGAAACCACACGTTCTATGAAGTCTGATTGCTATGATCAGCCTGATTACCAAGTGTTGTACACAATGGTATCTGCTATACATTGGAAGAGATTAAATGGACCAATCAAGCTGTACACAGATTCTATAGGCTTAGAGTTTTACAATCAGTTCAAGATGGCTGAGTTATATGATGAGGTTGATATAGACTTCCTTAACCGTTACTCACAAACAGATGTTGATCCAGCATTCTTCTGGACCAGTGGTAAAGTTAAATGTCTTGCACACCAAACCTCTCCTTTTGTTTTCTTAGATCAAGACATGATCATTAGATCAAAGCTTCCTGAGTTTACAGCTGATGTTGTAGCAACACATTGGGAAATACCCAGAGGATACTACTACTTTGAGAAGGAAGACTGGGAGAAAGAGATTACGCACATAGAGTTCCCAGAAAACTATAATACCTCAGACTGGTCTCCGAACACATCCTTCTTGCTGTTTAATAATCTTGATGTTGTTAAGTATTACAATGACTGGCACAGAAAACTTGTTGATACAAAAGGAGCTCATATCCCTGAGTGGTTCTGGCTACTTACAGATCAAGGTATATTAGGTCATGTAATAAGAGAACATCGATTTACTGCTGATACGTTAACTGATAGGATATTCTTAGCTAATAGCAACTATGGTGATGGATCTGAAAGACATATTGGTAAATGCGAAGCTTGGTACTATCCACTAAACTCTAATACAAGCAAAGATAAAGAGTTGCATTGGGAGCATGTTTGGTTTAACAAAATACACTTTGGTAATGATGATGAGTTGAAGTGGAGAGAAACGATGAGGTATTTTAAAGAGGTTATAGATTTTGGTGGAACTAAGTATCTACAACACTCTAGATTTAAAAAGTATTGGGATGAATACGAAAGTGAAAATAGTTAGAGCTCTTTGGGCTAATGCTGGTAGTACACACGTATTCAAAGAGATTCCTAAACTACCTACAATAAAGAATCAGGTGGTATATGTGTGGGGTGAAGATTTAGAAAGCTACATAAGAGGATTAGGATATGACACTAGACTAGTTGAACACAGCTTGTTTTCAGAAGAGTATAATACAGAGTATGGTAGAAAACTAGTTGCTTTAGACTTAGCTGTGCAAGAGTTTGGTGAGGTGCTATTATTAGACTGGGATTGTCACATCCTTAGACCACTCGAAGGTAAATTTTACGATTATTTACTCTCGAAAGAAACTCAATGTCCTCTGTATGCACAACACAAGAACACATCAGAAGCTTTCTTTGAGGCATTCCCAAACAAAAGAGATGAACCTTTCTTTCCAGAATTTGCTAAAACAATGGAGATCAACTTCAACAAATACAGCTGGAAGATGGGAGATGATTTAATAACACCAAACTTCTGTTGTGTTTATACAAGAGATCCAAAGTTTGCAAAAGCTCTGATAGATATAGCTGTAGATAATAAGATTAAAGGTTGTGTTGAGGAGCATGCTATGTGGATATATGCAAACTGTTCTCTGGATGAGTATATTGAAAGACATCAACCACACTTTGTACAAGGAGTGAGTGATGATATGACAAACCACAATCTGATGATATGCAGGACTCAGAAAAGATTGAACGCTTATATTTCTGAGAAAATCAACATGGACCTCTACTTAAAGCACATATAATGTATTTCGAAAAACCACTCATACCTACAGACAAGGAATATATATTCCAACTAGCACCCATTCCTGTATACCAGAGAGTTTACGATGATGCTATTGCTGATGTTGTACACAGGTTAGGACTTGACAGTCTCACACCACAGCAAAAACAAATGGGTCAAGAACTTCCTTCTGTATATGATGAAGAAAGACAGGAAACCTATGAGGTGAACTATGATAGACAGGAGCAGTGGGTTGAACCACATGAGTTTCCTCCAATAGGTAGTAGATTCTTTACACCTCCCAACAACTTCTTAGATTTTGAGAATGATAATGTGGACATTATCAAGAGAAGAATAGTTAATGGATTCTATGAGCTCCTAGATGGTATTGGTGTTAAGCACGAGAGAAATGCTAAGATAACAGAGAGCTGGCTACAATACTATGATCCACATTCTGGTAGAGGACACAATGCACACAATCACTGCAGGTGGCACCATGAAGAAGCTGGACCTATGATGTTCTCTGGTGGATACTATCTATCTGATGGTGAACCAATAGCAGACCATCCTTACAGCGGTGTGTTCTCTTTCCACATTAGAGGAATGAAATACTACATACGTCCTAAGAAGGGTATGCTATTGATCTGGCCTTACGATATAGTACACTCTGTTGAGCCTTTCTATGGTAAGACACACAGAGCTGTAATCAACTTTAATATACAGCTTTAATCTTCTCTATAACATCCTGAGCTGTTATTGACTTCTGACATTCAAAATGTCTGTCTGTCCCTTTGTGCATAGGACACCAATCCCAATCTCCTTTGTCAAACTTGTATGCAGGATTATTCCAACATCCGTGACATACATTGGTGTTTGTTATTCTATGGCAAGTAAACTCATGATCAGCTTCTGTGAAGTTACTAATCATAAACACATCCTTCTTTAGAGCCCACGCTAACCAGCTAAGCCCACTAGATAGTCCTATAAAGAACTCACTATTACTAATACACTCTATTGTTCTATCTATAGACTTATCAGATAGAGGAATACAATTATCAAAAGGATTTTCTTCTAAGGATACATTCATAACATTGTAACCTTCAGAGTGCAAGTAGTTGATTACTTCTTGCCAAGCTTCTCTTGTCCAGAACTTACATCCTGATGTAGAGTTGGTAGCTATACTTACGTATTTTTTACCTTTAACTTTTGATGGAATAGTTTTTATTCTAGGAACTATCTCTTTGTATTCGAGTCCTAGTATGTTTGTAGCTGCCTTTTGTAATGGAATGGTGTTAGGTAGTTCTGGTTCCTTGTTCTCATCATAGAACCAACCTATTGTGTACATACCTACAATGTCCTGAACATTTGTTCCTGGCTCTACAAACTCAAGCTCTGGATACACACTCTCAAACAGTTCATTCCTAAACGTAGAAACTATTACATGACATCTGTGTTTTTTCTTAAACTCTAATACATAAGGTATCCAAGCTATTGTATCACCTAAAGACTTACTGTCAAAAGCAATATACACACGCTTGTCTGTATAGTCTAGGAAGTCTTTGTAAATCACTTCCCCACCAACTTCCTTAACACGTACATACCATTTAGTGTAGTAACTTCTGTTGAGCTTCACCCAGGTGTTAGAACCAATGGTGTTCTCATAATGTAACTCACCACTCTCATCATAGAACCTCACATTGTATAAGCTATCTGATGTACCTTTTATCTCTAGGTATGGATTTCTAACGTAGTGGTTAATAATTGTAACAGGAGCTTTAAATGGTGTGTTCTCTATAACATGTTTGTACAACTCAACGTGCTCTAAAGCAAAACGTTCTGCTTCTCCTACAGGTATAGTGTATTTAATACTACCATCATCTAGTAGATCTAGTAGTTGATCTTTAATCTTAGTCTCATCAATTGGTGTAATGTAGCTATCAAACATTCCACAATACTGAGGAAGATTGCGTGCTAGGATTCTACATCCATGACTAATAGCTTCTCTTAGCACCAATGGATTACATTCCCATGTGCTGTTAAACATAAATGCATCACAGGCTAATAAGAACTTCCATGTGTCTTCTCTCTCACCCCACACCTTACAATTCTCTGGTAAGTCTTGCATTATAGGTTCCCAATATTCCTGGAAGTTCACAGCCTGATTACCTACAAAATGGAAGTCTATGTGTGGTAATTGTCTTGCGAGCTCTACAGCTTCTTTCTGATTCTTTCCTGGTGTCCATAGTCCTATGTTTACAACTTGCTCACGTGATCCATCAAACCCAAGTTCCATGAATGCATCTTGCCAGTTATATCTTTGTGTTAGGTCCTCAATAGGAAACTCTAATACAGTTTTAGCTGAAGGCATGTTCTTGAATGTCTCAAGGTGGTATGGTGTACAGAATGCATAAGCATCTGGATGATAACGTTTGTTCTGGTCTGGATTGAACCAAACATTGTGACAGGTCTCAACAATTCTCCAAGTTCTGTCTGATGCATACAAAGCTTTCATCAGTTCCTCAGGAACAGGATTGTGATGATCAAATCCTTCTACCATCTCATCAATGTGTACAACATCAATGTTTAGATTCCTGATAATGTCCATGAGCTTCATCTTATCATCTAGAAGAGTGAACAGATTGCATAGCTGTTGAATCTTGTTCTTCTGCACCACATACTCATCACTGTAGTTCTGATACTCTACAACATACACATCCACATCAGTGTATTGTTTGAGTGTTTCGATTCTCTTTAATAAGAATGCAGGCATACCACCTGTAGACAAGTGTGGTGCTAGGAATAATACTTTCATTGGTTGGTTTTCTAATCTCGTTAACATTTCTTGCATTATAGCTGGATCCTTCTCTCCATGATAGAACATTAGTCTGTCCTCTCTAGCAGGTATGTGGAACCAATCATTAATGACTTGCTCATCCCCTGTAAATCCTTTCTCACGAATAACATCCATCTCTTCTAATGACCCATTCACATAAATGTATGGCAAGCCTGTAAATATCTTTTTCTTCCACAACAGTACATTAGCTATTGTTTCTTCGTGGTATGGTGCATACTTAGTTGGGAACTGTCTGACATCTATGTGCTCACACATTCTTTTCCACTCTCTAATAAACTCTAAGCTCCGCTGACCAGCTACAAAGTATCCTGTCTGTCTGTATTCTCTTCTCACACGTTGGTCAACATTGAACAGTAGACATGCTTGGTGCTCTAGTGTGTTTGTCAAATCATCATAGCTCTCTGCTCCTCCTTTACCATCTAATGTCAACCAGTCATATACACCATGTACAAAGTATGGATGTGGTGCTTTGTATGGATAGAGATCGAATATCCTGTCAACGTATTTTGTTGCTACACTATCACTATCTATGTAAGCAACTGTCTTTGCGTAGTTTGTCAAACAGTCTATCACTACATTAGGACGCTTCATCATGATAGGGTATAGGTTCTCATCCTTCCTATCGATGTATTTGTTTTGCTTTGTGTTATAATCTATCTCACCCCACTTGATTGTTGTAGCCCCATCGATCTTTCTATCAGATCCAAACATATAAACATAGATAGGGATGTTGCTCCAACGTTTGATAGAGTTTACACAGGCTTGTGTTGTCTCAGCATAAGACTCTGTACAATAGAGTATGTAAGCTCTCTCATGTTTATACTCCTTCATCTTGTAATATCCATAGAACTCATTACCGTAGATAAGTTCTAAGTCTGGATATCTCTCAGACATGTTCTCTATTGTGAGATCTGGCTGCAGATGTGTCTCATGAGGATTACCATACTCCTCACCATCCTGTTCCATTAGATATGGCACAGCCACAAGACAACCTAACTGTCTTTGCTTTATTTCATGTATTAAATGTTGTGCTGCGTTCTTATCAAGATGCTCTAGTATGTCTCCTAGAATGATGAAGTCAAAATGTCCAAGGTGAGATAACATGTGCATGATGTTTTGATTATATACCTTGTGGTACTTTGCTCTCAGGTAGAACCTTTCTATGTAGGGCTCATAGATCTCTGTAGCATGCATCTCATAACCAAGTCCTTCAAGCAAGTCTGCGTATGTTCCCTGTCCAGGACCTACGTCTAATATCTTTGTTCTAGGAGGAACGTTATCAATAAACCATTGTCTGATTTCTCGTTTGAAGAAAGTGTAGCTATTTGGCATAAAGCAAATGTAAAAAAACATTTGCAATTGTCAAAATAAATGATTAGCTTTGCTAAGAAACTACACTTCTCATGGGCTAAGTCTTGCCTGTGTGTCTTTCACAATTCAAATATTTAAGTTAAACGAATGATTGTTAATTTACAATTTATCTTCTAATGGATTTAAGTAACATTAAACTGCCAACATCAATGGATGCAGTGGGTAAAGTTGTGGTGGGTGCTGCTGTGGCATTTGTATCATACACTGTTAATGAGATTCGCACAGATATTAAACAGCTGATGGCGACATCTAATATTAACACAACCAAGATTGAGAACATCGAGAATCGTGTAAATAATCTTGAACAAGTTACAATACTTGATAAGCTGAAGAAAACAGCATCAAACAACAAGAAAACCAAACCAGAACCACAACAGTTTGTCTTCATCAAGAAAGATGATGATGATGATGATAAGTGGGCATCTAACTTATGAAGAACATAACATCA
>Ga0181344_1000116_pt1 | contig 32992 bp, 49 predicted proteins | sample Su13VDMLBDD_FD_130098 | JGI IMG/M metagenome (GOLD analysis project Ga0181344, IMG submission 130098) | Freshwater viral communities from Lake Michigan, USA - Su13.VD.MLB.D.D | ecosystem: Environmental > Aquatic > Freshwater > Lake | place: USA: Michigan | collected 2013-07-15
AGTTCCTGCGCGCCGCGCTTCATCGCCGCCCAGCGGATCGGGTTGATCGTGATGGTCGGCTCCGAGAGGCGCATCGCGACGGCGTTGCCCTCTTCGCGAGCGCGCCACGACGAGGTCGCGTAGGTGTCCACCGGCTCCGACGGCGAAGCGTTACGCGCCGCGAACTGAAGCACCTGCGGAGCGTAGATCGGCTGCTCCTGCGGGTCGTCGATGTACCGCTCGGCGGCTGCTGCGATCACGTTCTTCTGGCGAGGGTAGAGCCCCGTGCGCTTCAGATCGAGAGGCAGGTCACGGATCGCGGGCGGGATGTTCCACCCCTGCACACGACGAATGTCGCGGCCCCAGTTCTTGTTGCCCCACGTCATGTTGTCCTATACCTTGTGCAGGTAGAAAGGTCACCCCTTGCGGCGCGGCTTGGACCGCCGCCGCTTGGGCCGGGGTGCGCCTAGACCAGCGACCCGCTTCATGGCAGGCGCGCGCACCGAACTGCTGGGTCGGGAGTCGATGTAGCAGGACATCTTGCCCAGCTTGTCGCGCGCCGCCGACTGAACCTCCCACGCCTGCCAGTCGAGGTGCCCCTCGGCGACGTACACCGCGTGAGCGTGAGCCTCGGCGGACGCGATCATCGCTGACGTGACGCTGGAGCAGGTGCCCTGGCGCAGCAGCTTCTTCGCGTGAGCGATGAGGTCACGCGCCTCTCGCGCGTGGTCCTTTTCGGTGCCTCGGAGGTTGATCTTGTAGTTGCGCACGGGTGACCTCATGTTGCAGGAAGCTGGGGTGCCTTGCCCGCGCGACTCTGCTGGTAGAAGAGCAGCGTCGTGAGGGCGAGCGTGGCGATCAGAATCTGCCCCCGGTAGGGCTTCACGAAGTAGGCGGCTGCGAGGCCGGTGAGCCCGACGAGGACCGGGACGTAGGACGTGCGCGTCTTCGTCGCGATGACCTCGGCGAGGCGTGAGGCCCAGACGCGGTACGACTCGCGCGTGAGGTGGACGGCGTCTTCGCGGGCGAGGTCTTGCGCGGTGTCGCGACCCGAGATCCACGTCGCGCCTGCGTCCTCGACGACGGGGCGCTGCGCTGCGGAGACAGCAGCACGCCCTCGGTCGCGCACCGAGTCAGGGCTCGCGGGAGGGCTGACCCAGAAGACCTGCCCCACGCCGTTGCTCTTGAGAGCGAGCACGAGGTCGCGCCACGCTGCCGACTGCGACGCACCGACCGTCTCGTTGCCGCCCGCGAACACGACGACCACGTCGGGCGTGCCGCGATCGAAGAGACGGTCGAGGTTCGCCGCGATCTCGCGCGTCGGTCGCCCCGGCATCTCGTAGCCGCCGACGTACTGGAGCCCGCGCGCAGCAAACTGGTCCGCGATGTTGCCGTAGTAGACAACGCCCTGCGCCTGCGAGTCACCGATGACTGCGACGGTCTTGCTCACGCCTTGTAGCCCTCACGGTATCCAGGGCCGACGATGCCGACAGAGCCGTCGTACTCTACATACCCGCGCCGAGACTCGGATACCCTCTTCAAGAGAGCAACTGCCTGCTTCTCGGAAGTGAAGCACCCGTGAACGAACCCCTTGCGGAACCCCATGATCTCGTCCGAGTGCCGGTCTGCCGACAACTCCTTCACGCAGAACTTCTGGGCCTTGCTCGCCTTCTTGGTCTTCTTCGGCTTCGACTTCATCGCTTCCTGCCCTTCCAGAACTGCCAGCCGACCCAGCCGATCACGAGGATGCCCGCGACGCGCACCAGCTTCGTTCCGAGCGAGACACCCGAGGGCTCGCCGACGATCTCGACGAAGCGCCGGTACCACGAGCCGTTCGACTTGCCGTTGTAGCGTCGCGCGAGCGTGTGCCAGTCGCCACGGTTCGCCGCGTCGCGCGCTTCATCGACCCTGCGGAAATACTCGACGACGAGCGCCTCGCTCACCCCGCTTGGGTTCGCGTCGAAGGCAGCGACGAAGGCCTCGGGCGACGAGTAGAGACGCAAGCCGGTGCTGCCGAGCACCTGATAGGCACCCCACGAGGTGGACTGCACCGCCGCGACAGGGTTGATCGCGTAGGCCTGCTGGAACGCAGCACGCGAGGTGCCCGTGATCGTGCGGCTCGTACGCTCTCGGAAGAGGCGCGTTTCAAAGCGCACCGCGCGCGGGTTGCCGCCCGACTCGACCTGCTTGATCGCGTCGAGGACGTAGTCGGGCACCCCCGCGCGTGTCGCGAGCGCAGACACCGATCAGGCTCGCTTGCCGAAGCCCTGCGCGATGGCGATCGGCACGGTGAAGATCGGGAAGAGCGCGCCCATGAAGCCCCACCAGATCGCCCAGCCGATGCTGCGGTTGCGCTTGTAGCCGTGGTACGCGCTGCTGCCCGCGCCCGCGATCATGATCACCTGACCGAGCATCGCGACGTTCGACGAGGTCTGCGTCTCGGCGACGTTCTCTGCGTCGGTCGCGCCCTGCCCGAGCCCGCGCAGACTGTCGCCATCCTCGACGCGATCCGCGAGGCCCGCATCATCGTCGGCGCGATCACGCATCTGCGCGGGCGTGCGACCCCCTAGAACGAGTTCCTCGTAGCGGCTCATCACCGCGCGCTGCGCGGCGTTCAGCAACTCGGGCCGAGCCTGCCCGCTGTTGATCCGCGCCATGATCGCCTGCGCGATGGCGAGTTCCTCGCCGACCATCGGATCCTTGAAGTTCCGATCGTAGCCGTCGAAGTAGCGCGCGACGAGTTCTGCCTCTGCCGTCGTCAACTGCTGCGGCGTGACTTCGCCACGAGCAAGCATGAAGAAGGTGCGGCGCGCAAGAGCGATGTCCTGCCGCTCCTGGCGCAGCTTGCGACGACGGTACGCCGCGAGCGGCGGCGAGACGAGCGTGGACGCGAGATCGGTTGCGGTGCTCACTTCAGTCCTCCATCGAGAGCACGAAGTCCTTGATCGCGCCCTTCTGTCGTGCGTCGTACTGCCAGCCGGGGAACTTGCCCTCGACCGTCGGGTCGAGCGGGATCCATTGCTTCGTGCGCCCCTCCTTGGGGAAGGCGACGAGCGGGTAGATGTGCTCCCACGCGCGACGATCAGTACTGATTACGCGCGCCGCAGTCTGGAAGCCCGCGATGGTCAGCATCGCGCCGAGCAGGATCGTGAAGTCGTCGCAGTCACCCGCGCCGCGCTCCAAGATCTCCTTCGGCGTGAAGAACACGTCCACGCCGTCGGTGTCGAGGATGTAGCGGACGTTGAGGATGCAGAAGTTCCAGATCCGCGCGAGGTCAGCCTGATCGTCGCGGATCTTGCCGACCGACGGCTGCATCGGCATCCGGTACCACTTGCCCCACGCCTGCACGACCATCACCCGCTTACCGGTGCCGGGGTCGTTCACCCAGTCGCCGACGCCCGAGGTCACCTTGCCGACGAGGCGCACGAGTTCCGGGTCCGCGAGCCCCTTGCGGAACTGCTGGCGGATCAGCTTGACGTGGCTGTCCAGGGACTTCGTGTGGTGGTAACCGACTAGACCGCCGCCGCTCATGACTGGGTCTACCTACGCCGGAAGGTGCAGGTCAACACCGCGAAGGTCTTGCACGCTCGCGCCTCGTCTGGTACCACGGGCGTCCGACGAAAAGAAAGACCCCGTCGAGGGCGAATCGACGGGGTCAGCCTGCGGGACTGCGGGCCTGACCGTTCTACGCGGGCAGGTGTGCGGTGTCAAGGCTTTCTCACGCCAGTAGGGACGGCGAGCATGGCGAAGCTGCGAAAGCTGAACCCCGACCGCGACCCCAACACGAACACGAACCACGACCGATCGAACGATGCAAAGCCCGCTGACGACCTCGTCGTCGAGATCCGCGATCCTTACGCGCCGCAGTCGTGGCACAGCAGGATCGATGCGGACGTGCCGATCTGCTACCCCGAGTGGGGCGTCATCCACCAGTACGTTGACTGGGCTGCGCGCTCGGGTCCGAGTCCGACGCTGTTCCACCTGCACCTCGCGATCTCGACGGTGTGCTGGGAACTCTCGCGTCGAGGCTGGGTCACCGACCTGCGCATGACCTCGGGCACGATGGCGTCCACGCCTCTGCACATGAGGCACTGGGCGGTCGGCGTCGCAGGCCCCGGCGTCGGCAAGTCCTACGCAGCGCACGAGATGGAAGAGTTCCTCGCGTCGTGGATGGACGCCTTCCACGCGCAAGGGAAGGTCGAGCCACCGGAGAGTCCGATCGTCTCCCTTGAGGGGCGCTCGACCACGGCAGGCCTCTTCGATGTGCTGAACGACAAGTGCTACGACGAAGAGACGAAGCTGACGCCGGGGATCATCCTCTCGACCGAGGCGAGCGCGCCGTTCTGCGGTGCGGGTGACCTGCCCGAGATTTTCTGCGAACTCTACGACTGCCGCGCGCTCGTCGAGCGTCAGGTCGCGCACCTGCGCGCCGAGGCGAAGAAGACCGGCGAGCGGTACCGTGGCGCGCTGCACAACGCGCGGTGCTCGGCGATGTTCTTCACGACCCCCAACGGTATCGAGAAGATCGGCAAGGTGCTCGGGACGAACCTCTTGGAGGGCGGGCTCTACACGAGGTGCAACTTCGCGTACCCCGAGGTGGACGCGAAGCAGTACTTCGGCCTCTCGTTCTCCAAGCACGGGACACACCGCGCCGCCTGCCTGCAATCCTGGGTGGACTGGGCCAAGTGGCTCGACGGCCTCGATGCCGCGAACGCGCCCAAGGTGATCGAGATGCCCGCGTGGGTCAACAAGAATCTGCGCGACCAGTTCCTGTCCGCGGTCAACCCCGACGAGAGCGACAAGAGCCTGGAGGGGTCGTTCATGCGTCTCATGTCCCGCGCGCGCATCATCGCTGCCGCCTTCGCTATGTCGCGAGGCGACTGGACGATCACCCCTGACGACGCCGACCGCGCGTACAACCTCGTGATCGACTCCTACGAGGCGATCGAGCGGCTCATGCCGCAGGCGAACGTCGCGGCGGCTCCCGAGGTGCAGGCGCAGGCGAAGTCCACCGCGACGGTCGCGCAGCGCGTGCGCCGGGAGATCGCCCACAGCGGCACGAAGGGCATCGCGCACTCGGAGGTGCTCCACGCGACGAACCTGCCCACGCAGGTCGTGCAGGGCGCCATCGAGGAACTCGTCGAGCGAGGTGAGATCCGGGTCGAGGTCGTGCGCTCGACCTCGGGCAAGGGTCGCCACGGCAAGCGGTACTTCGCGATCAGCCGCGCCGAGCAAGAGGCTCGCAAGGCCGCAGACGACGCCCAGGCGGTCGCTGCACACGTCTCGCGATCGTCGTCCTCCGACAACTGACGACCCTTCCTGTCCACATAGCTTCTGGCCCCTATTCTTTCGGGCTCCGATTCTTTCGGAGCCCGTTTTTCATTCTTTAGATCGCCACTTTCTCCAGTCGTCACCACGAGTTAGGTATTCTTTCATTCTTTCATTCTTTCGAGAGGGGTGTCTCTCCCTCCCTGACCCCCCTCCCCGGTGGTCGCCGAAAAGTGTGTGGGGGGGGTCTAAAGAATATAAAGAATGAAAGAATAAAAAAAAATATATAAATATATGTGTATTACAGCGGTCCATTCTTTCGGAGCGTTCTTGCGGCGTCTAAACACGTCGAAAGAATAGGTCGCTGTCCACTTTGCAGGCGCGCGCTCGTTCACGCTTGCGCTGCGCACCCCTGCGAAGTACACAGGGCGCGGCTCGTTGACACCTAGCCTCCGTTCGCGGAGCGTCGCCGTCCCGTCAGCACGAGGGGCGCAGCGGCTGCGCGTAACGCGAGGGCAACAGGCACAGGCACCCCGCGCGTGACCTCGTAGCGCCCCACCGGCTGCTGCGCAGCGTTGTGGTCATGTCAGCCGCCCGCGCTGCTGCACCACGCAGCCTCGGGAACCAACGCGAGGTCGTTCGCGTGGTCCTGCGCCGCCCTCCGACGTGCTCGATGGAGTCCGAGTACCAGCCCGTGGCCGTGCGGGCGCAACGTGGAAGGCGCGAGCCTTCTGCGACACGGCCTCTGCCAACGTGTGCCGTCAGTCCTGACACTGTGCCGCCGTGAGCCAGCATGAGTCCTCGGCGAAACACACGGTCGGCGGTCCAGCGCAGATAAGTGTTGACACGGTCGAAGTCGCGGCCTACGGTGCGCGCCATGCTGAAGCCGAGCCGAGTGGCGAGGCTGCTCCTGCCGATCGTGCGGGAGCGGTCACGCAAGTGTGCGAACTGCGACCACTTCGACCTTGCCGCAGGTCAGGAGGCGATGAAGTCGAACCCCTACTTCGCAGCCGCTGCGACGGTCGTTCCGCCCTCGCGCATGGGCAAGACGCTCTTCACGCCGCAGGAAGAAGGCGAGAGTTTTGAAGAGGTGCAGGCTCGCCACGCGAAGGCGCAGGCCGACTTCGACAAGACCGCCCCGAAGTGGAAGTGGGAGGACTTCGGCGCGTGTAATGCGAAGAGCGAAGTCGTCTGGAAGGGCGACAAGTGCGACGCCTGGAAGTCGAGTCTGAAGCGCGAGGTCAAGGTCGCGCTGCTCGGCGAGGACGACGAGGTCGGCGGCGTATGACTCGCAAGCTGCCGGTGACGTGGAGCAGCGGGCAGCACCAGACGCCGGGGCACTCGCTCGTGCAGCAGGCGACGCCCGAGGACGTGAGTCTCTACGGCGACGCGCGTCGTCTTACCTGTGCGTCGTGCAAGCACTTCCGCCACGAGGCGGGGCAGGCGGCGATGCAAAAGGAACGCTTCGTCGAGCGTCTCGTGATCGAGGAGCAGTGGAAGGTCCGCCACCTCGGGTGCAGCCCGAAGGACTACGGGTTCTGCCAGCAGCACGGCAAGAACACGATCACGAGTCTGCACGCGCAGGCGTGTGATCATCACACTCCGCGCAGCGGCATGATCGGCCTCCACCTACCCGAAGACAAGTAGGCATGACGAGCCTCGTCGAGTGGGGTCTGCTGGTCGTCGGCCTGACGTACTGGCTCACGATGTCTGGGATCTTCGCGCCCTTCCGCCTGCTGATCGCAGACGCAGGTGCGTTCTGGGAGAGCCTGATCTACTGCCCGATGTGCACCAGCTTCTGGGTCGGCGCGGCTCTGGGCGTGTGCCACGCGCACACGTTCGCCGTGAGCCATCTGCACTTCGTGGCGAACACGGTCACCAGCGGCTTCGCCGCGATGGGTCTGGTGTTCGTCGTCATCCACCTAACGACTGGCGGCAGCAACCCTGCGTACAACGCAGAGCGCACACCATCACCGCTGACGCCAGAGCCCGAGTCCGAGTCTGAAGAACCGAGCGAGGAAGCATGACACGTCGTCGTCGTGCGAAGAGGAGGTCTGCCGCGATGCTGAATAGCGATCCGAGTCGTGGGGCGCAGAAGACTGTCGGGGAGGTGCCCGTCGATGCGATCCGCGAGGCTGCGAAGCACGTCCCCGAGGTGCTGATCCGCGTGAAGCGCCGCAACGCTCGCGGGCAGCTTGCGAACATCGCGGGCATGAGCGGCATCCGCAAGCCGACGCTGGAACTCTTGGAGATCGAGACGTGGGTCGGCGACACGCTCGGCGGCGGCAACTACCGCATCGAGGTCGCGAGCGCGACGAACCCGATGGAAGAGCCGCCGATCCCGCCCTTCGCCTTTGAGGTCGAGGGTCCGCCGAAGATGCACAGCGCAGCCGACCTCGGCGGCAGCTACGGTGGAGGCATCCCCGGCTTTCGGATGCCGGGACAGCCGCAGCAGCTTCCGAGCCCCATGAGCCCTGCGAGCCCCGTCGCGGCGAGCCCCTACGGCGGGCAGCTTCCTCTTCCGCCTGCCGCAGCCTACGCGGCGGCGCAGAACGGCGGCGTGCTGCCGCCGATGCCTGGACTCACCGGCTTCAACGCAGGACTGCCGCCCGCCATGCAATGGAACGCCTTCGGCTGGAACGACCAGAACAGCAACCCGACCGCCCCCGGCGCGTCGATGTCGTCTGATCAGGTCGCCCTCATGAACGCCGCGCAGCTTCGCGAGGACAACCTCAAGCTGAAGCAGGAGATGGACTCCGTCCGCGCCTCGATCGACTCGGTCCACGAGGAGTACCGCAAGGAACTTCTGAAGCGCGACGAAGAGGTCCGCAAGCTTCACGAGGCGCAGAAGGAGCGCGAACACAAGCTGGAACTCCAGCTTCTGGAGAAGAAGTTTGAGGCGCTCACGGCGCAGAACGCTCCGAAGCAGGCCGACACCGTCTCGCAGATGGTGCCGCTCCTGACCGCGATGACTCCGGTCTTCGCTGCGATGGTCCAGGCGAACTCGCAGGCTGCGACTCGTCAGGCCGAGATGCAGTTGAAGATGCTGGAGGCCCAGAACAAGAAGCCGAGCCAGGAGTGGGCGCCGCTGATCGCCGCTGCCGCGCCGATCGTCCTCAAGTTCATGGAGTCGCGTGGCCCCGAGGCGCAGTCTGCCGTCTGGGAGACGATGATGCAGAACAACATGCAGTCGCTCTCGCTGATCGGTCAGTTCATGGCCGAGACGGCGAAGGGGTCGAGCGAGCAGAGCCCGTGGCTCCCGCTGATCCAGACTGCGATGGAGGGCGGCATGAACACGCTCGCCGCCTACATGGAGTCGAAGCAGCAGCAGCGGATGCCCGCAGCCCCCGTGCTCCACGCGGGCGGTCAGGCGCGTGCCCTCGGCGCTCCCCCGGCTCCCCCGCAGCACCAGCACGTCACGCCCGCCCCGCAGCAGCAGCCTATGCAGGGTGCACCGCGCCAGCCGCAGCAGCCGGTGCCGACTGTGACGTACACGACGCAGGGGGCGTCGGGACAGCCGTCGTATCAGAAGGTGCCGCTCGACGCAAGCGGCATCGTGCGGCAGGTCTTCGCAAGCCCGATGGTCCCGGCGGATTTCAAGACGCAGGCGTGGGCGACGATCATCGAGGCGGTCCACAGCCAGCACGATCCGGCGCTCGTGGCCGACGTGCTGCTCGACCACATGGAGGCGCTCACCGACGCGAACGCGATCCCGTCGATCCTCGCCTCGGCGTGGACGCAGCCCGCGCAGTCCTACGGGATGCTGCTCGGGGGCTTGCCGATCGGTCAGGCGAACCCCGCCTACGCCGATCTGCTGCTCGACGCGCTCGTCGCGAAGACCGCCGAGCGCATGGCGGCGTTCGACGAGGCGATGCAGCAGGGCCAGGGCGACGAGGCCAGCGTCAGCCCTGACGGCGATGACTCGATCGAGGCGACTGGCGACGTGACGCCGCAGGAGGCGAACGTCGAAGAGCCGCTGCGCGGCGACGTGATCGACTCGGGCCTCGTGATGAGCGCCTGACGCGACCCACAACGCGAAAAGCCCCGCCTCCGAGTCTGGAGGTGGGGAACTTTCGTCAGCCCTGACGAAAAAAGTTTTCGACCCTTTTTGGCGTCGTCGGCTTGCACGATAGACGCGAGAGTGCTACGGGCCTCGTGGACCTCTCTCGACCAGTTGGACAACGAACCATGAGACTCTACGTTGCTGGCAGCAGCAGCGAGCGCGCCCGTGCGTCCTCCTTTATGGATCACGCAAGGCTGCTCGGGCACTCGATCACCCTCGACTGGGTACGCGCGCAGCGCGCCGTCGAAGAGGAGTTCGCACACCTGCGCGAGTGGGAACTGCCCGAGGCGGTTCGCATCGAGGCGGCGCTCGCGGACCTCGGCGCGGTAGGGATCTCCGATCTCTGCATCGTGCTCGTGCCCGAGTTCCACAACGTCACGCGAGGCGCGTGGATCGAGTACGGCTACGCGATCGGACGCGGCGTCCCGACGTGGATCGTCGGCTCGTGCGAGCGCGTCGCGAAGTGCTCCGTGTTCACCGAAGTCGCGCAGCGCAAGTTCACCTCCGACGAGGACGCGATCGAGGCGCTCATGGGGGAGGCGCGCGGATGACCACGATCAACCTCCACCGGATCAGCCGAAACTGGGTCGAGATCAGAGGCGGCGGACTCGACTACGAGCGCGCGCGTGACTGGTCTGCGCTCGCGACGATCCCTGGCGTGCGCGTGCTTCCCGCTGCGGTGAGCCTGCCCGTCTCGTCGTGGTGCCTGCCCGACGTGCGCGAGACGCTCGACGAGTACGGACTCGCGGCTCCCGACGCAGCGCGCGAAGGGAAACTCACCGCCGAGAGCGGCTACTGGCTCCCCGTCGGCACGCTGTTCCCGCACCAGATCAGCGGCGTGAAGTTCCTCTTGCAGCACGGCAGCGGGTTGCTCGGCGACCAGCCTGGACTCGGGAAGACCCGCACGGCGATCGTCGCCGCAGAGACGATCGGCGGCTCGCGTCCGCGCATCGTGATCGGCCCGAAGTTCACGCGCTCGACGTGGACGAACGAACTCGTCGCGACCGGCGCGGTGAAGAGCGCCGACGAGGTCGTCTACCTTGAAGGCCGGGACATCACGAAGTCGAAGACGTGGCGGCGCGACGCGAAGTGGTACTTCATCCACTTCGACGTGACCGAGGCGTGGGCGAACCGGCTGCTCCAGCTTCACGCGAGCGTCGTCATCGTTGACGAGGCGCACTACGTCCGCACGCCGTCAGCGAAGCGCACGAAGGGCACCGCTGCGATCGTGCTGCCGATCCAGTATCGCATCGTGATGACCGGCACCCCGCTCGCGAACAAGCCGCAGGATCTGTGGCAGCTACTCACGTTCGTGCACGGCGCGTACTCGTGGGGTTCGCACCTCGCGTTCCGCCAGCGGTACATGGGCGCGATCAACACGGGCTACGGCTGGCAGGACAGCGAGCCGACGCACACCGACGAACTGCGCGAGCGCCTCGCGACCTGCTACCTCGCGCGCACCATCACGAGCGCGGGCGTGCAGCTTCCCTCGCGCACGCGACAGCCGGTGCAGGTCGATCTCTCCGAAGAGGAGCGCAAGTCGATCAGCCTCGACGCGCTCGACGAGAAGGCGCGGCGCGAGATCGTCGAAGCCCTCGCGACGGGTCGCGTCGGCAAGCAGGCGTTCAAGCTAATGCACGAACTCCGCAAGCACACGACGCGCGCGAAGATCTCGGCGACGGTCGATCTCGTGGACAGCCTCGTCTCGCAGGGCGAGTCGGTCGTGGTCTTCGGCAACGAGCGCGCGACCACGCGAGCCATCGCGGGCAAGATGCACGAGCACGCATTCGTGATCAACGGTGACGACGATCAACTCGCGCGCGACCTGACGCTCTCGGCGTGGCGCTCGCACGTCCGCACCGTCGGCCCCGCAGCACTCGTCGCGACCTACGGCTCGCTCGGCGTCGGCGTCACGTTGACCGAGGCGCGCTACCTCGTGCTCCACGACCTCGACTGGGTGCCCTCGACCATCCTACAAGCCGAGGCTCGCGTTCACCGTATCTCGCAGACGCGCCCCGTCACGATCTACTGGATGGTCGCGCAGGACTCGATCGACTCGCTCTTCGCGAAGGTGCTCCTGCGCAAGGCCGAGTACCTCGACACGATCCTCCGCGACGACGACGCGCGCGACGCCTTCACCGAGGCCGATCTGACGAGCGTGCTCCCCAGCTTTGAGGAAGAGGTCGCCGAGTACGTTGACTCGTGGCTGACCACGATGGGGAGTTACTCCGAGTGAAGAAGATGATCTACCACCCCAACGACTTCTGCGACCCGATCGTCGTGGAGGTGCTGGAGGTGGACTTCGTGAAGGGCCGCGCGTTGATCGAGCAGCCCGTCCCGCCCGACGCACCGATCAACTTCAAGCCCAACGGTCGCGAAGGGATGCCGCACATCGTCGCCGTCAAGCGATGGGTACGCGCCCTCTGCCTCCACCCGATCCCAGACCCCGACCCACAGGACACGCACGATGAAGATCACGCTCCACACTCTCGGTTCGACGAGAACTGACCTACGCGCTCCCGGCGAGGTGCTCGGCCTCGACGATCCCTTCGGCGCACCGAGCGAGCGCGGCTCGACCTACTGGTCGCGGCTCATGACGTGCCCGCGCGAGCACGCGCTGCACAACATCGCGAGGCTGCGCAACGCGCACCCGCAGACGGCGCTCACCACGGGCTTCCTCGTCCACCACGGGCTGGAGGTCTACTACCGGCACCTCATGGAGGCGCAGCGACCGTGGCGCGCGCAAGCCCTCGCTGACCTTGAGGTTAAGGGCGACTACCCGATCAGCCCTGACGACGATCGCCGCTTCAAGCAGGACGCAGCCGACGCGGCGTTCGCGAGCCTCGCGCCTCTCAACGGCGAGCCGGGGTACGAGCAGATCGCCGATCAGGTCGATCGCATCCTCTCGGGCTACTTCGACCTCGCGCTTCTCGACTCGCACATGGTGCTCGCCGTTGAAGAAAACCTCGCCTTCAGCCGTCGAAGCCTGCGCTACACGGCGCGCATCGACCTGCTCGTGCAGGATTACGGTGAGCGTCGCGGCGTGTGGATCGTTGAACACAAGACGGCGAAGGCGCTCAACGAGAGCCTGATCGAAGGCTACCAACTGAACCTTCAGATCCTCGGACAGGTCTGGCTCTTCAAGAAAGTGTTTGACAGCCGTCATACCCCGGTGTATAGGGGAGTCCTAGTCCAGATCCTGACCAAGACCGCAGTCCCGAAGTACCACCGAGTTCACGTCACCCCGTCTCCCGCGCACCTCTCGCAGTTTGAGGAGTCGCTGAAGGCGTGGGGAGCCATCGAGAAGACGATGGCGAAGAAGAACTGGCCCGCCAACTTCACGAAGTGCGCAGGCTACGCTCGCGGGTACTCCCGTTGCACCTACTACAACCTGTGCCACGCGATGCCCGACGCGAGCATCGAAGAACTCGCGACGAGCGAGCCGCCCATCGGCTTCGTTCGTGACGACAACCCCGACACCGACCGAGGAGAGTGATGACCACCGAGAACGACAGGAAGCGCCGCTACTTCGCGGCACGCGCCGCACTTGCAGGCGACGACCATGACGGCGCGCTCGTCGTCGTGCTCTACGACACCTTTGAGCAGTCGGGTGTCGCGCTCGACGTGTCGAACGACGCCGACGAAGCCGAGAAGCTGGCCGACGAGTACATGACGTTCCTCAACGAGAAGGAACCGCTGGAGATCCGCGTCGTCGCGCTCTCCTTCGACGAGGACGACGAAGAGGACGAGGACGACGATGTTTGAGACGACGAAGACCCTCGTTCCCGGCTGGCTCCACGTCTGCCTCTACGGCTCGACGGGCACCGGCAAGACGCAGCAGGCGGGGCACTTCCCCGAGCCGATCTTCCTCATGCCGAAGGGCGATGAGGGCGGCGTGCTCACGCTCGCGGGCATGGACGCGCAGTTCAAGGTCATCACGAGCATGAGCGATATGCTGCGCACGCTCGATCACCTTGAGGGCGTGCAGCAGAAGCAGGGCGCAGCCGCGCTTCCCGGCCAGACTCTCGTGCTCGACTCGCTCTCGCACTACTCCGACATGTGCGTCGAAGAGATCGGCGGCAAGCGTGGCGGCATGGACCAGCAGGGCTGGGGCCAGCTTGCGACGCACTTCCGCGCCGTGCAGCAGCAGGCGCGTCGTCTCTCGATGCACGTCGTCTACGGCGCGCTCGCCGACAACACGCACGACGAGGCGGGTCGCCCAAGTGGCGGTCGCCCGCTGCTCCAGGGTCGCGTGAAGGAGATGTTGCCCTCGGCGTGCGACGTGGTGACCTACCTCCAGGCCCGCGACGGCAAGCCCACGATCTACCGCGCGCACATGAGGCCCTTCCAGGGCTACTACGCGCGCTCGCGCTTCCGCCAGCTTCCCGCCGAGTTCGTGCTCGGCGCGGACTACCACCAGAGCCTCTGGGCGCAGATGGAACCCTATCTGTTCCCGAGCGAGGTCGCACCCGCGACCCCGTGATCAACCCTGACCCGAAACCAGTTCCTAGGAGATAGCAACATGGCACGCATCGAGTTCACCAGCAGCAGCAGCGAAGAGGTCACCTACGCCCCGATCCCGCAGGGCACCTACGACCTCACGGTCACCGACATCACGCAGGGCACGAGCAGCAAGGGCAACCCCCAGTTGCAGGTGCGCTGCGAGATCGCGTCGGGCGAGTACTCGGGCAAGAAGATCACCCTCTGGCTCTCGCTGCTGGAGTCGGCGACGTGGCGTCTCGCCGCGTTCGTGAAGGCGGTCGGCGTGGACTACGAGGACGGCCCCGGCGGGCAGATCTCGTTCGACACCGACGACGTGGTCGGCGCGTACTTCTCGGCCTCGACGAAGATCCGCGAGTACAACGGCAAGGACAAGAACGAGTGGGAGTCGTTCGCGCCGTCGAAGCTGTCGCAGCCCGCTGCGAAGGCGTCGGCCCCCGCGCCGCAGGCGCAGCCCCAGCCCCAGGCGGGCGTCGAGCGTCGCGCTCGTCGTCTGGTCTGATCATGTCGGACGAGACGATCAACGGCTCGTCGGAGCAGCCGTCGGAGGCTGACCTCGTCCTGCGCTTCGTCGCAGGCGCGGTGCAGCACCTGACCGGCTGCACCGACGAGGTCGCGATCCAGAGCGCGCAGCGTGCGCTGGTCGAGGCCGAGCAGTTGAACCCTGTGATCGAGGACGCTGGCGGCGCTGGTGCTGACAAGCACGAACGCTGGGGCGTCATCGTCAACACGGGCGAGGGCGAGGGCAAGCTGGTCGCGTGCAAGCCGTCGAAGGCGAGCACGCACGAGGAGCGTATCCAGGCGCTCATCGTCCTCGGGTTCGTGACCAGCCCGATCGTCCGCGCAGCCGCCTACGCGCAGGGGTTCCAGATTGCCTTCTTCCAGGCAGCAGCCGAGAAGAAGAGCAACCTGATCATCCCCTGACCTGCTAGTTTCACTTCAGAGCGCCGGGGCGTGGATCTTGTCCCCTTCAGTCCACGTCCCGGCGTTCTTATTTCGACCTCAACCCTGACGACGTGACATGGCCGACAACTACAAGCCCGACGGCGCGCTGCTCACGAGCGCGAGCGAAGAGTGGTTCACGCCCGAAGCGGTGCTCGCGCCGCTGCGTGAGTTCTCTGGACTCGTGGCCGAGCCTGCCTTCGACCCGTGCGGTCATCCGAGCAATCTCGTCGCGACGTGTACCGTGTTGCAGGAGAAGTTCCGCGACGACCCGCGCGCCGTGCCCGAGTGGCCGCGCAGCGCGATCTTCGGCGACGGCCTCGCGCTCGACTGGTCCGGTCGCGGCCTGACGTTCTGCAACCCGCCCTACGGTCGCGATATCAATCGCTGGCTCGCGAAACTCACCACCGCTGACGAAGCCATCGCGCTCGTCCCGGCGCGCACAGACACCCGCTGGTTCCACGCGCACGCATGGAAGGCCGACGCGATCGTGTTCGTCGAGCGGCGGCTTCACTTCAGCGGGGCCTCGACGCCTGCGCCCTTCCCGAGCGCGATCTACTACCTCGCGCGACGCGACCGCGACATCAACCCTGACCTCGACCTCTTCACGAAGTGCTTCGGGCACCTCGGCAAGGTTCTGATCCAGCCATGACCAAGACCCACACCGTAGACAAGTTCCCCGTGTTCGGCCCCGAGTGCGCGGACTGCGCCTCGTGCGAGTTGAAGGCGACGCAGGCGAAGGGCTTCGTCGGTCTAGAGGTCACCGCGCGATGGAAGCGCGGCGGCATCATGATCGTGAGCGAGGGGCCTGGGTCGCAGGAGTTGATCCAGAAGCGCCCGCTGATCGGCAAGCCGGGGGCGCTCTTCGACGCGCTCTTGCGCGAGGCGGGCATCGACCGCGAGGACTGTCTCGTGACGCAGGCGACGCTGTGCTTGCCTCCGCGCGTGAAGGAGTCGGGGAGCCTCATGGAGCGGTTCCCGAAGGCGGTGCCTTCGTGCCAGCCGCGCCTCGACCGCGAGATCAAGCACTACCAGCCGCGCGTGATCGTGACGCTCGGCAGCGCCGCGCTCGACGCAGTCATCGGCTACCAGTACGAGAAGAAGTCGCGCAAGCCCTTCGACTGCTCGCTCTGCGGCCCGAGCAACCCGCAGACGAAGCGCAGCAAGTCGTGCCCCGAGTGCGGCGGCTACAAGACGCGCGAAGAGGTCGAGGTGCTCTTCAAGAGCGACCACAAGGCGAACTCGATCGCGGGCACCGTGATCCCAGGCTCGATGGTGGGCCTCGACGTGCCGTACATCATTCCGACCATGCACCCGAGCCTGATCTTGCGGGGCGCGGATGCGGGCAAGGGTGCTGCGCTCGGCGGGCAGTTCATCGCGCCCGCTGTGATCCAGCACCTCAAGAAGGCGAAGCACCTCCTGCACCACGACGCGAACTACGACGTGCAGGTCGAGATCACCTCTGACCCTGCCGAGGTGCGTCGGTACCTGTACCCGACGAACGACCGTACGTTCGCGGTGGACATCGAGACGGCGTCGGCGTCGGTGTCGGAACTCGACGCGATCACATGCGTCGGGATCTGCGCCGAGGGCACGACGACCTCGCTCGTCGTGGACACTCGCGAGGCGAGCGACGACCTCGTCGCGCTTCTGCGCTTCTTCTTGGAAGACCCCGACGCGCGCAAGGTGCTGCACAACCGGCTCTTCGACGAGGCGGTGTTCGACCGCGTGTGGGGCATCCAGACGCAGGGCACCGTCGCGGACACGCTCCTGCGGCAGCGCGCGCTCTTCCCCGACGAGCCTGCGAAGCTACAATGGCTCGCGGCCCGCTACACCTACGCGCCGCCCTGGAAGACCACGCACCACCCGACCTTTGAAGACCTCGCGATCTACAACGCGCTCGACACGCGAGCGACGATCGAGATCCACCGCGACCAGCAGCACGAGATCGCGCCGGTCGAGACGGTCGTCGAGGTCGATGCCGCGTGCGCGGGCATCGCGCTCCAGATGATGAGCGACGGCGTGCGCGTGAACTTCGACCGGCTGCGCGAGATCGAGACGTTGCAGACCGAGCGTCGCGACACCGCGCTCGCAGCGATGCGCGAGATCACCGCTGATCGCGAAGACTGGTCGCCGCACAAGGCGAAGGATCTGATCTGGGCGCTCTTCGACGGCACCGGACCTTGCCGCCTCGTGCCGCCTGTGCGCACCGAGACGGGCGCACCGAGCACGGCGAAGGACGCGCTCGCGAGGCTTCGCGGCGCGCATCCCTTCGTCGAGCACCTCGCGAACTTCCGCAAGGCGGACAAGCTGATCTCGACCTACTGCCAGGGCGAGGGTCTGAAGATCGACCCGCGCACGAACAGGCTGCACCCGACGTGGAACCCTGCGGGCGCGCGCACCGGAAGGTGGACGAGCGAAGGCCCCAACTTCCAGAACTGGCCCGAGGTCATGCGCGGCATCATCGAGGCGGGCGAGGGCCGCACGATCGTCGGCGCAGACGAGTCGCAGCTAGAGTTGCGCGTCATGGCCGCGCTCTGCGGCGACGAGGAACTGATCCGGCGCTGCCTTGAGGCCGACGAGAGCGACAAGCTGAACCCTGATCGCGACCCGCACAGCTATGTCGCCAGCGTGAGCTTCGGCGACGCCTTCATGCAGGGCGACAAGACGCGCCGCAAGGCGCTGCGCGATCTGGCGAAGACCGTCATCTACGCGATCAACTACGGCGCAGGCGCGGCGAAGATCCTCGACTCGATCCAGAGCAACGCGAAGTACGACGGGCCTCCCGTCAGGCTCGACATCGTGCAGCGCATCATCGCGACGATCTTCAAGGTGTTCCCGAAGGTCGGGACGTGGCGCGAGCAGCAGCTTGTGATCGCGGAGCGCGAGGGCGAGGTGCGCTCGGCGCTACACGGTCGCCGCCGCATCTACCCCCTCGGCGAGGTGGACGCGACCATCGCGTGGAACTTCCCCATCCAGAGCACAGCCGCCGATCTGGTGAACGACTCGCTGATCGCGTTCTACCGCGACCTGCCCGCAGTCGATGCGTCTGCCTTCGTGATCGCACAGGTTCACGACGCGATCTACGTCGAGTGCGACGAGAGCCGCGCGCAGGACGTGGCCCGACTGCTTGAGAAGAGGATGACGCACACGATCTCCCTCGTGGATGGTGCCCCGGCGATGCGCTTTGAGGCAACCGCGAAGATCGACAAGAACTGGGGCAAGCTGTGACGGTCGGGGTTGACTTTCTAGGAGGCCTCGGAACACTATCCCGCGCAGCCCGCTGGACCGCCGTTCAGTCGGGGCGCGAACGTCAGCCCTGACCAAGAGGCACCCGATGGCATCCCCGCTCGTAGTCCGTGACCTAGACGGAAGTCTGGTCGTCCGTCTGGACGCTTACGCCAGCGAGAACGGTATCAACCGCTCGGCAGCGGTGCGTCTTCTACTCCAGTCGGCGCTCGGCGACGACGTGCAGAAGGCCGCGATCCGCGAGGCAGTCGCGGCGACGGCGAACATCGTGCGCCCCGTGATCCAGGCTCGGATCGCGAATATGCACGAGGAGATCGCCGCCGACCTTGAGACGATCCTGGGCGCGGACGCCTCGGCGAAGTCGTGAACCCTAACCGTGCGCTGCGGGTGTCGCTCGGGCACCTATCATCGGCGCAGGCGCGCGAGCACTTGCGCGAGTTCGCGTCGGTGATCCAGCACGAGGTGCGGCGCTGGAAGCTGCGCATCCGGCGGCGCCCCTGGATCGACCCTGACGATCTCGACGCGATCGGGCAGGTCGCAGCCCTTGAGGCGGTGACGCGCTTCAACGCTGACGCGAGCAACACGATGAGCCTTCGTGGCTTCGTGCGCCGCACCGTGCGCCAGCGGCTGCACGACTCGATCGACAGCGACTACGAGACGGGCGACAAGATCCGCGTCGTCGAGGTGCGGCCCGACGGCACGCTCCGCGAGTACTGGGCGGCGTGGGTCATGGTCCACACCGTCAGCCTTGATCAGGTTGTCGCGGGCGACGACGCCAACCGGCACACGCTCACGCTGATCGACACGCTCGTCTCGGAGGACTACGACCCCGACGCCCTCGACGAGGCGCTGTCGAACCGGATCATGCTCCAGAAGATCCTGGGCCGCGCGAAGCTGTCGAGCCGCCACGTCCAGATCCTCTCGGCGATGCTGCGCGGGCAGAGCGAGAAGAGCCTCGGCTCGGAACTCGGGATCAGCAAGCAGAAGGTGAACGTGGACAAGCAGGAGATGCTGACTATCCTGCGCAGGTACAGCGAGCAGCTAGGCTTCAGCAAGCCCTCGGAGCCTACCCCCAAGGTGTTGACCTCCCCCTGACGGCGGGGGTAGACCCCTGCATGGACCGTCGCGCGCTCTGGACAGCCGTCTTCGCGGGCAGCATCTCTGCTGCTCTCGTGGGCTGGGTTGTCTGGAGCATCGCCGACCGGAAGCTTCGCGAGCAACTCGGGCAGGCCAGCGGCGGGCTGAACGCAGCCGTCGAGCAGGCCCTTGAGACGCAGGTGCGCCCGCAGGTCCGCCAGACCATCGTGAACACCCTCGCCGAGCAGGGCATCACCCGCGAGCGCGTTGATCGCGCCGTTGCGGCCCTCGACAGTCTCCGTCGCCTCGGGGTCAACGTATGACGCCGCAGACGAAGCAGAACCTGATCCTCTACGGCGTGCCGACGCTCGTGGGCGTGGCGACCATCGCGCTCCTGCTCCGCAGGACGCAGTCCGCCCTAGAGGCCGAGGGTGCAGCCCTGCGCCAGCGGGTCGAGACTACCATCCGTCAGGATGTCGAGGCGCAGGTGCAGCCCGCCCTGGACAGCATCGGGATCACGCAAGAGGTGAAGGACCGGATCGATCGGATCGGCCAGAACTTCTCCGCAGGCAGGGGAGTTGTAGCATGACGTTCCGCCTCGACAACCGCAGTCTTCTGTTTCTGATCGTGCTCGTCGCGGCCTCGGCGTGCGTGTTCATCTTCGGCTCGTCCGAGCGCATCGACGCCTGGGTGGCCGCGCTCGTGGCGCTCGCCACCGGAGGCAGCGGGCTCGCGCTGCCCCAGCTACTTTCGCTTGCACGCCACAGCGTGCAGCAGTCTGCACCCGAGCAGACGACAGGGTCGTCCGACGCTGGGTCGGACACGGAGGGACCGGTTCCATGAAGAAGGCAGCAGCGAAGAAGTCTGGTATCGGCGGCGAGAAGCCGCATTGCGTGTTCGACAAGAAGACGGGCCGCAAGGTCGCGTGCTTCAAGACGCTCGGCGAGGCGCGCAAGCACCTGAGCGGGCTCGCGTCGGCTCCGAAGAAGAGCGGCTGCGGCTGCAACGGCTGAACTGTGGCGCGCGCAGGACGACTCCGAAGGCGCGAGGTTCGCGTCGCGAGAATCGACGAGGAGAAGCCCTCGTCGAGCGTCGTCCTGCTGCGCGCTATCAGCAGCCACGGCAAGGTGATCGGCGAGATGGATCTCGCGCTGCGGCGTATGCCGCAGGGGCGCTTCGCGCAGGTCACCTACGCCGCCGCGAAGGTCACGGGTGCCGGTATCGGCACGAAGCTGTACGAGGCCGCAGCGCGTGTCGCGTGTCGCGAGGGTGCGCCCCTCATGAGCGACAACCATCGCACGGTCTACTCGCAGGGCTTCTGGGAGAAGCAGGCACGCAAGGGCCGCGCGACGTGTGCCGTCGCCGCAGGCGGCGTGAAGCTGTCCAAGGAGTACGACATCACCGGCAGGTGGGCTTGTGGGCGATACGCGCTGACGTGCCCTGCGCCGCGTTCGCTACGAGGAGCACATGAGTAGTCCCGCTCCGCAGCCGAGCACGAACGGTCTGCACGTCCACGGTACGTCAGAGATCCCGCCCGAGGTCCAGCAGGCGCTGGACACGATGAAGGACGAGATCAGCGACGTGAAGAAGTTCACAGTCGAAGCGCGTCTGCTGTTGAGGGTCGGCGCGTGGGCGATCCCGCTGCTCGCGTCAGCGATCGGCGGTATGGTCTGGCAGTTCTGGGCGATGCACGGGCAAGCGCAGGCGCAGCAAGAGCAGATCAGCGCGGTGCAGCAGGCGCTCTACGAGCACGAGCACGACCCTGCGCAGCAGCAACTCGTGAACATCGTCGGCGACCTGCGCGCCGAAGTGGCCGCGCTTCAAGAGAGCGTGGACATCCTCAAGCGAGTGTCTCTCGATCTGGCACGAGATCGAGACAGGTGAACGGCAAACTTCGATCTCGGAGAAGAAGACATGAAGATGAACTGGACTGGTGGCCTCGCCACCGTGGCTCTCTACTCGGTCGGCGGCGCTGCCGCGGGCTACTACTCGGTCGGCGCGGAGCACGACTCGTCGGCGGCGGTCGAGAAGACCTTCATCACCCCTGACGCGCGTGGGCGTGGTGCGGCGCGTGGCGCGATGGCGGGCGGGCTCTTCGGCCTCGGCATCGTCGGCCTCTTCGGCGCGGTGACGAGCAAGGGCACCGCTCGGATGCTCGGCGGCGCGGGCGCGCTCGTCGGCTTCGGCGGGCTCCTCTGGTCGCTGAACAAGTTCCGCACCGAGCGCACCGCTGACGCGGCGCCTGCGCGCGCGGCGCTTCCGGCGGCGGCTCCCGAGACGGCGGTGACGGACGTGGCGAACGATGCGAGCACGCCCCCGGCGCAGCTTGACGCGGACATCGAGCGGACCCTCTTCGACGAGTTCGGCGGCGACGTTCCGAGCAACGCGGACATCCTCGCGGCAGGCGGCAACGGCAGCAACACCATGACCGGCCTCGGGCGTCTCGCGGCGCTTCGCCGTCGCGGCAACGCTCCGTTCAGCCCGCGCTACTACCGCTGAACCGATCAAGAGCGCCCGCCGCTACACAGCCTCGGCTCCTCCGTCGGGGTGGGTAGCGGCGGGCGTTCGATACAAGAGGCACCCCCGTGGCGAAGCAGACGACCTTCACCGAGTATCTGACGCGCCCCAACGGGACAGAATCGCTGGCCGCAGAGGCCGAGCGGAAGTCGCGGCGTGCGGCTGAAGCGTTCGATGCGTTACAGAACGCCAAGCGAGCACGTCGAGACGCCGCCAAGGCGATGTTCGACGGTCCTGGCCGACCTCTTCGACCGGAGGGTGCGTCTGCTTACGTCGTCGCAAGCGCACGCAAGAATACGAAGTACGCCGAGTACACCGACGCCACGATACAGGAGCGACGTGCCAACGCTGCCGTCAGGGACGCAGTTACTGGCAGGCGAGAGGCAGCGCGTCTGTTCGACCCGCAGAGTGAAGAGACGGTCCTAGACTACGCGACGACTGCGTACCCGTCTGCGCGAGGCGCAAAGATGGGGCTGCAGTGTCCGATCTTCAACGTCCGTGTTCGGTCTTCGGACGCAGATGTTGTCGCTTACGCGATCCGCAACGACGGCACGATGATGGGGAAGGTGCGCGCCGAGAAGTACGATAGCTACCTCTCCGTCGCATGGTCGTCGCTTTTGGAGGGCGGTGAGAATCTTACAGGCTCGCGTGCGACGGACTTCCGTCGGTGTGGTGTCGGACCTCGACTCTACGAAGCCGTCGCGGAGTACGCCTGCAAGAACGATCTCACGATGACCTCCGATCGAACTCTCTACCCCAACTCCCGAGCGTTCTGGGAACGTCAGCGGGAGAAGGGCCGCGCAGAGTACGACGAGAAGGCGCGACGCTTCGTCGTGATCGACGCCTGCGCTGTGCGCCAGACGGGCATGAACGGCATCCGCAAGAAGCGCCGCAGGAGCAAGCGTCGATGAAGCGTTGCACGCATCCTACCGAGATCGTCGAAGCGGTCGAGCGCGTGCGTGCGTGCTTCCCGAGCAGCACCGATCTGTTGTCGAAGCAGTACCAGAAGCGGCAGCGCGCTACGGCGTCGGAAGGCTTCTGCTCGGTCGCGTCGGAGTCGGTCTGGTTTGAAGCCCAGAAGTACGGCTACAGGGGCCGCAACGCTTCGTGGCGCAGTTCCGACGGCGAGAGGTTCTCGCATTGGTGGCTCGTCAGCCCTGACGACTGCGTGCTCGATCCCACGTCAGATCAGTTCTCGCCCGAGGAACTTCGGAAGATCTACGCGATCGGCAAGCCTGGAGGGTTCCCCGGCATCCGAAGGCCCGAGGGTGTACCTACTCCGAGCGCACGAGCACGCACGATGCGCGAACGTGCGGGGCTGGGTCGCGCACCTCGGCGCTGCAAGCCGGTCACGAAGAAGGCGGCGATGATCGCGGCGAAGAAGCTGCGCGTGCCGTACAGCGACGAGTTCATGCTCGGGATCAAGACCGAGCGCGAGCACGCTGATCTGATCGGCTGCTCGACGCTGAAGGCTGCGAAGATCGCCCGCGCGCACTTGCTGGAGCGCGGCGACTACTACACGCGGCTGCACAAGTACATCGAGGGACTCGGCTACGTCCTTCGCACGAGGTGAGACATGGCGCGCAAGGTCAGACTCCGAGGCACTCCCGCCGAGCACACCGCGCACGCGAAGGTGCTGCTCGACATTGCGAAGACGGGCATCCGCAAGAACACCTGCGACAGTCTTCGCGGGGCGCTGTTCCAGACGGCACGCGCGCTCGGACACTCGCACGATGGAGATCCCGACAACTACGACCTCGCGTGGAAGCTGCACAACACCGCGATGAAGAAGCTGGCGAAGAAGTCGTGCCAGTTCACGATCGTGCGCGAGTCTGCGGGCGGTCGCACGATGGAGCGCGTCGTGCTGCGCCCTGCCAAGAAGTGATGGACAGCGACGCGCGCGTCAGTAGACTCGCGCGCCCCATGCACAGCCTGCTCACGCATCTCGGCCTGCGCGCCGACGAAGCCACGCTCTCGCTCCTCGTCGGGGCGGTTCTCCTCTCGTCCCTGCTCGACTCCTGTCAGGGCTGACGGCGGGACACGGGCGGTGACCCGTGGTAGGACGCCGGTCCTATGCGAACCACTACCCGATGGACCCTCGTGCTCGCTCTCGTGGCGAGCCTTTTCGTGACCCCCGTGCCCTCGGAGGCGCAGCAGCGCATCTCCGACCAGCTTGCGCTCGCGCGCATCTGCGCCTCGGAGGTCGGCTTCCCCGTGCGGCTACCTGACGGGCGCTGGCAGTTCTACGACGACTGCGCCGCGATCTACGCTGCGATCCAGACCGGCGCGGACAACACCGACATGAGGTGGCAGAGTTTCGCTCGCGCGTACTCGGGCCGCGTCTTCGACCAGACGCTGACGCACCATCGCTCGTGGGTCGCGCACCTTCGCTCCGACGGCGCGCAGCCCAACAACTGGCCGACGCAGCGGTTCGTGCCGCAGCGCGATGGCACCGTGCGCGTGCTGCCGCACGCCCCGTGGAACGCCTACCGCGAGGCGTGGCTCGCGCTCTACGAGCACGCGGGTCGCATCATCTCGGGCGAGGTCATCGCGCCGTGCGAGAGCACGATCAGCGACTGGGGCGGCGAGATGGATCACGAGCGCGCCGAGCGCATCGGGCTGATCCCCGTCATGTGCGGCACGACGCGGAACACGTTCTACATCCGGCCCTCGTGGGCGCGTGGCGAGGTCGAGTGATGCCGACCTACAGCTACCGCTGCCCGAAGTGCGGGCACGAGTTCGACGCCCGCCAGAGGATGAGTGAGCCCCCGCTCACTACCTGTCCGCGCCCCGCGTGCGACGGCGAGCCGAAGCGTCAGATTCAGCCCGCGACCTTCGTCCTGCTCGGCAAGGGCTGGTTCAAGGACGGGTACTAGCCGTCACTTCGCGGCGGCGAACGTCAGCCCGAAGACGAGGGCCGCGCCGAGCACCGCCGTGAGCACGAACGGGAAGCTGCCCTGCGACGCGGGAGCCTCGCCGAGGCCGGTCAGGCTCTGGTTGCACCCGCAGCCGCTCAACGCGCCGCACGCACGTCCGCACATACACCGCCCGCCACGAAGGCAGGGGCGACCACAGGGGCACCGATCCATGATTACCCCCTACCTCGGGTAGACAGCCGCAGTCCACCCCAGGTAGACCCAGGGCATGGCGACGTGCCAGAACATCCCCTCGGGCGGGTCGCAGTACCGCTTCAAGGCGTGCTCGATCCCGCCGGGGCACCTGCGCCGCTGGATGATCGCCGCCGAGTTCGACGGTGAGTTCGCGGGCAGCGTCGTCGCGAAGCCGCAGCACGGCGACCGTGAGATCGAGGTCAGCAGCATCTCGGTCAAGCCCGAGCACCGCCGCAACCGGCTGGGCACGCGGCTCTACGAGCGGGCGCTCGTGTGGGGCTGCACGCAGCCTGGGGTCCACGCCATCAGTTCTGACACGATCCGGTCGGCTTTCGCCGAAGCGTTCTGGCGCAAGCAACAGGCGAAGGGTCGCGCGAAGTGTGTGGGCACCGGGGGCGACGAGTACCCCGATCCGATCGACGACCTGCGCGCGATGGTCCGCGACGGCGAGATGACGCGCGCGGAGTTCGACCGCATCGTCGCGCCGCTGCCGAAGCCGGTGCGAGGACGCTGGCCGTGCGAGCGGTTCGTGATCGAGTGCGCGAATCGGCCCTCGTCGCTCGACGGCGTGCGTCGCCGCAGGAAGAAGAGCAAGCGATGACGAAGCGACGATACGCGCTCGGGATCATGAGCGCCTTCCAGCGCATGGCTTCGACGACCGACGTGCAGTTCCTGTTCGCACGCGACTTCGCGTTCCACGTTGATCAGGGCAAGAGCTACGCGAACGCCTATCGTGCTGCGCGCGAGGAGGTGCCCAACATCGTGAACGAACTCGTTCGCGATTACGACCTCGACGAGGCAGACCGTCGCGAACTGCTCGCGGTCCAACTGCCCTCGCAGGAGCGTCTCTCGGCGTTCGCTGACGCTTACGGCGTGCCCGACGATCGTGAAGGGCGTCGCGCGTGGGCGCGTCGCGCTGCTGACGATCGCATCCGCGCTCCGCAGACCGAGGCCGCAGCACCGCGTCGTGCGGGCACCACCCCCGCAGCGTTGCGCCGCCGGATCGAGGCGGGCGAGGACTTCTCGTTCGACCTGCCGCCGCACAAGACGACGCGGGCGGCGTTCGCGAAGCAGCATCCTCCCGGCACGACCTGTCTGAAGCTGCCGCAGGAAGGCGGTCCCTTCGGCTACAAGATCTGCTCTGTGGCGCGGGACGAAGAGGGCAAGAAGGTACCTGCGAACTTCTCCGTCGAGGCCTACGAGGTCGGGACGAAGAATGTCGTCGGGACGGTGGAAGCCAGCCGGAAGTACGGACGCGATCCTCGCAGCCCTTCCTACAAGGTCGGCTGGGCCGAGGTCGTGAACATCGACTACGACGAGTTGAGCAAGCCCGAGGAAGAGCGCACGAAGCCGTCGGGGCTGGGCACGCGCCTCTACGAGCGCGCTCTTCGCGCCGTGTGCGATGTCGGCAAGGCGTACTCGATCACCTCTGACACGACGCGCTCGGAGTTCTCGGAAGCCTTCTGGCGCAAGCAGGTCCGCAAGGGTCGCGCGAAGTGCGTCGGCGACGGCTCGCAGAGCGCCTACTTCCGCGCTCCGCTGGTGGATGCACGCCAAGCGTTCGACAAGCTGAAGGACGGCGAGGCGAAGTTTGAACGCTTCTACAACCGCCTGCCGCATCCGCAGGACGACGAGCGCGGCTACCGCCGCTGGTCGTGCGACTACTACGAGATGCTCTGCGCGAAGCGCCCTGACAGCCTCGACGGGCTGCGGATCAAGTCTGCGAAGCCGAAGCGGAGGAAGCGGTGAGCGTCGGCAAGTGGGTCTTCTGGGGAGCGATGGGCCTGGGCGCGCTCGTGCTCGGTCGCGAGGTCTACCTCGCGTTCGGACCCAACCGCCGTCGTCGCCGCTACCTGTGGCAGATGGCGCAGGACCGCGCGCGGCTGACGGGCAAGCGTCTGATCGTGATCGGCGATCCTGACGCGAACATCGTGAACCGCATCGCGGGCCGCGACTACGACTGCGGCGACCTCTGCGTGGATACGTTCGGGTGCCCCGCGTGCCCCGCGTACATCTCGGGGCGGCTCGATCAGATCTTGCCGCACTTGCAGGACAACTCGGCGGTCATCTACGTCGCGACGCTCGCGGGCGACGTGGGCGACATGACCTCGGTGATGCTGGGCCTCGACCGCGTCTCGGGCGGCGACCTGTTCGTCGCGTCGGGCGAGCCGTTGAGCCTCGCCGCGTACACCGGCCACCGTCGCATCCTGCTCGCGCCTCCCGAGGCAGAGTTCATCGAGTACAAGCCGGTCTGGTGGCACCCCGAGCCCGTGCCCGCGCAGCGGTACCGCGTGATGCTACCCAACGTGGGCCAGCGTGCGCGCAACGAGATCGCCGCTCACGGAACGGTGATCGACGAGCGCAACGTGATCGACGTGCCGGTGGAAGGTCAGGGCTGATCATGGGGCGCTACTACATAGGATCGGTCGGAGATGCCGATCCTGCGTTGCCGCCCATTCCTGACTCGGCGCAGTTCCGACGGTGGTTCGGGCGATCAAAGGTCGTGGATAAGCGCGGCCTGCCACTTGTAGTCTGGCACGGATCGAAGTCCGCGAACTTCACCACGTTCCGATTCAAAGGCGAGTCCGAGATCGGCCCGCACTTCGGAACGTATGCGGCAGCGGCAGAGTTCGTGGACGAACGCTTCATCCGCAGGGAGCAGTTACCGCAGCATCTGCGTCCCTTCTACCTGTCGATACAGAACCCGATCAAGCTGGAGGATTGCCGCTGGACTGACGGCATCGGGTTCGTGGGCGATGAAAGGCTCACCGTGCAGCAGGTGGAGTCTGACGATCCCTACTATCTCGGCCAGGGAGTGCTGCGCCAGTTGGTACAGAAGAGGCTCTTGACTGCTGACAAGGCGCGCGGCGTGTCTGTAGGGTTCTTGAATCCCCGTGAAGGGCGCACACCTGCTGATCGCGGACCCTATCTCGCAACCATCCTGCGCGCGCTAGGCCACGACGGGGTCGTCTACAAGAACTTCCACGAAGACATCGGGTCGCTCTCGTGGATCATCTTCGACCCTCGACAGGTGAAGTCAGTCTTCAACCGGGGCAACTTCAGCCCTGACGATCCAGACGTGTTCGCGGGGCTGCGCCCCAGGGGTAGGGGCTGATCATGGGGCGCTACGAGATCCGCTCTGGTCGATACACGCTGCGCTCGCTCGGCGGCAAGTCGCCTGCGGTGCCGACGCCCGAAGGCGTCGCGGTGCCGTCCGCAGAGGACTGGACCGCGAAGATGGCCCAGCGGTACGCGAAGCAGAACGAGTACGACCTAGAGTCGCTGCGTGCGCCGCTTCGCCCCGAGGTTGGCAAGCGTGGTCAGGCGCTGAAGACTCCCGCCGAGAAGCAGTCGCAGACGATCGTGTGTCTGCGCGATGCGTGCAGCGCCGAGAGCGAACTCGGGATCAAGGATCTGCCCGAAGAGGTGCAGCACTTCGGTCAGTTCATGCTGCGCCAGTCGAAGAAGAACCTCACCGCGCTCGACGTGGTCAAGGCTTACACGATCACGCGCTCCAGCGTGCAGCGTCAGGCGCAGAAGCGCGAGACGCTGTCGAAGAACTGGCCCAACAACCCGTGGCGCAACGAGCCGCCCGACACGCCGATCCGGCCCGAGGACATCTACGCCGCGCTGCTCATGTCGCCGACGGGTGAGCGGTACCTGCGCGCTGCGAAGAAGGGCAAGTTCGACGCGGACGCTGCGCGCACGCTCGCGAACAAGCTGGGCGGCGGCATGGGGAACACGTTCTTCCTCGACCTCCAGTTCGGCGCGAAGCTGGGTCAGATCTACCCCGAGATCGAGCAGACGCTGCGACGCGGATCGAAGGCTGACTGGTACAACCTCACCGCGAAGGCGGTCAGCGGCATCGACGCTGCGAAGTCGGGCTTCTGGGCGTCGTTCCTCGGGCGCGGTGACCTTCCGACCTTCGATGCGCGCGAACTGAACTACTGGGTCACGAACGTCACGAAGCCGAAGCAACTCGACGTGCCGACGACGCGCGTGCGCGGCGGGCAGACCGAGTGGCGCGTGTGGGATCCGAAGGCGTTCACCGACGAAGAGATCGCGCGCGGGAAGAACAAGGACAAGGACGCCGAGGGCAGCGGCAACTTCGTCTGGGTCGGCGGTTCCAGCTTCGTCGAGCCGACGTTCAAGCTGGTCGAGGAACTCGGCGCGCGCTTCCGCAAGATGGAGGTGCGCGTCGCGCCGGAACTGCGTCCCTTCTACGAGCACCTCGTCCATCACGCCGTCTGGGACAAGCTGGGCGGCGTCTACGACGACAACAAGAAGCTGTTCCGAGGCGGCTCGCGCACGACGCACGCGGAGTTGTGTCAGGTCTTCGACGTAGAGTACCCGACGCGCAACCTTGAAGGTCTGCGTCGCACGCGCACGATGCGCGGACTGGGCGCAGGGCGGTCCTGCGCTCGCATGAGCAAGTGGACCGACCGAGCACTCGCATTCGCTGGTAAGGGCTGACGATGCGCAATCGCTACTACATCCAGACACTCGGCGGTGCTGCGCAGCGTGGCAACCCTCTGTACGTCTATCACCTGACCTACAGGGACAACCTTCCTGGGATTGCGGCGCGTGGACTCGTGCCGCGCATGGACGTTGACGAGGTGTGGGGCAACGAGCCTGGGTTGTACTTCGTTTCCAAGTTTGGCTATGAGGCTGGGCCTGGAGCGGACTCGGAGTATTCAGCATGGCTCCGGTTTCCGGCACCGCCTGGGCTTCCTCACGACTTCTGGTCCGCGTCGAACGAAGCCCACACGATGCAGACGATCCCGGCTGGTCAGATCGATGTGCTCGTGCAGCAAGACGACCCGAGCCAGATGGCGATGCACGAAGAGTACGGGCGCTGGATGCCACTGCTCTCATTCGCAAAGTCGCGCAGAGTTTCTCGGAGGAGATAGAACGTGTCCGCGATTACCCCGTATCTGAACGAACTCATGGAGCGTTCTCTTGACGAGAACGACGCGGGCGACGACTACTTCAACTGCGGCTCGGGCGGCTCGCTCTCGGGCCTCGGCGCAGGCAAGTCGTGCAAGACGCCCTCGACCGTCGTCGCCGAGACGCACAAGTCGCAGGCGTTCACGATGTACATCCGGCAGGCCGCAGCGGCTGTGCTCGCGCGTCCTGGGCGCACGCTTCAGCCCGCGTTCGACGGTCGGAAGGCAATCCTGCTGATCGACCCGATCGTCGAGGCTCGCGAAGCGCCCCCGTGGTCGCCGCTCGGCGAAGAAGGCTCGATCGGCACCGCGTCGATCCTCGCGAACGTGAGCAAGCTGGGGTGCCCCTCGTTCTCGCTCCCTGCGGGCAGCGACACGTTCTGGGGAACGTGCCCCGGCGCGGTCCATGGGATGACCATCGAGAAGCGCGACACGCTCGTGAAGCTGAACGCGAAGAAGAACATCGCCGCCGCTGTCGGCTCGCCGCAGCCTGATCCGGCGTCGCTCGACCGCTGGTACGCGGGCGCGGTCTGCCAGCATTGCTACGCGACGCGCAGCAACTATGGCTACTTCAGCAAGCAGCTTGCGAGCCTCGCCGTCTACACTTGGACTCGCGCTGCGATCGCGAACGGCACCTTCGTGCCGGTGATGATCGAGGCGATCGAGAAGTCGCCCTTCCATCTCGCGAGCCCCGAGGACCGCCGCCACCTCAACGCGGTCGGCTACGAGCGCGTCTTTCGTCTGCACGACTCGGGCGACTTCTACTCGCGCGAGTACGCGGCGGCGTGGAAGCAGATCGCCGATCACTTCATGCCGGGGAAGGGCTCGGGTACGCCGACGATCTTCTGGGCACCGACGCGCCTGTGGGCAGGCGGGCCTACGCCTCGCGGCTGGGTCGAGGTCTTCGGACCTGCGGGCGACCTTCGCCGGAACAACGTGGTCATCCGCCCGAGCGGCTTCCACGTCAACGAGCGCGCACCGCAGCCGAGGCTGGGGGAGATCGCAGGCTCGACCGTTCACGATGTGGGCGGCGACGCAGAGGTCGCGATGATGCGCGAGGGCGTGTTCAACTGGGTCTGCCCCGCGAGCCGCGTCGGAGCCGAGAAGAAGACGTGCCTGGAAGTCGTCGGGCCTGACGGGCAGCAGGGTTGCCGCGCGTGCTGGGTCAAGACCGACACGATCATCAGTTACCGCATCCATTGAGGCACGACGATGGCGAAGATCACCTACGCAAGCGATCCCGTCGCGGCGCGATTGAGCACCACGAAGCCCGAGAGTCCGTCGGCGGGCCTCGACCCCGAGCGCCTCACCGAGAAGGTGTCCTCGACGACCTGTCAGATCTTCAGCCCGCCCGATAAGAACGGGAAGGTGGGACGAGCCTACAAGGGTTCGTGCCCGATCACCTGGGCGTGGAAGGAAGGCAAGCCCGTGCTGCGCTTCTGTAGCGGCAAGGGCAAGCCGGGACGCATCATCCCCGTCGATGACGCTGTGGACGCGATGGACAAGGCGGGCAAGCTGTGCGCGACGTGGCGTGAGAAGCGCGGCAGGGTCGAGCGCGACGCGAAGGGACTGTCGCCCGAGTTCCGCATCGTCGCGCAGGAGATGAGCGACTCGCTTACCGAGTACACGCTCGGGCGCGCGCCGCGTCGTCGTCGTAAGCGTTGATCAGAACCCGTCGAGGAAGCGGCGCGCGTCGTCGAGAGCCGCGCGCAGCTTCGCCTCGGGATCGACCTTCGCGAACTTCTTCGCCTCGGCCTGCCCGCGCTCGCCGTACCAGCGTAGGATCTCGGCGAGTAGCACACGCTCGCGCGTGTCGGCGGTGTCGAGGTCACGCACCGCGTTCCGCAACTCGCGCAGCTTCGCCGCAAGTTCGGGGCGCGCCTTCGCGCGTCGCAGTTCCTCCTGCACGAGGCGCACGAGCAGCCGCCGCTCAGGCATCGTCAACGTGCCCCCAGAGCGAACGCTAGGCACGCTGCCCCGCTCGCGAGGTGCCAGAGCCCGTGCCGAAGGTCGTACCTTCCTCGGCGCGCTCGGCGGTAGAACCACAGGGCGACCACGACGAGCAGCAACCCTAGGGCGGTCCATCCGATCGACCTCGTGTGCAACGCGAGCCAAGTGTTCGACGCGATCACGCTCCACGCGAGCGCGTGATCGAGACGACGCCAGCGTCGCTCGCGACTCAAGTGGTACGCCAGCGTCACCGCGAGCGACGCCGCGTAGAAGACCGCGAGCCACGAGCCCGACGCCGCGAGCACCACGACGACGGGCACGAGCGCGAAACTCGACCAGACCGGGAACCTCGTCAGCCCTGATCGCGTCACGGCGTCACCACCGACGACTCCCACCCCGCCTCACGGCAGAACCGCAGGAGGTGCTCGGCGTTCTCGGGGTCAGTCTTGCGGAGCCGCTTGGCGAACGCCGCGATGTTGTCGATCGCGTGCAGACAGCGGTGGTAGTTGACCTCGATCTCCCACTCGTTGCAGTTGTGGCAGTAGTGGGAGCCGAGTCCCTCGTGAGGCTCCGCGCTCCATTGGTGGTTGCAGATCATCGCTCGCTCTCCAAGGCGATGTGCGCTGCGTGCATCTCTCGGGTCCACTGCGCGTAGGGAATGCCGTCAGGCTTGAACAGCCCGCGCAGCGCCGCCCGAAGGCGGGCGTTCTCCTCCTCGGCGCACCGGAGGCACACGCCGCACGGGCCACTCTCGGGCTCGCCAGCCTTTGCTTCGCGGCATCCGACGCCTCGGAGCATCTCGACCTCGGCGCGGAGGCTCTCGATGCTGCGAGCGACCGCCACAACCTCATCGACGCTCGCCACCTGCCCGATGCGTCCGGTGTCGTCTGTGCTGACGAGGCCGAGAGCGTCGGCCACGCGGAGGAAGTCTCGTCGCGCCTCGCGGAACTCGCGCACGGTGCGCTCGACCGCCTTCAACGGGTACTCGTCGGCGCTCTGCTCGCAGAGCGAGCCGATGCGCGAGAGGTCGTGCCAGTAGGCGTTGCACGCCTGACGGGCGCGCTCTCGCTCCTTGATCACCTCGTCGCGGGAGTCCCACACGCTGCTGAAGTCGTCGCGGGTCTTCTGGAGTTCGGCGATCAGGTCGTCGCGCTCGGCCTCGGCGTGTGCGAGCGCCTTCTGCGCCGTCTCAAGTAGCGCCGCGTGCTCCCGTTCACGGCGGGCAACCTGAGCCAGCGCCTCGTCGCGCTCGCGCACGACGCGGTCGAAGTCGGCCTGCTCGTCCTCGGTCATCGGTCGCTGCCCTTCTCGCGCTCGGCGCGGCAGACCTCGACGGGGTCGAGCGCGGCGTTCCCCTCGCGCATCGCGCGCATCGCCCAGAGCGCCCCGCG
>Ga0181344_1000118_pt1 | contig 32451 bp, 40 predicted proteins | sample Su13VDMLBDD_FD_130098 | JGI IMG/M metagenome (GOLD analysis project Ga0181344, IMG submission 130098) | Freshwater viral communities from Lake Michigan, USA - Su13.VD.MLB.D.D | ecosystem: Environmental > Aquatic > Freshwater > Lake | place: USA: Michigan | collected 2013-07-15
GTGGTACGTCAGGTACTAGTGGTGATAGTATATTTGCACAAACAGGTTCAGTGTGGAACACAACAAGAAATGTTGGTATCACAGGTTCATTTGATGTACTTGGAAATACTATTTTAAGTGGTAACCTTGATGTTGATAGTATAAGCACCTTTGATGGTGACATGTTTGTTAAGTCAGGTTCACAACTTAATTTCAATATAGGTGATGGTAATGATGGTCAATATTATAGAGTAGGTAGAAAAGTAAGTGGTGAATGGGGTATCGTACAAGATCCTGGTAACTTCCACTTATTAGATATTAGTTCAAGTTTTGCAACCTTATTACCACAAACATCATTTACAAATGGATTGATTGCAAGTGGTTCAAATACTGTAACAGGTTCATTAAACATTACAGGTTCATTAGATGTAAGAGGTGGAAAGGTAGATATACTTTCAAATAACACAACACTAAATCCTGATTTATATTTAACAAGTTCTCAAGCAGGACAAACAAATTTAGTATTTGGATGGGGAGAGAATCCAACACAAGGTGGTGTTGGTGCAAACCAAGCAAACTATACAGGTTCATTAAGAATTACAGGTAGTAATAATATTGTTAATTTACCACAAATCAGAGCATCATTCTTTAATGCTGGTGCTGGTTCACAAGGTTATATTTCAGGTTCAAATAACTGGATTAATGGTAATGCTGCTGGTATATATTTGACCACTGGTTCGGTATTAATGCCGAAAACACAAGGTAACATAGTTAATCTTAACTCAAATATAGTATTAAACTTTACAACAAGTTCATTAGCAAGTCCTATGGTTTCTAATAACTTAGTACTTGGTGGTGGTATGACTTTAAATCATCCTTCAGGTTCAGCAACATTATCAGCAAACATATTAACAGGACAGATAACATCAACACAAAATTTTGTAACGAATGTGGTTCCTTCTATTGCCACAAACAATATTATTGGACCAGTTATTTTAAATCATATTAGTAGTTCAATAAACTATCAAACAAATTATAATAACTCACCTATAACAATTAATAATCATGTAAGTTCAAGTGCAATTGCAAACAATAGTTTATCTGTTGGTGCAAACTTATTCTTAGGTGGTTCACTTGGTCAAGGACATAGTATTTTTGCTAGTGGTTCACAAAGTTCAAATGCAACAAGAAATATTACAGATAACTTAGTTGGTGGTAAAAATAATATTATTTCATCATCATTTGTATCATCATCAAACTCTAACTTGGTATCTACAATCATGTATGGTAACTCACTTGCGGTATCAGCATCACATACAGTTGGTACAAATGGTGGTTCAGCATTCTTTGGTAGATTTAACGCAACAGGTTCAAATCAGGAAGATGCACAACAAGTTGTTTTTGCTGTAGGTACAGGTACAGCAGTTGGAGCAAGAAAGACAGGTTTCTTAATTGATAGTGGTTCAAATACAACTATATCAGGTTCATTAAGAACTATTGGTAATACAATAATTACAGGTTCATTAGATGTTACAGGTTCGGTTACAATTGCAAACGCAGGTGACCTTACGATGTATGGACATAAGATGTTCAATGCAGGAGAATTTTGGTCCAATACAACACAAAGTGGAAGTGCTGGTGTGAGTGGTTCAATAACATTTGATGCGTCAGGAAGTGTAGTGGGCACATCACTTGTTAGTAATTCAAGATTAACTGTAGCAAATGCGGGTACATATAATGTACAATTCTCAGCACAGATTGAAACATCAGCAGGTGCGGATACCGCTTACGTATGGTTTAAAAAGAATGGTAATAATATAAATGATAGTGCAACAAAAGTTGTATTAGCGAATAATACGGCACAGGTAATGACGGTTAATATATTGGATGAAGCGGCAGCAAATGATTATTATGAGTTAGCTTATCAAACCGTAAATGGACATGCAAGAATATTAGCAGAAACCGCAAGTGGAAACATTCCCGCAATACCATCAGTAATCGCAACAATAACACAAGCAAGATAAGATGGATTTAAATGTAATTGCACCAATAATAGAAGAAATAGTCAAAGAGAGTTTATCTGAAAAGGTATATCTCTTTGGTCGTTTTCAAAAAGGTTTGACTAGCCGTGTTGCAAGTGGAAAACTTAGAAATTCTATTAAGGCAGTTGTGAAAGGTAACAAACAAGGAGTTCAAGTAATACAGGTACAAGCGTTTGGTCAACCATTATCAAACACATATGCGTATTGGTTAGCTGAAGGTAGAAAGGGAAGTGGAAGATTTGCCAATATAGGTGCAATAGAAGAATGGATTAAAAATAAAAAGAGTTTTAAGATAAGAGATTTTAAGACAGGTAGATTTCTACCTAAAAACGATAAAAATATAAAAAGTACGGCATTTGTAGTTGCACGTTCAATAGGAAGATTTGGTTATCAAAACATACCAAAGAACTTTGTTGAAATATCTTACGATAAGATATTAAATGACAAGAGAATAATAGAACTATTGGAAGACCAATTATTTGATGATGTATTAAACTCATTAGAAGGATTATAACATGAATTTCGGATACCCAATACAATACGCGAATGGATTAAATAGTAATTCACAGATTAGAAGATCAACCGATATGGTTTACCAAAGAGGTGGTGAGTATCAGGTTGTGTTAACAGGTGATACATATATTCAATCTATGGAACTTAATGTGGATTTATATTCAGATGACAGAAAAGTTGGAAGAATGTCAATTATTCCATTTGATGTATCTGAAACAGGTTCAACATTTACATATAAATTTAACATAAGACCATATGATTACATGTCTAATTATGTTAAATCAGAACATTATACAAACTACTATTTAAATGATTGGTATAGTACAAATCAACTTATCAATTTTAATAATCCATATCCGAACTCAATTAAGGTTAATTTTAAGTATGGTTATAAGTTTATACAAAACTTAACTAACTTTTACGAACCATTAACAGGTAATACACCTACAAGAATTGATACCCCTGTTAAAAACGATTTTAACCACTATACAGACGTTCCTTTTTGTGCAACTAGTACAGGGTTCACCGCAAGTGGTTTCACCAATACAGGAAAGTATTTTGACTATGTAGGAGGAAGTTTCCAAATGGGTAGAGACAAATATTATCTACCAAACTTTGACCAAGAATTAGGTAGTGTTATTGGAACAGGATTTACAATCAATACACTTGATGTAAATAGAAGTTTATCTCCTATGTCACAATATTTGATGGATTACCCTACGTTACCTGAAATGAGTGAGACTGGTAGATTTTTAACTGATGCACCGAGGATTCAGACTATACAAGAACAAGAAAATTATGTATTATATTTCTTAAATGGTCAGACAGGAGATAGACAAGTAATTGAAGCTGACTTTGCGGTCTTTGAATTTTATGATGAGAATGATAATCAAATAACTTATTTTGAACAACAAGTTAATTTCAGTGGTACAACATATCAATCACCAACAGGATATACGGATACATTAAGAATATTCTCATTACCCTGTGGTCCAAAAGATATAACAAATATTTTTGCAACAGTGAATTGGGATAATGTGGCATATTATAGAGTTCAATTATTTTACGCTCATCCAACCAATTCTGTAAACAGAGTTGGACTTGGTCCAATAGGTCCAGTATCAGAGATATTTTATTTTTATTTATATGATAATTGTAAACCTGAAGATACAAGACTAGTGTTCTTAAATGAAAGAGGTGGTTATGATTATTACACATTTACATCATATAGACAAGACACAAAGAAGATAACAAGACAAACCTATGACAATAGATATTATTCAACATCACAACAGTCACCTGATAGAAATTTAGGTAGAACTATAAAAACTTTTGATACAAATGTGGAAAGAGAATTTGTATTGGAAAGTGATTGGTTGAATGTATCATATGGTAATTGGTTGGAACAACTATTCATGTCACCACAAGTATATGAGATGAAAGAAGATTTCATATCACCTTTGGATAGACAAGATTATATTTATAAGGATTTAAGACCTATTCAAGTCCTATCAACTGAGGTTCAAACCATAACAAAACAACACCAAAAATTAAACAAGTATAGAATAACTTGTAAGTACGCAGATGGGTACTTTGTAAGTAAAGGTTTCTAATATGGCACAACAACAACAGACGGTACTTAGAGTACAAACAAATATACCACCTAATATTGATATTACAGGTTCAACAACCCTATTTGTTACACAACAAAGTAATGTTACTTATGGGGGTGCAGGTACACAAGTATTACCAATTACTGGTAGAACAACATCAACATTTGCACCAGAAGATTTATGGTATATTACTTTACAAGTAACAGGAGGTACAGGTACATTTTACTATACTATAGACATGTCACCATATACAGGAACTAACGTTGATTTATATGAATTATATAATATTAGATTTATTGTATCAAAACCTGATGGTTCCATAGAAGGTATGGGAGGATTTAGTGAATATGGTATATCTGACTTAGTTGGTTCCTTCGAAGTTAATGACGAAGATAGAATATTTATAGATGCAGGTATGGAAATACCAACAGGTGCAACTATGTCATTTTATGTTATACCTAATAATGAAACGACTATAGCACAACAATTAACATATGATACATTAGACTTATATTCAGATATACCGATTAAATTAAATAAATCATTTGCAGAGTTACAAGATATTGGTAAACGAAATTCAGATTATTCTGTAGGTTTATCTTTACCTGGTTCTAAAAAGAACAACGCATTCTTTGAAAGTTATTTTAATGTTGATACAGATTCATTATACTTTGATGTTACAAGGAGAGTTAATATTGATGTATTAATTAGTGATGAGAAGTATTTTACAGGTTACATGAGACTTAATAAGGTTTCTGTAATCAATTCCAAAGTTGAGTACGATGTTACATTATATTCAACTGTTGCAGACCTATATGGTAAGATGGGTAATAATCTATTGAAAGATTTGAATTATGATGATATGGATTGGCACTTCAATCATTATTTTAATTTATATGGTGTTGCATCAACTTGGAATCAAAATACATTACAAGGACCAAGAGTTATACCATCTTTATGGTTGTACCCTGTTGTTCATAGTGGTTATGAATATACAGGTGATACTGTTAACGTAAGTGGTGGAACCACAGAAAATCAAACAAGATTATATACATCAACTGTTGTAGGTACATATACTGATTATAATCAGTTTATTGCATCGGGTGGAACAGAGTTTAGAATTAATTCACCAATCAATCCACTATTGGATAATCAGTTAAAACCTGCACTTAATATATATGCCTTAATTCAATTAATGTTTAAAACATATGGTTATACAATCAAATCAGATTTCTTTGAATCACCTTGGTTTAAATTGTTATACATGTATGGTTTCTATTCATTTGATGGAACCAAGTTTGGATTTAAGTCACCACAACCACAAACATTTACATCAGAAGGTGTAGAACTTAGATGGGTATTTAGAACAACTCCAACAAGACAGTGGACTGTTTATGTTGTTAAAAGAGGTACAGGTATCCCCGCATTTTGTAGTGAAGAAATTACAGGTAATTTAAGAGTAAGGAACTTACCGTTTACTAATGATTTTGATGATTATTCTTTTATAATTGCACCAGGTAGTACAGGTTACACAAGAAACTTAGTATCAAACCAAGTTTATAATGCATCAACCGCATCTGTACCAATATCAAGTCAACCAATATCATATACACCAAGACCAGCAAATACTAATACACCTTTTGTTGACGGTACATATGTAGATTTTAGTTTGGTTATAGATACGAATATTAAACAGATTGATATTCTATCATCACTTGCTAAGAAGTTTAATCTTGTTTTTATTCCTGATCCTGAAAATCCAAATCAGATGATTATTGAACCATATGATTATTATATTGGTACAGGTGTAATTCATGATTGGACAGACAAGTTATCGTTTGATAAAGGATTTACGGTACAACCCGCACTAAACTTTGTTGAGAGTGAATTACTTCTTACAGACCAAGAGGATGGTGATGAGGCAAACAAAACATATAAAGACAGAAATAAATTAATATATGGTCAAAATCTTGTATATAATGAGACCGATTTCAAATCACAATCAAAAAAGATTGATACCATATTCTCACCTGAAGTAATTCGTAAATGGGATGATAGAATTGGTATCCCGTTAGGTATCAATTATGCAGGACAATCAACCACACAAACATCAGGTAATTCTGAAAGAGTTATTTGGAAATATACAGGATTAAAACAAAAACCAAGATTAATATTCAATTTAGGAAACTTGTCACCTTTTTTAGATGAAGTAGGTGAGAGTTATAATTTCGGTAGTTCAGTTAGGGTTAATACGATGTTCTTTAGATTACAACCATCAAATGGTGTTAACCCTGGTGCACCTGCACCCGATGGTAGAACATATGCAATAGAAACTTTAGTTAATCCTGGTATATCACATACGATGCCGATAGGTAATAAAGATAGTAATAAGAATCAAGAAAGAGGTTTTAATAACGATAGTATATGTATATTATTTAATAGTGAAGAACCACAAGATATTGGTTTAGGTATCCCAACATTTAACGCATATACAGATAATGATGCATATAACTTATTTTATTCTAATAGAGTTAATAATTTATATAATAAAAATACAAGATTTTTAGATGGTCTATTCAATATTACATTAAGTGATATAAAAAATCTAAAACCTAATGATATCATTAAAATACAAGAACAATATTTCTATCTTAATAAGTTGGAAGGATTTGATTTAAGTAGTCCTGAACTTACTAAAGTTCAGTTGGTTCAAACAAACCTAACACCACAGAAATATCCTACAAGATACTTTAAATACAGATATTGTAATGAGTTAAATAATAGGACATTTAAATTTAGAACATTCTTTAATCCTGTTGAAAATACTGAAGGTCATGTATATTTTACTAATAGTGAAAGAGAAAATTCTATAAGAAGAACTTATTACTTCTGGTCAATTTATTATGATTATATGGTTGGAGTATTAGGTGGTAATGTAAGTAGTATCACATCATCATATATTCAACCTGGTTTTGGTGATACATGGGCATATACTATGACTGAAATAACCGAAGAAGAATATAACAATTCAAATTATTTATATTGGTATGAAGATGTTAATAATTTAATTTTTATTGATAGAGTTGATTTAGTTCCAAATTTAAATTTAGCAGGTTTTGCGTCTCAATCAACACAACCATTTTGGGTGTTCTCAAATAGTGGTGTTACTACAAATAAAGCATTCTTTAATGTGGCATCAGGATGTACTCAATTCCAAACATTCTGTAATCAGAATGCGGTAACATTATCACCAGCACCAGGTTCAACACCTGTATCACCATATACTACAGGAATTACCTTAAATATTACTGATACGGGATGGATTAAGTATGATACTGAAACTGAAACCAAATATAGATATTTTGGAAGTTTGGGTAACGCTGATATTCCTGATTGTGCAGATTGTTCAACCATAAGGGATGCGATCCCATTTGCAGACTTAGCAACTTGGACCGTTGTCGACTGTGGCAACACATGTTAGGATAAATTATATTTAATAATATGAGAGGAAGTATTTTAGTAAATTTTGATGAATTAGTTAATGACAGGGGAATTGATGCTTTTCAAGTTTTTGTCAATAGTGTAGCAAGAGATTATCAATTTACAGATATTAATAACTATTATTCAACTTTTGCGTTTGTTGGTGACATAGTTAGATTTTTAGTTTTATGTTCAGGTTCAACCCCTTCAGTAAATATTGTTAGAAAAGACTATACAACTGATGATGAAAATGGTGATTCAGGTATAAAATATACATCAATTACACCAACTTTTAATATAGTTTCAACAGATATTTATTCTTATACATTTACTGCATCTACAAGACCTGATGCATATAATTTTCATTATATAGTTGATATACAAACAACAACACCTACACCAACACCTACACCAACTATGACACCAACACCTTTACCGTGTTTTGATATTGGTACAGGATTTAATGATACACCTAGATCAATTTCAAGACAAAGTAACGGTAGATTAGTTATATCTGGTGATTTCATAACTTATAATTCTACATCATCTGATTATATAATTAGATTATATAGTGATGGTTTTATTGATACACCATATATCGGGAAAATTAGTTCAGGTGGTTTAAACGCATTACAATCAGATAATAAAATTATTGTTGGTGGTAGTTTTAATACACCATATAGAATAACTAGATTTAATTCTACAGGTACTACAATAGACAATACATTTATTACACCAACAGGTACAACAAACAGTATTGTATGTATAAAAGTTTTATCTGATGATAGTATAATGCTTGGTCTTTCAGTTGGAGCAATAACTAACGCATATGATGGACAAGGTTCAAAAGGTTTAGTTAAATTAAATTCTAATGGTTCAATAAATACATTATTCCCTAATGCATTTGAAGATGATGTATTAAGTATTGAAGAACAAACAGATGGTAAGTTAGTAATAGGTGGTAGATTTACAAATTTATATGCACCAGTACAAAATAGAATTGTTAGATTAAATACTGACTTTTCAATTGATACAGGTTTTACTATTGGAACAGGTTTTAACGGTTCTGTGAATGTTGTAAAATTACAGTCTGATGGTAAAATTTTATGTGGAGGTGAATTTACATCTTATGATGGTACAAGTAGAATAAGAATTTGTAGATTAAATACTAATGGTACACTTGATACTTCTTTCGTTCCATTTGAAGGTGGTTTAATATTAGGAGATGTTCATGATATTCTAATACAATCTGACGGAAAAATTATTCTTTTAGGGTCCTTTAGAGAAACTCCAAGTGGTACTACATTAAATGGAATTGTTAGATATAATTCTGATGGTAGTTTAGATAATACATTTAATATTGGTACAGGATTTAGTGGTGGTCCTGTTGTATTGTGTGGTCCTGGTTTAATTTTACCTGATGGTGATATAATTGTATTAGGAAATTTCACAGGTTATAATGGTTTAACATCAAATAGAATTATAAGACTAAATTCAAATGGTATAGAAGATAACTGTCCATAAAATACATATAAATTATGAGTAAAAAATATATAAGACAAGTAATAAATCAGAATTTTGTTTACCCAAATAATGAGGTATCAGAATATGATATTGATATAATTCATGATATCAATAACAACTCTGTTAGTGGTGTGGTAAATTCATTTAGTGCAACTACTTTTACAACGAGTAATATAACTATAAATTGGAATATAACTTGGAACCTAAATGGTGCAGAACCTTGGATTAGAAACTCTAATTCATTAGGTATTGCGTCATTACACATGTTAGCACCAGGTCAAGATTATTATAAACCTTGGAGGGTAGTTAGTTCATTATCAAATGCCAATATTAATTTGACAACGTTAACAACTACAATAACTTCTGTTATTACACCATCACAAGTTGGTCTTACATCTTTTACCTCAGGAACATATTATTTTGAAGTTAGATTTATTGGTCATAGAAGTATATATCCTGTTTGTGTGAGTTTAGATTTAACACCAACAACACCTACTCCTACACCTACAACAACTCCAACATTTACACCAACACCGACAAGAACGCCTGATATAACTACAACACCAACACCTACTCCGACTCCAACATTTACACCTACACAAACCATTACACCTACATTAAATTGTGCAACTCTAAATTGGTCGTTTACTGAAAATAATGCACAGGGTACTATGGATTTATTTGTTAATGCTATAGTTGTTGAAAGTAGAAGTATAACATCTTCAGGAAATTATACAGTTTGCGTTGGTGATACAATAAATGTACAAGTATATTGTGATCAGTGTATAATTGAACCAAATTTATGTGCAAACGCATATTCAATATCTGATAAACCTGTTTTAACTGATGCTAATTGTAACTGTTCTGGTCCTACGAGTATATTAACATCAATATATACAGTTACAGCTGGTGATGTTGGAACGACAATAAATCTTTCAACATTTGCTACATGTAATGTTGGTTGTGTATAAAATTTAAAATATGAATATAGAAAAAAATAATAAACCTGTTAAGGTAAAAAAAGTAAAATTAAATAAACCGGAATTGATTGTACCTGACTTTAGTTCTATTAAAATACTAAAAGGTAATAAACATCTGTTAGATCATTCATTTCATGTTATAAAATATACCTATTTAAATCTAATTTAATATGGCTAAAAAAGTTGAAATAGAAGCTGAAGTTAATGTTGAACCTTCGTTAAAAGCGTTAAGGGAATTAAAGAAACAATTAAAAGATACAGCTGCAGGTTCTGAGGATTTTAAGAAAATATCAAAACAAATCAAAGATGTTGAAGACGCTTTGGAAGAAAGTAAGGCGGGTGCAAAAGGATTTGTTGATATGTTAGAAGAGGCACCAGGTCCTGTAGGTGGTCTTGCAAGAGGATTTAGACAATTAGAAATCAGTACCAAATCTTTTGGTGTTGCACTCAAAGCAACAGGTATTGGATTATTGGTTGCTGCTATAGGTGGTATAGCTGCAGCATTCTCACAGGTTGAAGGTGCGGGTAAGAAACTTGAACCATTAATGATTGGATTGGAAAAAATCTTTGGTGGTATTGTGGAAGTGTTTACACCTTTATTGGACATGTTTATTGAATTGGCACTAAAAGCATTACCATATATTACAAAAGGTATTGGTTCATTTTATTCAACATTAGTTAGTTTTTTCACATTAATCAAGGAAGTTGGAACAGGTGCGGGTAAAATATTGAAAGGTATTTTTACATTAGATTATAAAAGTTTACAAGAAGGTTATGACCAATTAAAAGGTTCTTTTGACAAGACAATTAAATCCTATACAGAAAGTATGGGTCGTTATGAGGCTGGTACTCAAAAAATGACCAAGACTGAAAAGGAAAATCTTAAAGAAAGAGAAGAAGCAAGAAAGGCTGCACTTGAAAAGAGAATGAAAGAGATGGAACAACAAGACAAACTTGATGCTGTTCGTCTTGAAAAAATGAAACAAGAGGCCTTAACACTTGCAGAAACAGAACAAGAAAAATTAGATATTGAAAAGAAGTTCTTTGATTTATCATATCAAGCACAATTAAAAGATATTGAGGATAAACAAAAACTTTATAAGAAAGATAGTGAGGAGTATAAAGCATTACAAATTACAAAAGAAGAGTTACAAAACTCATTCATAGAGAAGACAAGAGGTTTCAACGAGAAACAAAAAGAATTAGACATTAAGAAGAATAAAGAACTTCTTGATGAAGAGATTGCAGCACTCAACCTTAAGAAAGCAAAAGGTGAGGTTAAAGAAACTGAATATCAGGAAAGTTTGTACAACATCAATAAAAAGTACATGACTGATAAGAAGGATTTGGCACAGAATGAATTACAGTATCAACAGTTCTTAACAAATGAAAGAAAGAAACTTGCTGCAGAAGATAGAGCAACAATTAACTTAAACCTTCAAAATCAGATTGATAGTATTGATAGATTAAATGCATTACAAGAATTTGACTTTGCTGAGGATTTAAGAAGACTACAAGAGAAGAAAACATTAATAGAACAACAAGAAGCAAATGAACTTGCAAATACAGAATTAACTGAGTTTCAAAAGAATGAGATTAGGACAAAGTACTCTAAAATGAGAACTGACCTAATTGAAAAAGAAGTTGCAGTAGAAAGAGCTGCAGCAGAACAAAAGTTTCAAGTTCAAGCAACATACGCACAAGCGTTACAAGGTCTTGGTTCATTATTCCAAGATATTGCGGGTGAGAATAAGAAACTTGCAATCTTAGGTATTATAATTGAAAAGGCAGCAGCACTTGCATCTATTGCAATTAACGCTAAGAAAAACTTTATTAAAGATGGTGGTATTAAATCACCATTAGCGTGGGCTAACTTGGCGGTTGCAGGTGTATCAGCAGCTGCGGTAATTGTATCTGCAGTAAAAGGTATTGCAGCAATTAATCAGGCATCACAAGGTGGTGGTGGTGGAGGTGCTGAAGGTGGTGATTCAGGTCCAAATTCAGCTGCATCTCTTGGTAGAAACTATGAAGAGGGTGGTATGATTCAAGGACCGAGACATGCACAAGGTGGTGTAATGATTGAGGCTGAAGGTGGTGAAGCGGTAATGACAAGAGGTGCTGTAACTATGTTTGCACCATTATTATCTGCGATGAACCAAATGGGTGGTGGAACATCATTCGGTAATCAGTTATATATCAGACCTGATGCAGCTGCGGTATCTAAACCTCAACAAGACCAATCACCTATGATTATGAAGACATATGTGGTATCAAATGAATTAACAACAGAACAAGAAAAATTAGCAAGATTAAAAGATTTAAGTACCCTATAACATGAAAAAAGGTAATAACAATAGTCACAAAATAAAATTTGGTAAGAGAAAATCACAACCAAATGGTAAAAAATCTTACGGACCAAAGGAACAAAAACCTAAAAAGTATAGATCCCAAGGTCGATAACCAAATTTTTATATTTAATTATATATGAAGAAAGATAAAGTATATGAATTAAGAATTGACGAAGAGGATGATATATCGGGTATCGATAGTATATCTCTCGTTGATGACCCTGCAATTGAGGTAAATTGGATTGCGTTCAATAAGGTTAAGAGTCAAGATTTTCACATACCTGAAGGACAAGACCAAAAGTACCTACAATTTTTAAATGGTGTTGGACAATCAGAAGAAGAATTGTTCTCACAAGGTTGGGTATTGGATAAAGAAGACTTCGTGTCATCAAGTCCAAACGCACCATCTTTTGAAGATACTGATACCTATTTGGTAAGATATAAGTATGTATTAAATCCTGAGGCACCAGGTGCACCAATCAAAGATGCAACGAGAGAGTTTTGTAGAGACCTATTGAACAAGAACTTTGTTTATAGAGTAGAGGATATGGAAAGGATTGTTAACGATGAAGGTGACAGTGCTTTGGTATGGAGGGGTGGTTACAATTGTAGACATGTATGGAAGCAAATTCGTTATAAGAAAGATGTTACAATTGTAAACAAAGGTAGTATTACCAAAGGTAGAATTGATGGTCAGGAAAGTTATGATGTAATAGATTATCCTCAACCTGATACAAGAACATCAAACCCTTCTTTCTCAAAACAGAAATTTGAAGCAATTAATATATTTGGTTTTAAACCAAGATATTTTTACATGTGTCCTGGTGCAATAGAACTATTCAAACACCTCATTACTATGGAAATGGATGAGGATACTGTTGGAATGGTTAGAAGTGCTGCACAAGTAGCTGATAATGTCTTTAGATTAGAAGAAGAGGTTATCAAATCAGAAATAGCAACTCCTGAACAAGTAATGGAGGCATATTTCCTTATTGAAGATTTTAAGGATATTCTATACGAAATTGATGAGGAGGTTGGGATGATGCATGATGTATCATTTATGGATGGTCATCTTATGAAGATTAAAGAATATCTCAAAGAAGATATGGGATATGATGTTGGTGGTATTGGTGGTTATGTTGATCCTGGCATTAAGAAAAAGAAAAAGGATGTAATAGAAAAATCTATTGCATTTGAAACATATAATGATTATCCTGAAGCAGCAAAGAACAACGCTTGTAAGGTATTAAGATGGAGAGATGAACACGGCGATGAAGTACAAGGAATGACAAGAGTTGGTTGGACTCGTGCTAACCAATTGTGTAAGGGTGAGAACATCTCAGAATCAACAATTGCAAGAATGGCCGCATTCGCAAGACATAGAAGAAACTCTGAGGTTGCACCTGAATTTAAAGATACACCTTGGAAAGACAAAGGTTATGTTGCTTGGTTAGGATGGGGTGGAACAACAGGTGTTGAATGGGCCTCTCGTAAATTGGAGAGTATAAGAAACAACATGTCTAAACAAAAATTCCAAACTGATGAAGAAAAGAGAATTGTGTTTGGCCCTGCTATGATACCTGACATTAAGATTTTCCGTAAAGATATGTTAGGTAATCCATATTATGTGTTCTTCTCAGCTGAGACAATTAAGATGATTGCTGAGAAATACATGAGAAATAAGTACATCGATAATAATGACACCAACCATAATGGTAAGGCTGCATCAGATGTTTATGTTATTGAATCTTGGATTAAAGAAGATGAGAATGATAAGTCAACAAAGTATGGTTATGGTGATTTACCTGTAGGTACTTGGTTTGTAAGTATGAAAGTTCGTAATGATGAAGTATGGCAAAAAGTTAAGAAGGGTGAACTGAGAGGATTTAGTGTATCAGGATACTTTGAAGAGATTGCTGAGTTCGCAAGAGAACAGATGTTCTTACAACAAGTAGCTAAGATATTGAAGGGTGTCAAATAACATTTGAGAATATATATACATTTTTATATTTAATAATAAGAGAATAAACAAAAACAATTTAAAACTATGTCAAAAAATCCAAAAACAGCAATCCAAGAAATTAAAAAATTGATGGTGCAGTTTGGTTTTATATCTGACGAGTCTGTAATGGCCTCTTTCAAATTAGAAGATAATACTATTGTAGAAACTCCTGAACTTAAGGTTGGTAACAAAATCACCAAACTTAATGAAGAGTTTAATAGAGTTGCTTTAGAAAGTGGTAAATTCAGATTGGTAGAAAACTTCGAAGTAGAAGTAGTAGACGGTATAATCAAATCTGTAAAGGAGATTTTTGTTGATGCCAAATTGGTTGACGGAACTCAAATCAAAGTTGAAGGTGATAGTTTGATGGAAGGTGCTAAAGTTGTTGTAGTAACTGCCGAAGGAGAAATTCCTGCACCAGATGGTGTACATGAATTAGAAGACGGTACCAAGGTTGAAACCAAGGAAGGTGTTATTGCAAGAATCGAAGAAAAGGTTGAAGAAGCCGAAGGACCTGAAGTTGAAATAGAACTAGCAGACGAGATGGTAGAGGGACCAGCAGGTTCCGAAGTACAAGTTGAGACTCCTGACCCGATGGTAGAATTTGTCGCTTTAGTTAAAGATATGATGGAAAAAATATCTGAGAAAATGAAGTCGATGGAAGATAAGGTTGAAAAGATGAATGCAGAATTTAACTCATTCAAAAAAGAACCATCAGCAAAGAAGATTTCAGATGGTAAAACTGATTTCAATAAACATTTAAATTCAAGTGATGCATTAGACGCGAAAATCGCAGCAATTGCAGCATTAAGAAACAAATAAATTAAAAAATTAAAAAAATAAAAAAATGAAAATTTTAAAAAGAGAAAACTTTTCGTATGACGTAGCAACAATTGGTTCATATGTGGACCAAGTTGGTGGTGAGTTATTATCAAAAGCACTTATCGGTGCAACCACTCCAAAATACGTTAACGTAAAATTAGGTATCAAAGGAACACAAGCATTGAACCTATTAAATTCTAACATCGTGTTCCAAGCAGGTGAGTGCGGATGGGATCCTCCAACCGGTACTACAACTACTTTCACTCAAAGAAGTATTACAACTTGTGCTGAGAAATATAACGAAGCATTATGTTACCAAGAATTATTTGACACTTATCAGTCTATGTTGATGGCTCCAGGTCAAACTCAAGAGTCTGTACCGTTTGAGGAGCAAATTGCATCATTAAAAGTAAAACAAATTCAACAAAGAATTGAACAAAAATTATGGCAAGCAACTACAGGTGGTGGTGATTGTTTTAATGGTTTCAAAGCGTTAATCGTTACAGGTACAACAGGTGTAGGTAACTCAAGTGGTACTACATTCTCAAGTTCTGCAACTTACGGTCAAGCTGGTAACCCTATCACTGAAGTAGATAACTTAATCAATGCACTTTCTGATGACGCTATGTCTCGTGAAGATTTAAGAGTGTTCATGTCTTACGCAAACTTCCGTTTGTATGTACAGGCGTTAACAAGAGCTAACTTCTTCAGTAACTACATCGGTTCTTCTGAAATCACTGGTAATATGGAAGCTGTTCACCCTAACACAAACGTTAAGGTAATTCCTACAATCGGATTGAACGGTTCTAACAAAGTTACTATCGGACCAGCTGAGTATATGGTAGTAGGTTTTGACTTATTGTCTGACCACGAAAAATTAGTTATTTGGTACTCAAAAGATTTCGATGAGTTACGTTTAAGAGCAAACTACAACTACGGTGCACAAATCGCATTGTTCGGTTCAACAGTTTACTTCGCAACTAACAACTTAGCGTAATCGTTCTAAATAGATTAAAAACCTGTGGGGTGAAAGGCCCCACACATTTTAATAAACAGAAAACAAATAATAATAAATAATATGAGTTGTTATATATCAAGCGGAGTAGCTTTAGGTTGTTCAGATGGTATCGGTGGTATTAAGACCATTTATGTTCTTGGTGCTACAGGTGCAACTGTTCCTGATGTTTCATCCGTATCAGTATCAGGTTCTACAGGTCCTATTACAGGGATTACTGGAGCAGGAACTTGGTTCCAATTTGAATTGAAAAGAAATACTTCTTCATTATCACAGAACGTAACCAAATCTTTCGAGAATGGTACAATCTTCTTTGAACAAGTATTAACTGCGGTTCTTTACAAATATGACCAAGACAAGAGAAACCAATTGAGATTATTATCACAAAACGACGCTATCCAAATTATTGCTGTTGACCAAAATGATGTACAATACTATTTAGGACAAACTAATGGTATGTTCTTATCAGGTGGTTCAGCTGCAACAGGAGTTGCGTTAGGTGATAGAAACGGATTTGAATTGATTTTCACAGGTCAAGAACCACAACCTGCAAACGTAATTTCAGGAGTATTATCTTCTATCTTTACTGCAGGTGGTTTTAATGATTAAGGGAATAAGTAAGTCTGTTGTGGACTGAATTTTCTATATCTACTATTCTAATAAAGAGGGGCGTGAGCCCCTTTTTTGTTATATCAAAAACCTAAATCAAAAAATTTATATTTATTAATATAGAGTGATATTATGTTAATACTAAACAAAGGACAACAAAACGAATTGGTTTTAAATATCAATAACAATTCAAGACAAGATTTTTCAGGTTATACTCTGACATTTGTACATACCTTATCACAAGAGGAAAAGACATATACTATCAATACATCCAATCCCGCAGAATATGGTGAGAATGATAGGTACTGTGAAATCATTTTGAATTTACAATATCCTAATAATGACCTAAATTATGAAGGTCAGTATCAATTACAAATATTCGGTAATGGGACAAACTTGGTATATACAGGTTTGTGTAGATTAGATGGAACATCAGAGAAAGGTAATGATTACATATCATATGTTTCACCTGATGAGGATAACAACAATTATATATACATACAAGATTAACTATGAGTGAATTACAAAAATATCAATTAGGTAAATTAAACTTTACACAAGAACCATTACTCCCTGTCTTCAGTGAAGTATTTCAAAGGTATCCTTGGGTATGGTATGGTGAGAACAACATGATGCCTCAGTATCTTATTTCAAGGTATAACAACTGTGCAATACATAAAGCAATCGTAATCTCAAAGAGAGAACAAATTATGGGAGATGGTATTGTATCATTAAACAATCCTATGGGATCTATTAACCTTATCAATCCAAAAGAAAATGTTTCTGATGTTATGAAGAAATGTGCATTGGATTTAGTACTCTTCGGGGGTTACGCACTTAATGTGGTATGGTCTCGTGATAAAGAAAGTATTGCTGAGATTTATCATGTTGACTTTAGTAGAGTTAGATGTGGAAAGATTAATGAAGAGACAGATGAGATTGAGAAGTTCTATTATTCACCTGATTGGTCTAACATTAGAAAGTATCCACCACAAGAGTATGATGCTTTCAATCAAAATAAAGGAGGTTCACAAATTTATTATTATAAACAATATCAACCATCCAATTCATATTATCCTCAACCTGATTATTCAGGAGGTCTTGCGGCAATCGAAATCGATGTTAACATCAAAGAGTTCCACGCAAACAATTTAAAGAATGGTATGATGCCATCACTTTGGATAAACATGAATAATGGTATCCCTGGTGAAGAAGAACAAAGATTGGTAACAAGAGCATTAGAAAGTCAATTTAGTTCAGTTAATAACGCAGGTAGACCAATCATCTCATTTAACGAAAGTAAGGAATTATCACCTGAAATTACACAAATACAAACATCAGCAAATGATGGGTATTATCAAGCAATCTATACAGATATTCAACAATCAATATTATCCGCACATCGTATTTCTACAGGTGAACTTTTCGGTATTAGTACCGCAGGTAAATTAGGTAGTAAAGACGAGATTGCGACACATATCTTCTATGTAAGAAAGACTGTTATTCAACCTTATCAAAAAGAACTATTAGGTACATTTGACAAATTGGTATCTATGAAATTCCAAAAACCAACATCATTTGAAATTAAACCATTAACAATATTTGAGGTTGGTGATGTTGCTGAGAATCCTACTGTGGTTGACAAACCTGTTACACCTGTTGAAGCAGAAAGTGATAAGATTGTGATTAACGAAAATATCAAAGGGTTAAAAGGTAGAGAGTATCAGAACCTAATGAGAATTGTTCGTGAATATAATAAAGGAAAAATTTCAAGACAACAAGCGGTCCAAATGTTAAAGAGTGGTTATGGATTAAATGAGGAAGAATGTGGTACTTGGCTTGGAGAGGATGAAGAAAACGATTAATTAAACTATGGCTAACAAACTATTAATATCAGAGAACAAATTAAAAGCGTTTACAAATGTCAACAAGAATGTTGATATTGACGCTATTAGAGCCGAGATTGGTATTGCACAAGATATACATCTTCAACCATTACTTGGAACCAAGTTTTATGACCATCTGTTGGACCAAATTAGTGCGACAGGTAATACCTTCAACGCGGATGAATTAACCCTTGTAACAGAATATATCAGTCCATTCTTGATACAAGTTTCCTACTTCGAGATGATACCTCATCTTCACTACAGAACGATGAATAGGGGTATTGTACAGGGTGATATGGAGAGTGCAACAAGTGTTGATACTGAGACGATGAAATACCTTCGTACAATACAAGGTCAGCGTGCTGACTTTTATAAAATGAGATTACAAGATTACTTGATTACAGGTCGTGGTCAGAACTTATTCCCTGACTACAATACATATTCAACTATTGATGGTATGATACCTGACAAGAGTAGTAAGTATAACTCACCAATATTCTTGAACCATACAACTCGTTATGGTTACAGTAAACAACAATTAGGTAGGTCTATACCTATGTATAGTGAAATGGACCATTACGATCCTCCTTGTTCTGATTGTCATTAATCTAAAAAATGTGCAGTAAAATGAATGAAATGTGCGCAATGCCAAACTCGGAAGTAAAACAAAGACAAATACGGAAATGAGTACAGAATTATTATTAATTATTTCAAACATGTTAACAGGTATTGCTGGTTGGTTTGTTGGTCGTAAGAGACAACAGGCGGATACAGACAATCAGGTTCTTCGTAATTTAGAATTATCTGTTAATATCTATGTTAAAATTATTGAGGACCTCAAGAAAGAAATACATGAATTAAATAACAAAGTTAACGACCTTGAAAAGATGGTTGAGAAACTAATGGAAGAGAATAGAAGATTAAAGAAAACAAAATTATAATATGTCACAACAACAGATGTACTTACCAGTACCAACTAATGCAGAGATTGGTTTAGGATATAAAGTAGATTACTTTGAAAGATTAATAAATGAAGTTGACCACAATCAATTTAAAATAACAAAAGACGAGTTTCTTGATTGGATACATCACAATTATCAGTGTGTGTTTATATTGGGAAAAGAATTGTCATTAAATGATTATAAAAAATTATCAAAATGAAATTAGAAGACTTATACAAAATCAGACTTGAACTGAGTGGTGTTAAGATTAACAAGCCAGAAGAGAAGAAGTTTATTGAACCAAATCCTTGTGGAGAAGAGGGTTATGTTGCATATGGTACCAAGATAGGTGCTGATGGTCGTGAGGTTCCCAATTGTATCCCTGACCCTGAAGAAATGAAAAAAGTTGTAAAAGAAGGTTTCCCTATTCCTTCACCAAGTAGTGATGAAACTGAAAGTGATTACATGAGTAGATGTATTTCAGAAATATCAGGTGAATATGAACATGACCAAAGTGTCGCGATTTGTATAGGTAAGTGGCAAGAGAAATAAGGACAAAATGAATAAACACTAAACAAATGAAAAAGGGACCCATTACAGGTCCCTTAATCGTTCAAGGGAAGTTATGAGAAACCCTTAAACATGTTCACAGGTGTTTGTTTCTTTATAGTTAATGTTGTATTAAAGGTACCCATAAAGGTACACTGACAGTTTCAAATGTATTATTTGCAACATCTTCAAGTTCTTGTTTTTCAATATTTAATTCTCCTTCAAAAAACATTATTGAATAAATAAATCCTTCATAAACAAATCTCAATTCACCATCAAAATTTTCATTATCAGGAAATTGATTTGTAATTGTAACTAATCTCATATTTAGAATAATTTATTTTTTTTCAAACCTTCTTTAAAACCTGTAATGAATCCGTCCATACCTACTGGTGTAAACAATATACTACCAACAACAAGGATAAAAATTAATTCTGATAATCCCATAACATGTTTTTTTAATTGTGAGACACAAAGTAACGGCAACATTTTGAAATATCCAAATATTTTTTAAAAAAAAAATAAATATAAAATGTGGATAACTTTTTTTGGTAGATTGAAAAATACCATTTAACTTTGTATAACAAAGTTAAAATAAAATCGTGGACAGGACAAAATCTGAACATCAATCAAAATGACACAAGAACAAGTAAATCAAATCGTACAAGCAATCCAAGACTTATCCTATGAAATTGAACAACTACGACACAATTTGAGAGGAGATGGTGGACACACGGTAGGAGACAGTTTAGAAGGAATTATGGTTAAACTACTCCAAGATGAAAAAAAGTAAAGAAAGGGGGAAACCCCTTTTTTTATGCATAAAAAACCCCATCGTAAAAACGACAGGGTTGTTTGGGAAAATCAAATTATCATATTAGAATGATATTAAAATATAATAGAAAATAATGACTTAAACAAGGCGTAGACAAAAGAACTTACAAAAAAGATTAGTAACATACCAACTGTAAACGCCACCATAGTGATAACAACTTCAATAATATCTTCTATGTGTTTCTTCATAAAAAAAAGGGAGGGGTTGTTATCAATCATAAATGGCAGTAGATGAAAAAAAAAGGAACCAATACCCCTCCCTCTATTATAAATATATAAAACTTTTGGAATAATTTCAAGTACATGTAAAAAAAAAGGCCGAGGGTACACCACACCCCCGACCTTACAGCATCTGTCAGAATGCAAGTATTATAATGTTTCTTCAAATTTCTGTAGGATATGATTATCTATCTTATCCAATCTATCAGATATTTCTTTACTATATCCATTCTCACAATAGTCGGTGAGGACATTTGTGATGCCGACGATTTCCTTTAGGGATAAAGGTGTACCTATTAACCTACAATATTCGCCAACGAATTTGATGGTTGATTGACGAACAATACTACTTTGATTTTTTTGATAATCGTTTTGTGCCATTTTAATTTGATTTTTGATTCTTTACTAAAGATATAAAAAAATGTTGAATTAAAAAAATATTTAAAAAATTTTTTACTTTTGTTGAGAATTTGTATATTTACAATATAGACCGTTCTCACACTATAGGTCATTAAAGAACTTTAGGGTTGCCAAAGAAAGCTGACGTGAGAACCAGTGAGTATTTGGTGACCCTTTTTTATTTTAAAACAATAATATGGATTATTTTAGTAAAAAATTTGTACCATTCAAAAGACTATTAGAAATTAAAAATACTAATAGGATGTATATGTTCAATTATATGGAACTATGGATATTGGGATGTTACAAAAATTACAACGAAAGATTAGTTGTTGCGTCATCAAGTAAAGATGTAAAAATAATAAACAAGTGGTGGAAGGGATGTTTAAAAAAATTCAACGATGAAAAGTATGTCAACTAACAAGAATGAATTTTATGTAGTTTCTGTTGAGGATACTATTAAGTACGGTATCGTATCCGCAGCCATAATTGGTAGAGTCAAATGGTGGTGTGAGTATAACGAAAAGAATAAAAAACAAAACAATTTTCATATTGATTACTGGTGGTCTGGTTTTATGTCATCAAAAGAATTTTCACAACAATTGGGTATAAGTTCAAAGACAATTGAAAAACACTTATCAAAGTTATTAAAGGATGGTGTTCTTATCAAAGGTGTTTTTAACAAGAAAGGATTTGATAGAACAGGATGGTACAGAGTAAATCCACACCCTCCAATAGAGGAAACCATTTCCCCAAATAGAGTAGATGATTTACCCAATCAGAGTAAATCCATTTCCCCAAATAGAGTAAATGGAAATACTCCAATAGAGGAAACAATACCTGTAAGTATTTCTATTAATCAAAATGTAAAACAATCTGCGAGTATCACTGTTAATCCCCCTGTTGAACTTGAAGAACAAATTATTGAATTAACTAAATTAATTTTAGATAATTCAACAATACCAGATGATAGATATTCTGCTATGCAAAAACGAGATGAACTAGAAAAAAAATTAGAAACATTAAAAATTAAATAAAATGGCAAGAACAAAAGAATCAAAAATGTTTAGAGGTAAACACCTACAACATACTAGTAAATTCATTAAAGAATGTAATTCTGTTCTAGTAAAACATTTAGATGCATTTAGAACATATGATGAAGTTTGGATTATTGGTAAGTATAAAGGTATTAAATTAATTGATACTCCAATCAATTATATCAAATGGGCATATAACAACATGAATTTATCTAGTAATAGTAAATCAATTTTGAAAAAGTATTTTGATAGTTAATTTAATTTTAATATATTTATATATATAAATTACTAGAATGAAAACAACTAGTTACAGAAAAGGCCAGTTGAGTTTAAAACAATTTTACTCAATACCATACGAAGATAAAAAAAAGTATATACAGTATCTAATAGAATTAGATAAAAGTACTAGAAGTGATTTGGATGAATATATCCTCAATCATTTTTATAGAAATACAGATACTGGTGCCAAGGTAAAGTTTCTTCAACTTGAAGATAATTAAACTAGTATAAATTTTTGCGAAGTTGACCATATTTATATAATATGGAAAACTTTTTGGCAGGAGAAAATAGATTACTCCAACATGTAATCAAACTAATACCTGATTTAGTAGGACTAGATAGGTATAATAACAAAGACTACTACAGTCCTAAAAATGATTGTTATTTTGAATTTAAGACCCGTTCTAGACACTTTGATACGATTGGTATAGAAAAGGTCAAGTGGGACCATTTAACTCAATACAAGAGGTCTAGATTCGTTGTAATGACACCTAAAGGTATTTGGAGTTGGAACCTCAACAAATTACAAGAACCAGTATGGGAAGAAAGGGTTGGTCCAACATCAACCTACTTTTCTCATCAATTAGAATTAACTCAAGTAGTAAAGAAGATAGGATATCTAGAACTTAAAGACGCCAAAGATTTATCTTATTTAATTCAAAATAGTTGATAATATGAAATAGTATTAGTATATTTATTAATGATTTGAAGTCGTTTGATTTAATCCCGCCAAGGTTTCTCCCAGTTTCCTAGCGGGATTTTTTACTTTTAACTAGTATTTATTATGATAAGATGTTCTAAATGTAATATAGATAAACCAGTTGACCAGTACGCAACTTATTTTCATTCTACTCAACAGAAGATTAGAACTAGAAAGATTTGTAATCCTTGTTTTAAAGAACAAAAGAAACAATACAGGGAAAGTATTAAAATGAAAGAGATAGTTCAACCAGTGACACCAGAATTAGAAATAGAACCTATTATAGATTATTCTAGTAATCCTGATTACTTAAAATGTATAGTATGTGAGGAATGGAAAGAAATCAAGGAAGATTATTATCTAGCAAAGGGTGGAAGACCAATTTATAAAAGGTGCAAGGAATGCCAAAAGGAAATGGATAGACAAAGATCATCAAATAAATTAAAAGATAATGGAGGTTCTTTGATGATAGGTCAAAAGCCGGGAGTTTTTTTCGATGAGCACCAAAGACAGAACACCTTTGAATTAATGACTTTGTTCGGATATTTATATGATGAGGAGACTGGTATTTGGTATAAACCTGGTGTAAAAGAGATAGTGAATGGTAAACCTGTTTTCTTGAATGTTAAGAAGAGATTACACGGAACACCAAAGAAGATAAACAAAGAGATGATATATAAGATTATTGAGTTAAAACAAAACAACTATACATACGCAAGTATAGCTAGGAAACTCAAGATAAGTGAAACTAGTGTACAAAGATATTTAAATATATATGGATACTAAAAAACATGTAAAGGTAGGAGAGTTGGAAATACCAACGGATTATTTCAACATGAATCCTGAAGATAGAAAAGAATTATGTCTGTTAATTATAGATACAATATTAACGGTATTAGATAAACATATAAATCCTGAATTTAATAGAATATCAATTCTAAATACAATATTGGATAGTTCAATCCTTTCAAATACAGAAGAAGAGAATTACGAGATATGTGCTGTACTTTTTGATATACAAAAACTTATAAACGAAGAAAATGGCTAAAAAAATTATTTTAAATCAAGGTGATAGATTTGGTAAGTTAACTTTTTTAACGGAAGTTGAAAATTATGTGTCACCAAATAATCCAAGAGTAAAAGCACGCGTTGGTAAATTTAAATGTGATTGTGATAATATTAAAAATATTATAATTAGAAATGTACGTTTAGGAATTATTAAAAGTTGCGGTTGTTTTCATATAGAGTCTTCAAAAAATAGAAAAACACAACTAACTCACGGACAGTCTAGTAAAACTAACAGAACTAAAGAATATACAGCTTGGGCCCATATGAAAGATAGATGTTATAATCCAAATAATATTAGATATAAAATTTATGGTGGTAGAGGAATAACAGTATGTGATAGATGGTTAAATTCTTTCGAAAACTTTTTTAGTGATATGGGATGTAAACCATCTTTAATTCATTCTATGGATCGTATTGATGTTAATGGTAATTATGAACCATCTAATTGTAGATGGGCAACACCAAAAGAACAAGCAAATAATAGAAGAAAATCAAATTCTAAATGAACAAACAGATAGAGAAATATATTACAACAAACTATTATGAACTACTAGCAATAGCGAAAAAAATCACTAAGAACCACGAACTAACGGGAGATTTATTACATGAAATAATTTTGCAGTTGTACAATAAGAGTGATATTATACTACAAGAATATTCAAATGACCAAATCAAATATTATATAGTATCAATCATAAGAATCAACTGGCATTCCAACACATCACCATTCTATTATAAAATCCGTAAAGAATCTAGTAGATATGTCAATATAGAAGAGATATTTGATCTAGCGGATGAAACCCAATTAGACTTTGAAAAACAACAATTATTTGATATATTAGAACAGAGTTGGTGTGAATTGGATTGGTTCAGAAAATCACTTTTTGAAATGTATCTAACTCTTGGCAGTATGAAGAAAGTTTCCAAACAAACAAGAATCCCTTTATCCTCCATCAGTAGATATCTAAAGGAATCCAAGGAACAGATTAAAAATAATATATTTATTAAAACAAACGAATAAAATGGGATGTGGTTGTAAAAAGAAACCTAAGGTTCCAACAGTGGTAATAACATCACCTGAACCAACACCATCAGTAGTAATAATACCACAAGAACTAGTTATAGAATTAAAGGTTGAAGATACTAAAGAAGAAAACTAATATTTATATATATGAGTTGTAGTACATGTAAAAAGAAAAAGGTTGTAACCAAATTAGAACCAATAGTAGAAGAGACAATAGAATTTAGTCCTGAACAAGTAAAACTAGCATATCATTTATTAGGTGGAATTAAAGAAGAAGAAAGACCCTTTGTAAATGATGTATATAAATCTATTTTCAACGAGAACTTTGATTGGAGTTGTAAACAGTGTGTAAACACTCAAGCAAGAAAATTAAAGTCCTATATTGAAAATGAATTAAAATTAACAATATAATGGAAGACAAACAAAATAAAGGTGGTAGAAAGTCTAACATAGCAACCTATGAGGAAAGGATACCTGAAGCATTTGAAATGATTTTATATGAAAAGTTATCCTACACAGAGTTCAGACAACAAGGAGCCAAGAAATGGGGAATCACAGAACGTGCAGCTGAAACTATTTGGAAAGATTGCAAAGATAGAATTAAAGCAAGGTTTGAAGAAAAGTCGGAAGAGATTATCTCAGAACAACTTAGTAGGTACTTTGACTTGTTACATAGGGCCAGGCTTGACAACAATAAGAGGGTGGAACGTGAAACACTAGCAGATATAAATAAACTATACGGGTTGGAACAAAGAAAGATTGATATTACCTCAAACGGGGAACCTATATCAATTAATATTAATCTAACAGATTAATTTTTTTTATAATAACATACTCGTAAAACTTCGTTTTTGAATAACATATATATGAAAAAAGTAATAATGAGAGACCAGTTCAGTACAGAAGGTCTATTAGAAATGATTAAAGAATTAGGAGATGTCTCCGATAAAACTATGATTGAGATTGGTTCATTCATCGGTGAGAGTACAATCATCTTTGCAAAACATTTTAAACATGTTACAGCAATTGATCCGTTCCTTCCTAACTATGACCCACTTGACCCAACAAGTAATTTTAATTTTGATGATGTGTTCCAAGAATTTAAGAACACAATTGAAGAGGAGAAGACAAAGGTCACAATCTATAAGATGATGAGTTGTGATGCGGTTGGTCCATTAGGTGAAGAGAAGTTTGATTTTATCTACATCGATGGTTTACATACCTATGAAGGAGTTAAGAATGATATATTAGATTATCTATCATTTGTTAAGAAAGGTGGTGTGATTGGTGGTCACGATTACGGTACACCACATAATCATTTACAAGGTGTAACCAAAGCGGTTGATGAAGTATTGGGTAAACCTGATAAAACTTTCAAAGATGGAAGTTGGATTAAATTTTTATAATGAAAGTTGCATTAGTTTGTGTGGCAAAGTGGGAAGACTATTACTTAGATGAATGGTTGGAGTACAATAACAAATTAGGTTTTGATAAGATTATTATGTACCAAAACGATTGGAGGACAGATATTGAAAAACCTTATCTAATCAAAGAAGTTTGTGATGGTAGGTCAATACAGGTTCCACTATACAATCAAGTATTAAGAACTAACACAGAATATGATTGGATTGCGTTTATTGATTGTGATGAATTTATTGTATTAAAGAAACATAATAATATCAAAGACTTTATAAACGAATATAAGGATAGAACAAATATCATCTCTCTTAATTGGTATTTCCACGGAAATATGGGAATAGAAAAGAGAACATGTAATTCATTACTTAAAATGTTCCCAAAGAGAAACAAACATGTTGACCAACATATCAAAGTAATTGTTAATACAAGAACCAATCAACAGATGATGTTACCACACAATTGTTTTAATCCATCTATGGATACAAATGGTAATACATTCACAGGACCATTCCATCCTAATGGACCAACAGATGTTGCGTACATCAGTCACTTTCACAACAAGACAAAAGAGGATTGGGAACTTAGATGTAGAAGAGGTAGAATAGATTGTGAAATACAACACGACCCAAATAGATGGGATAATGAATTAGGACATAACGAAGATATAGAAGATTTATCAGCACACAACTTTATATATGGAAAAGAAGATTGAATTTATAATACCGACTTACTCAAGAATTAATCACTTAATTACAATTCTTGGTTCACTTAAATCACAATCAAATCCCAATTGGGTTGCACATGTTGTTGCAGATTGTCCTCCTGAAGAAATACAACAGGAGATGAAAATAATTGTAGAGTTCTTTAATGATGAAAGAATTAAACTAACCATTCTACCTGAGAGATATAATGATTGGGGACATACTCCAAGACAATATGGTTTAACCAACGCAACAGAAGAATGGGTATGTATGACAGGTGAGGACAACTATTATGTCCCTGAGTTTGTGGATGTAATGTTAAGAGATGGTGAGAATCATCACTTTGTTTATTGTGATATGGTTCACAATTGGATTAATAACGAATATATACCACTATTATCAAAACTTGAATTAGGTAAGATAGATATTGGAAGTTTCATGTGTAAGACCAATATGGCCAAGAAAATTAAATTAAGAACAGACCAAGAATGGGCTGATTGGTTTTTTGTTGAAGAGTTTAAAAAGAAATATAAAATAGCCAAGTATAAAAAGGTTAACAGAATATTATATGTCCACAATTAACATTAGCCCAACCAAACGTCAGTCACAAGCGTGGAGGTATCTTACTGATGACCAAACCAATATTGTCCTATTTGGTGGGTCTGCGGGTGGAGGAAAGTCTTGGTTGGGTTGTTTATGGATTACAACATTATGTTTAAATCATAAAGGTATAAGATGTTTAATAGGTCGTTCAGTATTAACTCAATTAAAACTTACAACACTTAATACTTTATTTGATTTATTAGGTAGTATGGGAATGAAGAGTGGTGAACACTTTACCTATAATGGTCAAAGTAATGTTCTAACATTCTATAACAAATCAGAAATTATATTCAAAGACCTTGCGTATAATCCATCAGACCCGAACTATGATAGTTTAGGTTCGTTGGAAATATCAGCAGCATTTATAGATGAGGCCGCACAAATTACATCTCTAGCATTCAGTATTGTTAAATCTCGTATTAGATATAAACTGAATGAGTATAATCTAATACCAAAGGTATTAATGACATGTAACCCCTCAAACAATTGGATTAAGAAGGACTTCTATCTACCATTCATACAGGAAAGGTTATCACAGAACCAAGTGTTCATTCCATCCTTACCTATGGACAACCCACACTTACCATCATCTTATATTGAAATGTTAAAAGAATTACCTCCACAACAGAGAAAAAGATTGTTGGAAGGTGATTGGGATTATATGGATGATAGTGATAGTCTATTCAAGTTTGATGAGATTAGTAGTTGTATATATAAGTTTGAACCAAATCCACAAGATAAGAAGTATATGACAGTGGACGTAGCAAGGTTTGGTGATGACAGGTCCGTAGTAATGATTTGGGTGGGTATGGCGTTAATATCTTGTCACATCTATAGGAAAGTATCAACCACAGAATTATCGTCCGAAATTAAGGACTTAATGAAGTTTCACGGAATCCATCCACAACAAGTGATTATAGATAGTGATGGAGTAGGAGGCGGTGTTGCGGATCAAATCAAGGGTACAAACTTTGTCAATAATGGAAGACCATTACATGAACAAAACTTTACAAACCTAAAGAGTCAGTGTTATATTAAACTATCTGAGATGTTCAAAGAAGGAAAGATTAGTATTAACTTATTAGAACCATCAGTTGTGGAAGACTTAACACAGGAATTATTAGCAATAAAACTAAAAGATATAGATAAAGATAATAAGGTCGGTGTAATGAGTAAGGATGAGATGAAAAGGATACTTGGTAAATCTCCTGACTTAAGTGATGCACTAATGATGAGAATGTATCAAGAAATAAAAGCACATAAAACCACGGGTAGATATAGTATATCATTCGTGTAAAAAAATATACATATATATGGTAAAATTTAGAATTGATGGTGAACCATATTACATTCCTGATGTAATATCAATTGAAGACTATGTTAAGATATTCAAAGTCAAAGATTTATTTGACGAGGATTACTTTGCAGCAAAACTAATCAGTATTGTTTCAAATGCACCATTAAAAGATTTATTGGATGCAGGATTTAATGAGATTAACTATCTGGCTGCACATATTCTTTCTATCATACCAAAAGAGAATGAAATAAAGTTTGTAGATAGATTTGAATTGAATGGTGTAAAGTATGGTTTCTTTCCCAATTGGAGAGAGTTAACATTTGCAGAGTTTGTGGATATGGATACCATTTCAACTAAGAAGACTGATGAGTTATTAGATTTATTACACATACTTGCAGCAATTATGTATAGACCAATTCTAAACGAAAGGTCAGAACATGATTACGATATTGAAATATATGATGTCAATACGATGAAGAAACGGTCAGAACTGTTTAAAAAAGAATTAGATGTGAAGTATATACTTGGAGCACAGTTTTTTTTTATCAAGTTCGCAAAGAGATTTTTAAGTTATTCCCCGCGGTCTTCGACACTGAAGATTGGGATATGGGACCAAATAAAAATGATATGGTTAATGTGGAGGATGATAATCAAAATGGGTTCAGTCAAGTCTTTGGGTGGTTTCTTGTCGTTAACAAAATCTCTGACAACGACTTTACAAAACACGAGTACATCTACAAAAAAAATGTCTTAGAGGTATTAAACCAATTGAACTATTTGGTACAGTGGGAAAGAGAACAAGAGAAGTTAATGAAGAAGATGCAAAATAAGATTTCATAATACAATACAAATAAATTTATATTTCTATATAGGATGACTAACTACAAACAAATAATACAAGACTTATCGGGGATGGCATATTACCATCCACAGATTAATTCATTTGGTTTTGGTGACATCACACAAATAACGATGGACATAGACACAAAGAAGGAACCCGTATATACAAAAATGTATGTGGTACCTGGTAATGTGAGATTGGACGAAAACAGATTGTTATATGACTTTTCCATCATCATCTTAGATAGAATTAATGAAGACTACTCCAATCAAAGAGATGTTATGTCTGATACCTTGGAAGTTGCAAAAGATATTTTTACAATTATATATCAATCTTATACCCCTCAATACGGAGACTTTAGTTTATTCTATACTCCTGAATGGGGTCCGAATGTTACACCTTTCTTGGAAAGGTTTGAAACGATACTTGGGGGTTGGACATTAAACATAACACTAGAACAACCATTCAATTATGATACATGTGTGTTACCTATTCAAGAAGGTTTCTCACTACCAGACTCAGTTAACCTCGTTAACTACAAACAGATTATAGAAGATTTAGAAGACTTTGCCAATAACCACGAACAAATTAACAGTTATGGTTATGGTGATTTGACCCAACTTACGATGAATATTGAAACAGAACAGGAACCAAGATATACAAGAATGTATGTTATACCTGGTGATGTTGTTCTTGCACAGAATGAACTAGTTACAAACTTTCAAATATTAATTGTAGATAGACTTAATAATGATTATTCCAACCAAAGAGATGTATTGAGTGATACTTTAGAAATAACTAAAGATATTATGACAACTCTATATTTATCAGAATATGAGAGTGTCTGGCCGTCAAGTGTTGAACCCATATTAGAAGAATATGAAACAATACTATGTGGTTGGGTAATGAATATTCAATTAACACAACCTTTTGATTATAACAGATGTGTTCTACCTGAAAGACCATTTACACAAGGAAAGAAATGGTTTGAACTTGCAGAACTGTGGAACGAAATATCAAAGAGTTGGAATAATGTATAAAACAAACATGAATCTTATAATATGGGTCAATTAACTAACCAATTTGTATCACAATCCTACCAAGGTTTATTAAACCTTCAGAACGCAAATTCAGGATTAACAACTAATCTCCAAACTGTAACAGATGGTATTGGAACTAGTTCTCCTTTACAAATATCACAGACACAGGTAAATATATCTGGTTCTTTTTTAATAAATAATATTCCAATCACAAACGGAACATCAGGTACCTCAGGTACTAGTGGTCAAGCAGGAAGTAGTGGAACATCCGGTACTTCAGGTGTTGGAGGTAGTTCAGGAACCTCAGGAACAAGTGGTATCAGTGGGTCATCAGGTACTAGTGGAACCTCAGGTTCTTCAGGTTCATCAGGAACCAGCGGAGTATCAGGAAGTTCAGGTACTAGTGGTACTTCAGGACAATCAGGTTCAAGTGGTACTTCAGGTACTAGTGGTACATCAGGACAGAACGGAAGTTCAGGAACTAGTGGTACATCAGGTGTTAATGGTTCAAGTGGTACATCGGGTACTAGTGGAACTTCAGGAACATCTTTTAGATGGATGGGTGTTTATAGTCCATTTACTTCATATGTAATAAATGATGTTGTTAGTGCTAATGGTAGTTCATATATAAGTTTACAATCAAGTGTAGGTCAATTCCCACCAAGTAGTCCATCATTTTGGAGTTTA